>Ga0315280_10006229_pt1 | contig 16569 bp, 10 predicted proteins | sample YL17G06_40_MG_FD_203697 | JGI IMG/M metagenome (GOLD analysis project Ga0315280, IMG submission 203697) | Sediment microbial communities from Yellowstone Lake, YNP, Wyoming, USA - YL17G06_40 | ecosystem: Environmental > Aquatic > Freshwater > Lake > Sediment | place: USA: Wyoming | collected...
AGCCGGTGTAAAATGAGCTCGATATTGGTAGCCCCAGGACCCCCTCCACTTGCGTGACTTTACACTAAACCTATCTTTTTCGGAAGAAACTCAGAAAAGAGTAGTGTTGCCTCAGCGTAACTCTGATTGGACGGAGGAAACCCTCAGCGTGACTGGGGTTTTGCAATTTTTACTTATCTTTATTCGTCTCACTATGCGGGCAGAACTCTTCTCTTTCATACAGACCACTCAACGATTTAGTGACTTGATCAACACCGAAGTGGAGATGTCAGTCGCTAAACTCCCCCCTCCTTTTTATTGAGTTGCATGACAGGGCTACAAATCTTTAAAGGCTGAACTCGGCACATATTTCCATCAGGTTTTCAATAGAGGGATTGAAGCTGATTCTCGAATGTAAGAGGCGAAAAAGCTTCTTCAACAATGTTACGCATATGCGCATGCTTCTGGTCGCAGCAGCTGTGATTATGGTCTTAGTCTCATGCACATACGCAGCATTACCATCGACTCAGCCTGTCCAAGCTGCCTTCCTAGGAACAAACGGCAAGATCGCCTTCTCCAGCACCCGTGACGGCAACTATGAGATCTATGCCATGAATCCCGACGGATCAGGCGTGACTAGACTGACAAACAACCCAGCAAGCGATGAGTGGCCTGCTTGGTCTCCTGACAGCACAAAAATCGCCTTCATGAGCTACCGTGACGGCAACTGGGAGATCTACGTAATGAGTGCTGATGGTTCAGGCGTGACCAGACTCACCAACAACCCTGCAAGCGATCACTGTCCCGCTTGGTCTCCTGACGGCACAAAGATAGCGTTCAATAGTTACCGTGACGGCAACGGCGAAATCTATGTTATGAAATCTGATGGGACAGGACAGACCAGACTCACCAATGACCCGGCGTTCGATGGTGTTCCCGCTTGGTCTCCTGACGGCACAAAGATAGCGTTCAATAGTTACCGTGACGGCAACGGCGAAATCTATGTTATGAATCCCGACGGATCGAATCCAACTCGACTTACCAATAATTCTGCAGACGATGAACAACCTGACTGGTCTCCCGACGGAAAGAAGATCGCCTTCATCAGCAACCGTGACGGAAACTACGAGATCTACGTTATGAATAGTGATGGCTCAGGCGTTACCAGACTCACCAATGACCCGGCGTTCGATGGTGTTCCCGCTTGGTCTCCTGACGGTAAAAAAATCGTGTTTGAAAGTGACCGTGACGGCGATCCCGAGATCTATGTCATGAACAGTGATGGCTCAGGCGTGACCAAGCTTACAAGCAACTCGGTATGGGATGAAGATCCTGACTGGCAGCCAGTAGACCTCACACCTCCATCGATCAGCAACGTCAAATATACTCCTCAGACCCCTCAGCCCACGGACATCGTCACAGTCATCGCAAACATTACTGAGGCTGAGTCAGGCATAAAAACGGTCACACTTCGGTACTCCACGGACGGTGGAACCACATGGACGAGCGTCGCTATGGTCTCCGGCGACACCCCGTACACAGGCACTATACCGGCGCAGGCAGGCGGGACGACGGTGCAGTTCAAGATAAGGGCCGAGGATAAGGCCGGAAACATCGCTGAGTCTACGGTCGCATCATACACGGTGAAGGCGTTGATCTTCGGCTTGGATCCCATGATGTTTTACATTCTGATAGGCGTCTTAGCCGCCGTCATCGTCGGCGTGGCAATATTCTTCTTGAGGAGCAGAAAACCGAAGGAAGCCCCACCAGCAGCACCAGTATACGCGCCTACACCACCGCCAACTGCGCCGCCGACCGCATACTGTCCAGGCTGCGGAACACCGCTATCACCAGGCACAGTCTTCTGTCCCAAATGCGGCAGAAGACTCCAATAACCCCTCTTCTTTTTTGAAGTATATTCCAAGAGTGTATAAACTCATAGTCACCGGATCATTTTAGACGCTTTCTAAGCTTTTACATACCCTACTGTGGAAATGTCTCCCGAAGCTCCATCCCTTCTCTTTTTTCCATAGTGAGGGCCGAAACCGTCAGGCAACTTTCAGCTCTTCCGAGTAATACCGTAAAGGTTTTAGGCAGATCTGTAAAGACTGTACTATGAAGTGAGAACCATCTTGAATAGAAGGTTCTTGCATTAACATTCCTGTTCTCGTTCATTCTCGGGTCGTATGGTGTTCCAGTGAGGGCGCATTCTGGTGATATCCTTGGTCCAGCTTGCTACGAGTTCCACTATCCCCTCGACTCGGCTAAAATCATGATCGCCTCGCCCTTTGCGGCGAACCCTGGAGACTCAGTTTCCTATTCGTGTTCTATTAATTATGGTCCAGGAAATCTATTCAAAAACGTTACATTTACTTTTACTGATATATACCCACCGGGCTATTCGGCGAGAATAAAATTATTCTTCAAGAATGAAACTTACATTGAAGATACATGGCATTTGATGCAGACTGATTATGGCTATACATGGTGGCAATATTTTCCAATACTCATTCCATTTGACCTCAAAGTAGGTGACAAAATTGGCTCAGTGTATGAATACGTGCAAGGATTTCACTATTTTGACCTGTTCATAAACGAAACAGTGCAAGAAGAATGGCTTGGATGCCTAAGGCAGGTAATTGTTGTTAGCAGAACATGGTCTATAGCAGATTGGACTCATACGGTTATCGCCAAATACGATGAGGCGTGTGGAATCGCATACAGCCTTTATGAGAGCTGGCAAACCCAAAGTTATACATATATTGCTTCCTTTACAATGATTGGCACGACATGCAAACTCAGCGATGCTTCACCTCCATCAATAACAGATCTCACCTATTCTCCCAAAACTCCTACTCCAGACAGTGCGGTAGAAGTCACAGCATCGGTCACAGATGTTGGATCTGGAGTCAAATCCGTGATTTTAAAGTACTCGATTGATGGAGGAGGCACATGGACAGATGTGACGATGACGAGCGGTTCAACATACACAGGCACGATACCTAAGCAGGCAGACGGCACAACTGTACAGTATAAGATCAAGGCTGAAGATAACGCTGGAAACATTGTTGAGTCAAACATTACTTCATACACCGTTCATGCGCCGGCTCCAGCTATACCAGGTTTCCCAATAGAGGCAGTATTGGTGGGTATAGTAATGACTGCAATTGCACTAACATTGCTCAAGAAGAAACAGTCGATAACAACGCGAAGGATCTAGAAACACATTTTTCTTTTTCGTCAGAATTCTTGATTTCGAATTTCAGATCAGGTTCAAGAATTTCATCTCGATAGAGATCTCGATGAGTGAAGATGTCGCAAGCAATCTCCACTCCATCTCTTGGATAGCTTGATTTCTTCGCATGGGCGATTTTTCATTGATCACGCATCGAAACGCCTCTGATCTCAATTGTGTGTGACACTGATCGCCTCTTTCTGAATTGTATTAGTGCAACCACCGCGATCACGACGCCTATGAACACCGCTTCAACGGGAAATCCGGGGATGGCGGAAGGCGGTGCATGAACGGTATAGGATATTACATTTGACTCAGCATAGTTGTCAGCGTTGTCCTTTGCAGACACTTTGAACTGTACGGCTGTGCCATCTTGCTGCTTCGGTATGACGGCTGTATAGTTTGAGACGTTAGGATTCATGACCAAGCTGTTCCAAGTTTTCCCCTCATCCTTAGAATACGATAAATTGACCGCCTTGACTCCTGAATAGAGGTCTGTGACGGTGACTGAAACGTTTACTTCGTCGTCAGGGGTCGGGTCGTGCGGTGAATAAGACACATCAGCTATTGATGGTGGTGAGGAATCTTGCACCGTCTGTGTCTCAAGCACGTTCCCTTTTTCGTCAAGGGTGAAATAGTACGTGAGTCCATTCAAGGTTATAGAGTTAATGTGTCCGTTCTGGTCCCTGTTTATTGGGACAGCCATTCTTTCAATGTGGCCTTGGGTGTCCATCGTGTAGAAAAAGGTCTGTCCATCTCCTAGAGAGTACACGTCTGCGAAGAAGAGGAATTGGTTCAGAGGCTCTTTGTATCCTTCGTTGAATCGAACCAACGCCAACTCTAGAGTGTGGGAGGTGTTGGCAAACCACTGGTTTGATATCGATGCGAAGAACTCTTGTGGAGCCGAAGCGAAGAATCCGTCTGGGAGCATGCTTCTCAGATAATTCATATGATTGTTTCCCGCACGTCTTATCAGTTCGCTTTTCCTGTTGCTGAGAAGCGTGTTCTTGGAAACGTAGAACGCATCGACGATGTGGTTTACCTCATGAGCCACCACAAGGCAGAACACATCAGAGTACTGTGCTTGAACATCGTTTGGAAAACCGTTTTCCTGCATTGCTCCTATGTCGATGCCAAAAATGTTCACGGTCTGTAAAATGTCACCCCATCCCCATAGTGAAATCTCGGGTGTTGAAGGCGGAAGCGTACCAAGATTATCAATTACCGAAATTGCACGAAGATTATGAAGTTCCTTTGGAATCGATTTGAGAAGATCGTAGATGAAGTCTTTCTGTCTCTCGTTTAATCCCGTGTTATCCAAGAGCAGCACAGAGAATTCGTTCCATATGTCCAAATATCGGTCCGTGAGCCCTATCGTGGTCGCAATCTCGTTCTTCCGGTCGCCAGTCAACGCATTCCCATAAAGCACAGAATTAACGAAGCTTCGATAGGCCCGCTCACGTATCCAAGCCATCACGCTTTGAGTATTCTTATCGTATGCGATGTTCTTTGAAAAGTATTGTGGATAGGAACTAATTAGATTCTTGTAGAAGTCGTAGATTTCTTGGCGTTGCGCACTTGATTGAGTCAACTCCATAGTCGCTGTTGCGAGAAGTAGATGCGCTTGAGCGTATTCATTGCGTATAGAAGCATCGTTTTGCAGGAGGAAGGGGAGGTCGCTTGGATGATCAGCAGTAGTTGCCTCAATGTAGGAAAATGCCTGATAGATGGTCTGTAGCTCAACATTAGGATACAGGATGTGAAAGATGGGTTGACCATTGTAGTTCGTGCGCGCGCCAACAACGTTGTTTCCGAATAGTTTGTTATCAAAAAGCCCTAACGTTTCATTGGTAAAGAAGGCGTTATGGCCCAAAGCAATAACGCGACCGCTTTCTAGACTGGATGCCATAGCTACAATTGAGGGAAAAGGAGTTGTGTCCTCATCGCCAGCCACAATAGGTATCGGCGTTGAGTTCAATGCGAATAATGGGCCCGGCACTCCTACTGCGCAAATTGATGAGACCCCTGCCACTACGGAGGAAAGGTCTGTTAAATCGCCTTGAACCGCGAGCCTAGGTGCCGAGGGCATCATCAAAGAAGAACTGAGCAAGAGAATGAACAGAATGATTGAGACTCTCTTGCTTGAATCAAAACGATCCAAAGCTTTTGATCTCATCTCCAACTCTCAAATTAATGAAACGGGCGGTTTCAAACCTTAAGCTTTTCGTTGGCAAATTTGCGATGGCGAAAAAGGACAAGATCATAGCCTTTCTGAAAGAACATATCGCGCGCGAATTATCGCTGATCATCATCATAGTGAAGATATCACCCGCAATCTCGCGTTTTATGCGAGATTTCAGTATCTTTAAAGAATCTAGCTGATCGCCTAAGGATTGTCGCGCGCGATACTAAAGAAAAAGTGTAAACTCGTGTTTCATGCGAGTTTCCACCCGGAGAAGAATTAGAGGAGATGCCTAGAGAGGTTATCGCGTATTATTGACTTTGCGAGCTTGGCTTTTTTCCTGGATCTCAAGAAAAATGCAAACAGTCCTATCGCGATGACTCCTGCAGCTCCGTATAAGATGTAATCGGTAATAGGTCGATTTGTAGTATAGCTATAGTAACTACCTTGGTTGTCGTTTTTAGCTCTATTCTCTGCATTGTCGTAGGCCAAGATGTAGAACTTAACTGTGGTTCCGAGAGGTTGTTCGGGTATTGTAGATGTCCAAGAGCCTGTTCGATTATCGTATGTCATTGCCTTAGATATGTTCACAGAAGCCCAACTGTCGGTTGAGAAATACAAAGTTGCATTTTTGACGCCTGAGCCTTCATCTGTGATTATTGCGCTGACGACTACAGCGTCTCCATAGGTAGGTTCTCGAGGAATGATTCCTGAAAAACTAATTACCGGAGGATTTATCTCTGTAACAATGATTGTTTGGCGTGACTCTGTTGGCAGGTTTCTGAACAATGCACAAACACGAACCTGTAGATTACACGGAAACGATGGGGCTTCCCAAGCTACTTGTCCATGTTTATCGGTAACAAGTTCTGTCCAAGAATTATTCGCTAGTATCCTGACTATTACCTCAGGTAACGGTTGTCCGTTGTTTGCATCGGTTATAGTAATCACTATTTTTTCGCCCATGAGAACCTTTTCAGGAATCTTGACATCCAGAGTCTTCGGTCTCGTGTTCCAAATGCTCATTTCAGGGTCTCCAAAAAAACAAGTGAAAGGAAGATTCGTGTAATCTAGGAATGTCTGGGCCCAAAGTAGTAGGCACTCAAGCGAGTGACCTTGGTAAAAAGCAATTCCAGCTCTTGCGTAAGAGTTAGTTTCGTTGAAATCTGCTTTGTACCCGTTTATGCCGTAGTTGACATACCCTTTAAAGAAAAACTGACGTATGAATGCGTTAACTATGGAATCACCAGGAGTTGAATATCCCACATATGCAATTGCTCCGCCTCTCTCGTTCTTCAGCATTGCTACACCTATACATTCATCGGAGTCAAAACTGGCTGTATAACATCCATCGGAGATTACAAGCGGCAGTTTTCCGTCGTTTCCTAATGCTAATACGTCTTTGAAGGTGAAAAAGTCTGGGCCCGATCCTAAATACCAACTGTCTGGGCTTCCGTGAGTGCATGCAAAAACAAAGCTTTCACCTGCGTTCAGATATTGAGTAACGTCGGAAGTGGAGGTTAGATTCGTTCCGTAGACTAGCCATGTTTGGTTACAGACCTCATCAGGATCTGTGACCCCCCACGGTTCACCATTGCACATTTCACCATCTATACCCAAATATTGATAGATCCAATCTCCAGACGCGGGACTTTGTTCATAACTCAGAATCTTATTTACCATGACATTTAGTTCTCCGATCTTATCTGCTGGCAGTCTGCCTAGTACAAACTCTGGAAAAGGATCGCATTCACATACCCATGTGTATGGCTGGAAATACTCTCCGTACTCTTGGTCATTGTTTGCATCCCAGTTTCCATCTAAACACATGTAGTACAAGTCCAGAGGGAGGGGAGTCGATTGACCATATCCCCAAACAAGTCTAGTTGGTATAGAGTGGATTCCTCCAGCAAGTAGAACATATCTCATGTGCCATCGATTGAAGGCATCCTTCAGAAACTCTCTAATTCTTTCAGCGCTGTCTTTACCTTCATAAGATGAATAGACCCACTCCGTTGTTGCCACAAATACTTGAATGCCTTTTTTCTGTTTCCATTCAACAAGTGGGGATACCACGGAGAACCAACCTTCAGGAACAATAATTACATATTGATAGTTTCCTTCGGGAAGGACTGTTGAATCATATTTTTGAACCTGATAAGTTGGGTATGCTTTCCATTCTGAACGCTTCTCAAGGTTCCAGATGGTCAGATTATACCAGTATGAAGATTTACCTAATGCGTATTGATCTAGGACAGGATCAGACAATTCATCAAACTCAACATATGGTAAAAGTGGGCCATCTGGAGAACAGGTTACATTGAATAAAAGACTCCTAGTAGGTTCGTTGAATGCAATATACGCAAACTTATGGTCCCTGAAGAAGAATTCTTGGCATGAGATTATCTTAGTGGCACCGCGAAGAACATCAGTCTTTTCAACCTTTGCGTTCGGCGGAATTAAAACTAAAATGCCATGGCGAGGTTGGACATATTGGCTATCCTCTACCTCAATGGAAAACGTAGTCTTGTCTGAAATTCCTACGAGAGTACCTTGAACAACTTGCTGGTTCTGACCAGCTGATGCAAATGTTTTGCTTTGGTCAGAATAATTTGAGAAAGACATTGTAGGAGCCAGTAAAACAACAAGGAGAATCACCCTCAATGTAGCTGGCCGAGACTTATTGTCATGCAAAGCGATTGGCACCAGCTGTTACTCAAAAACAGAGTCGCAAAATACTTTCGGCCAGCAACAATAAAAGGATTACCACACGAAATGTTTCGTGCGCGCTTAGAATGCCGAAATTCTATTACAGGAACAAATGAATCAACGATGATGAGCTCTATGATCTGATCAGCATCGCCATCGGACCATGCACCTTTGTCGCCAGAAATGTCGAGGATGAGCGCGAGATCGAGATCTATGTTCCTGCGATCAATGCTACGCAGAAGGCTGCTCTTGATGCTCGGCTGAAAGAGCACAGAGACATGGATGAAGACAAGCGGTAGTCGTTTAACAACGGTTAAGCGACTTGTTTCGTTTCAAGGAATAATCCTAAGAGGACCTGAAAGAATAAGGACTGCAGGCAGATGAAGATGAGCGAATACGAGCGAGGACTAGGGGAAGGATACGTGGTAGGAAGCACCTTACACTACGCCTACATAAAAATCTGTCCTCACTGTCACAAAGAGATCCCAGAAGACGCCAGATACTGCTGCTACTGCGGAAGAAGAGTGTATTGACTATCGCGTGCTTCCCACCGGACTCTCTCTGCTGATCGATCGCTAAGCATAAATCGAAGGTGAATGTGAGTAGCCTACTAGGGAAGAGGGGTTTTTCAAGCCGTTGGCTATGAAGAAAGTTTACGCGGTTATTGCGATCGCCATCATCGCGGTTGTAGCCGCCGGATTCTATTTCTTCGTTCTGCCACCCCCATATCAGCCACCCCCGTACCATGTATCTAAAGAAGAGGGCACCATCGGGAGGGGTGGAGGCTGCGTCTACGATGGCGGCGCCAATGTCACGATCCCTGCTGAGGCATTAGACGCGGACACAAAGATCACGGTTAACGCCCTCAACGAGACTACGCTGCCTACTTGGCCTCCGCCCTTGACCGAGCTTCTCGGGGCTGCAACCTTCGGTCCAGACGGGTTAGTCTTCAAAACTAATGTAACGATCACCATCCCATTGAGCGACTTTAGGAGCCCTGGGGCACATCTGTCTCTGTTCGTCTACGACCAACAAAAGCACGAGTTTGTTGAAACGGGGATTCTGGCACAGGTCAATGGGAACGGTCTGACCGCTTGTGCGAAGGTCGCACATTTCTCGACATACGCCATCTTCGTGCAAGCAGGAGGAGAACATCCAGGTGGGCTGTGTTTTTCCAATCTTACGGATGTATTTGTAAAGAATGCGTGTTTTTTTGCAACGTTTGTTTTCGGGGAGAATGCTCCTACAACTGACTTAGTGGGAGGCATAAGGATAGGTGAAAGACTTACGGTGGAGTTTCCTAGATCTTGTTTTTCTAATACACCCTACTGGTACGCCATATATGATACAACATATGCTTCCAGCGATCTCGTTGAAGGGCCTTTAGTCATTATTGGTAGACCAGACACAAATCTGTTTTGGCAGAAGTTTAACACTAATAGTTCTTGGGCTTACTTCAGCATAGAAAATGGCAAGTACTTCATTAAAACCTGTGATGGTCACGAATACCGGAATAGTACCAGTATAACTGGGGCCATCGTCCAGTTGATCTGGGATGACGAAAACAATAGACCAGTATTACTCATAGGAGGCTTAGATGGAACTGCAACTTATGCGGCATGTGACTGGTTGGCTAACAACATGGATTATGTGTTCAAGCAGAACGTTCATGCTTTCATTTTGAAGATCACGTCCGGGAACGTGTCAATTGAGTACACCCTTTAGAAGTTGTGCGTATGTATAGTGAGAAACGCACGCCGAAATACAGTCGATCGATCGAAAGTGTAATCTCCGCTTTAAACGGAGTTTCCACCCGCAAATTCCACTCCCCTTATTTTTTGGTCATCACATTTTCGAGCTTCAGAAGTCAGATTAAATCGCGCGCGTGATTGTGCATAAATCTGAATTGTCAATCGGTTACGGTTATAGGTGCCAACCAGAATGTCAGTATTTCATGGTGGGGTGTTTCCACCTTTATCCTTAACGGCATATCGGTTGAGAATTCCAGAATTATTTCAGTGCAAACTTTTCTGAGTTGTCTAAGACCGTCAAGCAGCCATCTTGAATTGTAGTATGCTTCAGCTCTTCCGTCACAGCCTAAAATGACTTCATCGTTTTTACTTACCTCTATTTTTATTGGGCTCTCTTCTTCGCCATTTTCTATCGTAAACTGCTGGTCGTTGAAGACCAGTTTCAACGTTTCTGTCTCCGTCTTCAGCTTCTCGAGTATCCTGATGAGAATCTCAGTTGAGATTTTTATCCTTCCGTCAAAAGCTACATCAGGCTCAGGCAACGGCTCCTCTGTCTCCCTAAATTCGTGTATTTCAAATGCCTTTTTATATCGCCCCCAAGTTGTCAGCTTTAATCGGCTATCCCTCCGTTCTAAAATCACTTTATCGTTTTCCTCAGACTCTTTGAGAGATTTCACCAGATCGCCTAAACTTACGAGTGCTTCAGTGAAACCGATTCCATCATATCCACCTAAACTAAAATCCTGAAATGAGGTCTTCTGTATTCTCAAGGAGACCATTGCAATGTTTGATGGATCGACCACGCGTGTTTCTAAACCGTTTTTGCTCAACCGCAATCTAGCTATGTTGTTATAATTGTTTAGCACCTCGAACATCTTCCTTAATCTTACACCATCTAACAAAACAAATCTAAAATCTCCTCCCTCTACGTTCAACCCTATCGATTGAAGGAATAGCGTAATCCCATGACCCCTAGGATTCCAAATGAATTCCCAGAAGATGTGTAACTTGCTTTCTAATCCCCTCTTTTCCATCACTTTCGGTCTCTGCGATGCCAAAATGAATAGATTGATAATGTGATGAACCAACTCATGAAAGATCATGAGCAACACGCTCAATTGATGCCCGTTCTCATAATTCCACACTATAAAAATGGTGAACCGCTCTCTATCATACCACCCACTCACAAGATTGTCTACGTCGCGGAGTCTCAATGAATTCTTTACTCTAATAACGTGCGGAATCAATTTCATACCATATAGCACCACAAATCTTGTATGTGCGAATAGAGCATCAGACGATCGATGCCAGCTATTTGAGGAAAGACCATCTGTTTCAGATACAGGATTGTGCCGATGCTTACTCCAGCATCTATTTCAGTGCATGGATTGGTTTTTTTAGGATGCGAAGAGTTCTTCTGTGGTTTCGTGCATGCTTTACTTCTGATTGTTTCTTCAGCCAACTGGCGAGTTCTCGATAGTCCAATCGACGATCTGCCCTTGACAGATAGGTTATTTTGTTTAGGCTTATGCTGTCCTGCCTCCAAGGTTGATCGTATATGTTTAAACTGGTCCTTGGCAGAGTTGTTTGCCGATGTTTTTCGCAATGGGGCAACTTTCCGGATCGCACCTTGTTCTATATTGACATGTTGCAAGCAACACAGGGCAATATTTGTTTCTTGCTGTGTCAGGATTTTCTTTCAAACAAAGGCGGACCAGGTCTGTGGGTCCGAACGGACATACACTACACATTCCATTCTCACAAGTTTTGGACGAAAGGTCAAATGAAACATCGAGCTGTTCTGGATAGAACGAGTTTTCTCCCATTTCGTTGTATATTTCTCTTGCCTTTCTGGAGGCAGGCCAAGAACTCTTAAGAAGTATGTTGTGATCTTTCGCCAGAGGTTCGACAAGCTTTTTCAGGAATTGTATGTTCCATACGTCCCCTGGAAGCTCCAAGAAACGGAGTCTAAAGCTTTCAGACGTTATCCATGTTTTGAAAAGCTCATCCCCCTTCGTCGAACCCTGCGTTTCTATTAGGCCTTGGTGAAAAAGCTCAAGGTGAATCGGTGATTTCCGATAGTCACGCAAGGAAGCCCACACACGTTTATTCCCAAAACGCTTCCATGGTGGATAGTTGGCTCTGTTTTTGAAAAGCCTTACAGATTCTTCTAAAGGATGTTTACTATATGTTAAAAAATACAAGTCGCGCGCAACATTGCCGAGACCGTCTTGTGCGGCACTCCATGCATGAATGCTTTCTACCATGAAACGCACAAAATTTTTGCTAAAATCATGGGCCAATAATGTGAGTGTTCTTTCAATGAAGTCATGTTGGTTCGGAAATCGTGGCGTATACTTGATGTCGCGACAACGAAACGCCCTGACTTTACCAGTCTGTTGCTCTTCTCGGAAGGCATCAAGAAAGCGTTGAACATGACATAGTGTCTGATGAACATCACCAGACGCTTGGAAATTCTGTATTGAAAAAGACCTTACAATTTCAGCGAAGACCCTTTGTCCGAAGTTCCAGACATTTTGCCAAGGCCTCTGTATGTCTGTAATGTAGGTTAACCAGTGGACAAGTAGACTCTGAGATGGAGAAGGTAAGTTGACTGGACCCCAGATAATCGCAGTTTGATTCTCAGGCGACCAACGGGCGGAATCTAACCAAGCGATAACTTCAGCCATTTCTTTAATCTTGTTTCTCACAATTCTTCTCTCTCAGTCCACACGTGCTTTATAGTATTCGTGCTCGAAGTAATACTATTTGTTGTGTTTTTATGTCATTTTTGCTTAATGCAGCCCAAAGTTTTACCTTTTTGTCTTACTGCTTCGAGTACATGCGAACACTTACCTTTACGATTGAGAATTTCAAAGAAAGCTAATAGGAGCTCATGCGTAGGGAAGGAGGAGATAACAAACTATATACAGTACAAAAAAGGAGTCTACGTCTGAGCAAACGCCACCGACAAAATCGCCACGATACGAATTAGACGAATTCTGCGAAGAATACCGCTCACTATTCAAACCTTACTATTAGGCTGACACGTTTAGAAGGCACCATCTCACAAGCTTCGTTTAGTGAGCCCCACCTTACTTATTGGTAGGGCCACCCCCTACTGGGAAAAGGAGCTGAAAGAAATCAAGCTCGATTCCTTCTGAAAGGTTTAGTTCTGGAAAACTGGGAAACCCAAATAACCCAAATCGCACGCGCGATGGAGCTTTCGATTGATTGATGGCCGCATTACTCAGACCGCTTCCTCGTAGTGGATGTCATAGTGGCAGTGGAAATCGGCCTTCTGCTTCCAGCCTAAGATGCTCCACATATTGTGTCCCCAGACGCCTAGGTAGACAGCCTCTCCTTTCTAACCAACCTTTATGGAGGTTCAGGTCAACAAGTTTAACTCAAGCGTGATTTCCGTTTCGATAGATCTTTAGACACAAAAAGACTCTCAAAAGGCACATTGAATTAGAAAAGAATGCAGCTGAGTGGCTAAAAAAGATATTAAGTTTCTGAAATCTTAATATTTTTTTCCATCTTAGGATCTTTATCCTACTCAATAGACCATCAAATCAGTATAATATACAATCGTATTTGCATCTAAATATCTGCTTCGAAAAGGGGAATAATTTGAGCCTATTTCTCATCATGAATATATGTATGTAATATACGGAGAAGCCGACTTTTTCCCTACGTTTTTCAATATTCTTTCCGATCTTTCATCTTAGTATCTTTTCCGATCGACCCCGTGTCTTCTAACGCCCACAAAACGTTCATAGCTCAAAATTTAAATCGTTCAAGGTAAACAAAGTGAAATTATCGCACATACGATGTGATTCTTTGCCAAAGGAACGAAAAAGGAAGACAGCGATAAAATCTTACACCTTTGACATTGATGTGATAGCTGCGCTAAAAAAACTAAAAGAACAGGAGCACATTACGGTAAGCAGCTATATCAATAGCCTCTTGGAAAAGGACCCGAAGATTGCTCCGATCATAAACGACATACGCTTTGAGAGAACGAGTACAAACGAGCTGGAGAAAGTTAAGAGTTTTGATGGTTTTGAGTTTCAAGAATGGGTGCTATCACGTCTTGATGCGAAGAAGCCGGATAAAGATCGAGGCGTAGATGGAATAGTTAAAGGCAAAATTCCCATTCAGGTAAAAGCGTTAGAGAAACCTGTAAGCTATGACGTAATAAGCCAATTTAATGATGACGTGAAGTTCCATCCTGATTTACAAGATAAACTGATTGAGAAGATAGTTATCGTCTCACAAAATGGATTTGACGATTCAGCGGAATCGCGAGCACGAGCTATTGAAAAAAGAGATAATATCAAAGTTGTTTTTTTGACGCCAAAAGACATCATAAGCGGTAATTTCGTTCTCCAACTCGCTTGATCGAGGCGAATCATCGATCGTCGGTTTAGTCGTTCGCACGCACGAATGCTTAGAGAGCGAAAAAGAGAGTATGTGGAGTCAGCGGACGATATCTCCACTATAGAGACGGCCTAGTGTGAACGACATTTACGTCCTCTGGAAGTTTTGAAACATCAAGCCTTCGTGCTGTGGCGATGGTTTGAGTGTCTTTAAGACTATTGAGTTCGTTGATAAATGGAATAACTTCAGCTTCTCGCATTCTTTCAAATGAGTCATCTGCGATTATGCAAGGTCGATGACGCTCGTTCCCAGTTATCTTCACTGAGTTTTGGCCTGCGAACAGTTTCACCGATATTACTCCGTTGTCCAGTGCTCTCTCGTCAAAGTATCTGTGTTGCCTGCCAAAGGCGAACAGGATTGCCCGCAGCGCAATTGATTTTCCGCTTCCGCCAGGTCCGCAAACTAGGTTTACTGAGTTTCGATTGAAATGAGCTTCAAACCTTTCAAACGGTCCAATATTGCTCAGTATCAGCGACTCTATTTGAAAAGGCAGAAAATAGGCTTCTCCGTAACGGGAAACCTCACTTCCTACTTCCGACAGATATTTGAGGAGACGTCCGCTAGCAGTTTCAGGTTGTGAACGTAACTCATTTCCAAACGGCATAGCTTCAATGCCCTCCTTTCCAATCCAGTAATAGAAGAGATCAGCTCTTATTCTTTTTGTGGCGATCAGAGTAGGCTATTCTTCTTCAATTTGCTGTGTTTTGGGACACTATTCTTCAGCGTATCCTTGTTCCTTTAGTTCAAGTAGTGTCTTTTTTCTTGCGCGCGACGAAAACCTAGTATACAATCCTTAGCAAACCGCGCACTACAGTTTGGCGAGTGCGTTAAGCAGATTAGACCATTCGTTGGGATATTCAACTGGTTGACGCCCTTCTTCCAAGGATTCTGAACTAAACAGCATGCATGTTGTTACCGTTTGTTCACGAAGTTCCTTGACCTTATTAAAATAATGAACTGAGCCACTGCGTTTCGGTGTCCGCTCATGCAATGCTACATAAAAACAACTTTTAATGTTCGGGCAAATTTTCTGCGCGGCAGCAAAGTTATCCCTAATCCCCTTGACGACTTCTCTCACACGCGCGCGTCCGCCATATATACCGCTGGTTTTGAATTCAAAGAGCGCGATAACATCCTCCGGTTTGTAGTACCTTTCAAGAATTTGGCAAGCTTCTTTCCTGACAAGCGCTCCATCCCATTGAATGCGTTCAAGTTCTTTTATCCATAGTGGACCAAGAACCACCTTGTAGGGTTTGGAGGAAAGATGCTTTGCAATATAGTCAAATGCAATGTCGGCGAAAAGGTGACCTACGAAAAAATAGTTCTTCTTTTTCTTTGGCGGCATTGAAAGCGTGTTTTGTAGGGCTCTGAACTTCTGCAGAATCTGCATCGGTTCTGAAGGTATCATATCAGAATGCTTAGCCCTTCTTGAAATATCTAGCTTTCTACAGACCGCGACAGCCTTCTTCCTCATTAAACACTAGAAATGCTATGAAAATTGTCTTATTAAATGGCTTTCACCGGATAGAAATTCGACAGAAAGTTACCCTCAAGACAGAAAGCGTCACAAGAAAGGTGGGAATGGAGATTTGCCGGAGATATCTCCGCTAGTGGTGTCATCCCTGTTGGATGAGCTAGTCATTTTTGAATACCGATCAGCATGAGTTTGATGAAAACAAAAGAGAGAGAAAGCATTCTCGAAACATGCTTTGAGTAACCTACGGGCTACTAGACTCCAGAGTTTTATACACTTCCCTTCATTTTTTGAAAGTATGTCGTATCGCGCACGCGAATGATCGATCAGCGATTAATCGTGAAGTTTCTTATGATCAGGTGTGTGGTCTTTCTTTCTCGGATTCCATATCTCATAGACCCGGCCACTACATTTGCAACATCTAAGAATCTCATATCGTAACCCTTGTAGAGCGCTCGTATCGTGGCGTTGTCATCGTAGGTGAGGATCCACTTGCCCTGTGATTCTGCGAGGACTCGGTGAAGATTCTCGTGTTGATCCGTGGAGAAGCCTATGCCGGAGTTGTCTGTGTCATAGTAAGGCGGGTCCACGTAGAACAGTGTTTCTTCTGAGTCGTAGCGTTGAATGCAGTCTTTATAGTCTAGGTGTTCGATGATGACGTTTCGAAGCCTCTCGCCGAATGCTTCAAGCTGCTGAACCTTATTGTTGAGTGACTGTGGTTTGCTTCTTCGCTTGGAGTATCCGAAGCTGCCGGGTGTGGCTTCCATGGGAACTTTGCCGCCGAATCCGATGTACT
>Ga0315280_10006231_pt1 | contig 16568 bp, 17 predicted proteins | sample YL17G06_40_MG_FD_203697 | JGI IMG/M metagenome (GOLD analysis project Ga0315280, IMG submission 203697) | Sediment microbial communities from Yellowstone Lake, YNP, Wyoming, USA - YL17G06_40 | ecosystem: Environmental > Aquatic > Freshwater > Lake > Sediment | place: USA: Wyoming | collected...
ACATCTGTCCAACAGCCTTCTGCCTCTCCGATGACAACTGCATCGGCGTGCTGGATGGCTTCTTGTGGCAAGATGGTAGGATGAATTCCACCGAGAACGACTTTGGAACCCCTTTGTCTAAACCTATCGGATAATTGATAGCTTCTATTGGCCGTTGCAGTCATGCAAGAAATCCCAACCAGGTCGAAATCCAAAGAAAAATCTATCTCTCTGATGTCTTCATCTACAACGGTAATATCAACATCATTTGGCGTCAATGAGGCCAGAATGTGTAGACTTAATTGAGGTATTTTTATAGCTTTTAGTACCTTTTTACGAGACTTATGAGAAGGTGAAACTAATAAGAGTTTCATCACTACGTCCTCGTTTCTTACAAAAATATTTAGAAGGTGGTGTCCCATCTAATGGAACATCGGGATTAACCTTCCTCTGAGAAGAGTTTGGATGCCCCTGGTTATGCAGGGAGTAAGGTGAATGTTTTAGAAACTGGGATAACCTCCCAGAAGAGATTCTTTAGAATATGGCCCAGCTTACTCCTTCTCCTTCTTCTGGAAGAATGCGGTGAGTAAATCTACGGGGATTGGGCGGAAGATAACGCCACGCTCATATTCCCGTAGGATCTTGATGGCTGCGGCGGCAACGATAATGAGAAAGCCGCATGGATTGATATCAGGGACTATTCAACCTTTTCAGACAAAGTCAAAGTCTCTCGTTTAAGAGGAGAAGGAACGTAGACCAAGTTGACTTCTATCTTGCTAAGGGACTTTTCCTTGATAGCCATTGTTGGGATCGTGACGTCTAAAGATCCTTCTGTAATGCCTTCAGGCGGAAGAGCCTTCCAAAACGGATAAACCTTCTCAATTTTCTCTTCGGGTTTATAAGGGATTGGCTTCCCAGCTGCATCCAAGTATTCGAAGGTGACCGCCTGGATATCCAGGATATCTTTCGATTTATTGGTGATCTTGATGTGACCCTTAAGTCCCGGCGTCTCGACGATCTCTTTAGAAGCTGTGTCTACGACCGTGAGGATTTGAAGATCGCTAAGTTCCAGAAGAAAATTCTTGCCCTTAAGCTCAGACTTCGGAGGAACCAAATTCTTTGTAATTCGCTCCTGTTTGGGACCCTCCACCTTCTTTTCCTTAGTACAACCAAAAAATCCAATGGCCAGGCATAAAGCTATAAATATGAAGATCTTTTTGAAATGCATACAGCGTCCTCCTTTCTTTGGTTAGTGGTTAGGTGAAATATTAGGCCTTTAGATCCAGCACTTCCTTTCCCATTCTTGCCCACTTTTGGTAAATCCTGTAAGAGGGCCTTCGAGGCTTCACAAAAAAAACTCGCAAAAAGCTGTTCAGAGCTCTTTGCGGGTGTCTCTCAAGTCCAAAAAAGAACTCTTTTCAACTAAATATGGTTTTTTTATATACTATTCTCTGCTAAAAGGCAAGAAAAATCGTTAATCTTCAGTAATCCCTGGAGAAGGTATGTTGACCCTGATGAAACAAACAACCATTGGCTCGAATCCTTGAGATTATTGGAGAGTTCGAACCTGCTGACTTCAATTCACGATGACAGGAAGAAGGTGTTAGGAATATTTTAAACTTCCTATTCCATTAGAAGGGGAAAATTACCGGATTAGAGCCTGTATTAAAGAACCTGGCTGGATCAGGATATTCCAGGAAAATGAAACGCCACTAATCTTTGACTTTTTTGCTTATGCCTATACAATGAGATATGAAATGAAAGTATCAGGTGGAAACATGGGGGAATATTATTTAGCTATTCCCACCGCTCTTTTTGGGGTTTTTGACGCAGTCGTTTCTTGGCGGAAAGAATTCTCTTTTCCTCTTTCTTCCTTTCAATAACCCTCAACGGAACCGGAGTGGGTATCCGGCGTTTCCTCCGCTGATTCATTTTAGTAAGGCGCTCCTGAAGCCTTTCAAAGGCAAGTTTTCGATTTTGTGCCTGAGACCGGTGTTCGGTGGCGATTACCGTAATACCAGAAGGTAGGTGTGTTAAGCGGACAGAGGTTTCTGTTTTATTCTTTCTTTGGCCGCCCGGACCACTGGATCGATAGGTTTCGACAATAACGTGTTTTTTAAGGATTTCGGGATCGGTATCGTATTTTTGGTGAGCAGGCCTTACCATTAGTTAAAATGTCAAATGCCAAAGTTCAAATGTCAAATCAAATCCAAAGCTCGAATGTCAACATATTTTGGAATTTGGACTTTGACATTCATTTGACATTTCGATTTTGAAATTTGACATTTACCCCGTTAGAAAGCCCCGGCATTTATGCCGGGGATGTTATAAATAGAAAGCATCAGCTCCTTGTAAAGGCGTGGTCAAAGCCCCGCCTTTCTAACGGGGTTTACTATCCTCCTTTCTCATCCGCATGATGTTTGATCACTAAGGCATCCACCATAAAGATCACATCTTCAGCGATGTTTGTGGCATGGTCTGCAATTCGTTCCAGGCAACGGGATACGATCATCAGGTGCACTGCCCTTGTGGTGGTCTTTGGGTCCGAAATCATATAGGTGAGGAGTTCTCTGAAGACCTGATCGTTTAGTCCATCGACCAAATCATCCCTTTCGCAAACAGAACGAGCCAACTTAGAATCCCGGTTCACAAAAGCGTCCAGAACATCCTTGACCATCGACTGGGCAATCTCGGCCATTCGAGGGATATCGATATAAGGTTTCAGTTGGGGCTCTTGATTTAAAGAGACTGCGCGCTCAGCAATATTGACAGCCTGATCGCCGATCCGCTCCAGATCGGTGACCATCTTCATCGCAGAAGTGATGAATCGGAGGTCAACCGCCATCGGTTGCCTTAAAGCGAGAAGCTTCAAGCACATATCATCGATGGCGATTTCCAACTTGTTAATGCGATCCTCCCCCTCAAAGGTCTTCTGGGCCAAGTGTGAATCTCTTTTGACCAGAGACTGAACAGCATCACGGATCCCTTCTTCAACCAGGGTTGCCATCTTCAGGAGATTATCCTTCAATTCCTCTAATTCTTTTTGAAAATGAGTTTCTCTAATCATCATCCTCTCCTTCTTCCCCTCACCCGCGCCACCGCCAGAGTAGCTATTGCGTGTGGCCGGCTTCCCCTTTCCCCCATAGGGGAGAAAGAGGGGATGAGGGGATATTTTTTTAACCGAAACGTCCGGTAACATAATCTTCAGTTCGCTTATCTCTGGGTTTGGTAAAGATTTGATAGGCCGTTCCTTCTTCGACCAATTCACTGTTTAGAAAGAATCCTGCCCGGTCAGCGACCCGGGAGGCCTGCTGAATGTTATGGGGGACCAAGATGATGGTGTAGTCCCTTTTCAATCGTACGAGGGTTTCCTCGATGCTGGCTGTAGAGATAGGATCCAATCCCGAGCAGGGTTCATCGAGGAGGAGGACCTCTGGTTCCAAAGCTAAGACCCGAGCGATGCAGAGACGTTGCTGTTGCCCACCGGAGAGTCGGAGGGCAGATGTGTGGAGACGATCCTTCACCTCTTCCCAAAGAACAGCCGATCGCAGTGCTTTTTCGACAATTTCATTCAACCGATTTCTTTGATTTGTGCCACTCAATTTAGGACCATATACCACATTGTCGAAGATCGATATGGGAAGCGGAGTAGGTAGTTCAAAGACCATACCGATCCGCCTCCTCAGATGAGTGAGACTGAGCTTTGGATCATAAATATCCATGCCGTCTAAAAGAATCATTCCGGTGTGACGGGTTCCCAAGATTAGATCGGTCAGACGATTGAGGCTTTTGAGGAGCGTTGTCTTCCCACTTCGGGCTGGACCGAAAATGGCAAAGATCCCCCTGGATCGGATATCGAGGTTAATATTCCGAAGGGCCTGGACGAGATTGTAGTAGAAGCTGAAATCTTTGATGGTGATCTTGTTTTCTTGCGACATGACCTCCTCAGACCCGATGACGAATATAGCGATTGAGTAGCCAATGAGCCACGGTATTAATCAACAGAACGAGTAAGATCAACGCTGCCCCTGTTCCGTAGGCCATGTCCATAGAGATCCCTTCTCGAGCGAGGATATAGAAATGGATGGACATGGTCCGGATGGGAGAAAAGAGTGAAGTGGGCATCACCAGAGAGGAACCAGCGGTCAGGATGATCGCAGCGGTCTCCCCGATGCTCCGACCAACACCCAGGATAATACCTGTAAAGATTCCGGGCAGGGCGTTGGGCAGGATAGCACGGATGACCGTCTGCCACTTCGTCCCGCCCAGAGAGTAACTCACCTCACGGTAAGAATAGGGGATCGCCTTGATTGCCTCCTCTGCCGTGGAGATAATCGTGGGCAGGATCATCGCGGCCAAGGTCAACCCACCGGATAGGATGGACCACCCCATGTTAAGGTAAATGACAAAGAAGACGAACCCAAACAGGCCGAAGATGATGGAGGGAACCCCTGCCAGGCAGTCGGTTCCAAATCGGATGATGCGGCTGATGTGGCTCTCCCTGGTATACTCCCTCAGAAAGATGGCTGTTCCCACACCCAATGGTGTTGCAAAAAGAATCGCTACTGCAGTCAGAGCCACGGTTCCGATGATAGTAGGAAAGATGCCGCCTTCTCGACCCATCTCCCTGGGTGATTCGAGGAAGAAACGGAGATGAAGGATGGGAAGACCTTCTGCGAGAATCTGCAAGAGGATGAGGATCATCACCGCAATGGTCGATAGGGCAGCGATCCAGATGAGAACCTTTGCGATGCCTTGGGTCAGATATCGGGTGCGAAGGAGCATCAGCCAGCCCTCCTTCGGGAGAGGAAGATGGCCAAGGAATTGAGTAACATGATGATGATGAAGAGGACGACCCCTGTGGCAAAGAGGGCCTGCCGATGGGCACCCGAGGCATAACCCATTTCAATGCCGATGTTCGTGGTCAATGTCCTGGCCGAATCGAGAAAAGAGGTTGGCATTTTTACCGCATTTCCCAGGATCATGATCATGGCCATGGTCTCGCCGACGGCACGGCCCATCCCCAAAATGATGCTAGTCACAATCCCAGATCTTGCTGCAGGGATGAGTACGCGCCATATGGCCTGCCAGTGTGTCGCACCCAAAGCAAGGGCCCCCTGTTTGTAAGAAGGAGGAAGGGCATTCAGGGAATCCTCTGAGATACTGATAATCGTTGGAAGGATCATGAAGCCCAAAATCATGGAGCCCGAGAGAATGCTCAGTCCAGGTCCTCCCAAATAATTTCGAACGAGAGGAACGAGGACAATCAGTCCCCAAAAACCATAGATGACCGAGGGAATAGCGGCCAGAAGTTGAATCGCAGGCCTGAGCACCATTCCCACAGAGGGAGGACTCCATTCGCACAGGAAGATGGTGCAGGCCAATCCCAGAGGAATCCCTAAGGCCAGAGCTCCAATCGTCACCCAGAAGGAACTGACGATCATGGGAAGGATGCCAAAGGACCCCTGGCTTGGAACCCAGCGCTCTCCGAGGATGAAGGCTCGAGGACCGATTTTCCATATCAGGGGAAGCCCTTGCTCGAAGATGAAGAAGGTGATCAAGCCAAGGATCATAATCGAAGAGAATGCGACGAATAGAAGAGTTTTTTCAATGATCTTCTCTTGAATTTCCACGTTTATTTCCCCGAAGGTTTAAGGATGCTCACCAGCCCTTCCTTTGAGAGCAAATTTTGAGCGGGCGGGCTCAATACGAATTCCAAAAAGGATTTTGCTTCTTCCACCGGCTCGCCGCTGAAAACGAATAGAAAGGGCCTTACCAACGTATATGTCCCGTTTTCAATATCGGTCACATTGGGTTCCACACCTGAAAGTTTTAAGGCCTTCACTTTCTCATTGACCAATCCCAGGGAGATATAGCCAATGGCATTTGGATCGTTTGAAACGACCTGCCGGATTGCGCCATTAGAGTCCTGAACCAGGGATTCAAGGCTGATCTCCTCTTTCCCCATGACGAACTTCTGGAAAGACTCCCGTGTCCCTGATCCTTCCTCTCGATTAACTAAGATGATCGGATGGGCTGCCCCGCCGAGTTCCTTCCAACTCTTAATCTTCCCGGAAAAGACCTGTTTGATCTGGGAGAAGGATAGGTTGTTGGTAGGGTTTTTCGGATGGACGATGATCGTAATTGCATCCCTGGCAATGGTCACTGCATAAAGGTTTTTCTCGTCGGGCAACAGGGAACGTGAAGACATTCCAATCTGGGCCGCATGCGTTCGAACCGCCTCGATCCCGGCGGTCGATCCACCGCCCTGGACATAGATATGGGATTCGGGATGGCGAGACATATATTCTTCAGCTAACAATTCGGCGAAAGGTTCAACGGAGGTGGATCCAGCCACTGTGATGCCTGCCCTCGACCTCTGGCAACCGGCTATCTGTAAAAATATCAACAGGACAGAAAAGAACCATGACAAATAGATTTTCATGAGGTCAGCCTTCACAAATACCAAATGCCAAGCTGAGGTTAAGAAAATCTAAGGTTGAGGTTAAGGTTCAGAAAAAAATTTACCTCAGCCTAAACCTTAACCTGCACGAAGTGCGAAAACCTCAACCTCAGCCTTAACCTTTGTTTCAAAGTTTGAACTTGATTCACCTTCGGTTCATCACTTCGTGCGAGCTTTGACATTTGACATTGCTCTATCGATTATCCATATCTCCCTGTGATATAGTTTTCAGTCCGATGGTCTTTGGGTCGTGTGAAGACGTCTCCGGTGGAGCCGTATTCTAACAATTCTCCCAATAGAAAGAATCCAGTCCAATCGGAGGCACGAGCGGCCTGCTGCATGTTATGAGTAACAATGACGATCGTATAATCCTTTTTAAGTTCCTGCATTAACTCCTCAATCTTGTGAGTGGCTATGGGATCGAGGGCAGAGCAGGGTTCATCCATTAATATGACTTCAGGCTGGACCGCTAACACACGGGCAATGCAGAGCCGTTGCTGCTGCCCCAGGGTGAGGTCCAAAGCATCGGTATGGAGGCGCTCTGATACTTCTGACCAAAGTGCTGCAGCTTTGAGGCTTAGCTCCACTTTCTCTTCCATCTCCCTCTTCGAATGGATCCCCAACACCCTCGGGCCGAAGGCCACGTTTTCGAAGATGCTCTTCGGGAAAGGGTTGGGGCGCTGGAAGACCATACCGACTCGTTGTCTGAGGGCGACGACATCCGTCCCCGGTCGATAAATATCCTGGTCATCGAGTGTAACAGTTCCCTCGGTCCGCGTGTGAGGGATGAGATCGTTCATCCGATTGAGGGTGCGTAGAAAGGTCGATTTCCCACAACCTGAAGGACCGATCAAGGCAGTGATCTGATGGGATCTGATCACAATCTCGATCCCTTTAAGGGCTTGTAGGGTACCATAATAAAAATTAAGCCCGTTTGTTTCCATCTTCATGATAGGGTTTAATTCCGTCATCAGGATACTTTCTTGAAACCAAACATTCTTTGATTTTACTCGTTCGAAATTACCAGATTATGATCTTCCGATCAAGAGGATTCGTATATGTACAGTATTTGCACAGGCTTTTGCGATCTCTTTGGACCCTTGACGTTTCTGGGCCGATCTGTTAACCTTCAATCTCTTTTCACTCCTTCCCTCTCCCCAACGGGGAGAGGGAAGGGGGGGGCTACCAAAGAGGGAGGAGAAAATCGGATGGAGAAAAAAACTCAACTTTCAGTGATCTTAACGAACGCGCCTGGAGAGCTCTCGAGACTCTGTGATGTATTGAGGGCGGCAAATATTAATATCCTGGGTATGAGCATTCAAAATGCTAAGGATTCGGTCAAGGAACTCTATAACATGAGAGAAAAGACCGGAAGGAGAATTGCCCTTGCTGAGAGTTATCGGGGTATTTTGAAAGACTCCTCAGACTATTCTCTGATCCGGCTTCTTGTTGATCAACCCATCGAAGGGGAGAAGGTACTGCGCAAAGCAAACCATCTGTTGGATACAGAGCCAGTATTAGTATTCAGATTAATGAACCAGCCGGGAATCCTCGGCAGAGTGGCAAAAAGATTTGGTGAAGCCAATATTAATATTGACTACATCTATGGGTCTGCCATGGAGGATGCGAAGGAATCAATTTTCATAGTTCATATTGCGGAAGGAGATCTTGACCGAATCAAAAATTCGTTCAATGACCTCTAACCTATATCCTTTCTCTCAATCCGTTCGGCTGAACCCTCGGCCTTAGCTCGGGGCGAAGGCTCAGGACGAAGCCCCCTTCCTAAGGAGACAGTGTCGTAAATTCATTTTTGCTGTAGTCGAAGGCTTTACCTACGTGTAACTATTTGATTTCATTTAGCCTGGACGCAACCTAAAGGTTATCCCTACCAATTGCGACACAGTTCCCCTACATTTGGTTCCTTCGTATATCTGGGTAATCATGGAGGGAGTTTTAGCACAGGGATGATCATAATGGCAAAGACCGAAATGGATTAGCTTGGGAATTTGATCTGACGGACTTTCCGAGGTGCAGCAAACCAGACAAGCATGATGGAGAAGAGGTTAAAAATGATGGCCAGGATAAAGGCCCAGAAATAATTCTGAGTCTGATCGAAGATATATCCGGCTACCCAAGCTCCCAAACCAGCGCCTAACCCAATGACCCCTTCGACCATTCCGTAGATCAATCCAAAGTTTTTCCCTTTGTAAAGGTCTCCGGTGATGGACATAAACATGGGAGCGGTGACACCCCATCCTGCGCCAAAAAAGATAGCAAACAGATAAAGAAGGATCAGAGAAGGGATATATTGAAACAGGAGGAGAAACAGGATCCCCGAGGAAAAACAAACTCCTCCAAAAGTAAAGGTAATCTCTCTTCCCATTCGATCAGAGAACCATCCCCAAAAGAATCGAAAGCCTGCAGACAGGGCTCCTATTGCAGCGAAAAGGGATGCTGCCCATATCTTATCCACACCCAGATCTACCAGGTATCTTACATGGTGGACGATAATGATATAAACACCAAAGGTCGTGAGGGAAGGGTAGAAGATGATATACCAAAATCGGGCGGTTTTAAATATCCCCCCAAGTTCTTCCTCTTTGTAAATAAGGGATGGGTTGAAATCCTCGTGACTTTGGATCTTTTGACGATTCAATTTATTCAAGTCATTCGGGGAATGGCCATCTGGGAGAAGGCCGATTTCTTGAGGGCGATGCTTCAAGAAGAGCGCGTTGAGAGGAAGAGGGATGGCAAGGATGAGAAGGGAAAGGATGAGATAAGCAAATTGCCATCCTTTGGAAGAAATAAAATATTGGATCATTGGGACCAGGATAAGAATTCCAAGGCCAATTCCCGCTCCAGCAAGGCCATTGGCTGTGCCCCTTCTCCTTTCAAACCAGTGGGCAAGAATCACTGTAAAGGGAGCGATACTGAGACAAGTCACTCCCATCCCAACAATGACACCAAAAAAGAGATAGAATTCAATGAGCGTCTGAATTTGTGTACATAGGAAGAGCCCTAAACCTGTCAAGATAATTCCTGGTAGAATCACCTTACGAGGTCCGATCCGGTCAACCAGGGTTCCGATGATTGGGGACATGATCATGTAGACAAACATGGCAATGGACTGAGCCCCGGCTGCCTCGGCTCGCCCCCAGTGGAATTGATCGATGAAGGCCACAAAGAAGACGGAGAAAGTGGTTCGGATGCCAAACCAGAATGACATAGAAATCAAGGAGAGGCCAACGATCACCCAACCATAATAAAATTTCTCTGTCAAACGAAAAGGCATCCGTTCCATCGGTAAAAACAATCTAAATAATTTATCCCCCATTGGTCAAGAAAATAAAATTTCCGTAACACAAGAGATAAAATTTCTTGATTCACGGTCCAATTTCTGTTAATGATTCAGAAAATGTTTAAGAAAGGGGGGAGATCCTTGAAAAAACTTCGTCAATATTTCTGTGTGATGTCGGCGATGCTCCTGTTGATCTCCTGTGCAGGAGGATCCAAGGCGGAAAAGAAAGATAAAACGGTCCGCATCGAGGAACATTTTGAATTGGGTTTTCGTGCTGCAGAGAAAGGTAACTTAGAAGAGGCCATCTCTGAATATCAGAGAGTGTTGAAGATGGATCCGAAGCATTCGAGGGCTCATCTCAACCTTGGAATTGCCTATGGAAGGCAAAGGGAATGGAAGAAAGAGATTTCAGAATATAAGAAAGCCATTGGAATCGATCCTAATTTCGCTGAAGCCTATTTCAATTTAGGGGTGGCTTACAACGGGAAAGGAGACCTCAACGAAGCGAGCGTCCATTATCGGAAGGCTCTGCAAATCAATCCCAATTATGTCGAAGCCCATAACAATTTGGGCAATATTTCTTTTAGAAGGGGAAAGTTAGAGGAGGCCCTCTCTGAATACCAGAAGACCATCGAAATCAAACCGGACTACGCACGAGGCTATTACAACCTCGGCAATATATACCGCCAAAAAGGGAATTTGGAAGAAGCGATCGCCTCCTTCCTACGGGCGTTGGAAATCAATCCCAAATATGCAGAGGTGCACTACAATCTGGCCTTAATCTACTATGAAAAACAAGAATTTAAGCTATCTGCTCAGTATGCAGACCAAGCAGGAAGATTAGGGATCGTCGTCGATCCTAAGTTGTTAGAGCGACTCAAACCCTACCGTTAATCCCCCCATGCTCGCTTTACCAAAGGGAAGGTGTGAAAAAATCCCAAGGTTCAGAGACCGGACAGGGGGGTGTTGAAAAAACTGTAGAGCGGCTACATTTTTCACGCTTAATGATAAGAACCCAAAAGGATCTGAGATAGATAACTAAAAAAGACTCGTAAACCCTAAATTTTCAATGTCCGCATTCTACAGTTTTGGAGATACCCCTCTGGCCGGTCTGCTGTGTCGAATAATTTCACACCTCCAGGGGGGAGAGGGGGATTTGAAAATTACATCCTTTTAAACCACAAATTTGATTCCCTCAAGAGATTTTTCTGTCTTCTTAACAATTTCATCGATGGCAAGGCGGACATTCTCGGGCAAAGGCTCGGGCCTGTGGGTTTCAAGGATCTGGATGGCCTTCTGGGTCACAATCTCCCCATAATTTTTGCTTCCCTTCTCCTTCCACATATCGGGATGGTCTCGGTTCATATATTTTGGCCTCCAGTGTTCCTGTCGATGAAGCCTCCGGGTTTGTTCTCTTAAGAGAAAATTACCTCCCGGACCAACCTGTTGGATGACATCCATCCCCATTCGTTCCCGACTCATATCAAATCCTCGGATGATCCGTTTGACATAGCTAATGATTTCACTGCCCATGACAATCGTCGCTGGAGAGCCGATCAACCCCTGTCCAAAATAACCGATATCATGGACGAGATTGGCTCCATCCAAAGCCGCCATGAGAATCGAGATCGCTGCCTCCATGGCGACCTGCTGGTCAAAACAGTGGGCATCGCTCGCCCCAGCGGTTCCCCACATAGGAATGCCGTAATAATGATAGAGGTCTGCGCAGGCTGAATGTGTCAACCTAAAATCTGGACCCCCATAAACGGCGATGGAGGTCAACATGTCCATCGTTGTTGCCACAAAACCTGAAATAATGGGAGCCCCTTTGGCTCTTAGTTGATGGAGGACGATCCCGCTCAGAGCCTCTGCATTGGCGACCGTAATGGCTCCAGCAAGGGTCACGGGTCCTGTGGCCCCTGAAAGTAACGCTGGTGTATAGTTCACTGGGATTCCTTTATCCGCACAGAGGAAAAGTTTTCTCACCGCACCCCGGGAATGGGAAAGAGGGCTGGTCGGTTCGGCGTAGTGAATCAAAAAGGGCTTCTCCCTTAGAGGACCATCGCCCCCCGCAACGGCTGCAGCCATTTCAAGGATTACGGACAGATCCTCCTTTCCCGCTGCAGTAAAAAAAATGGGCTTCATTGAATTTTCCAGCATTGCCTTGAAGCACTGGACGTACATTAAATTCGTCGGAACATCCTGAGGAAGGGCAAAGGAGGCGATGAAATCGATTTCTTCAAGATGGTCTGCAATCCTGGCCGCATTGACGACATCTTGAAGGCGTGATGGCCTCAGCTCTCCTGTCTTTAGATCATAGGTGTGAATCAGGTCGGTCCCCAATCCAAAATAAACCTTGTTTCCCTCCAGATACATCGCATCGTCCCCTTTTCTGTTGTAAATGGTGATGCGGGAAGGGGCGCTCAGAATGCACTCTTCAACAAGCCAATTTGGGATCTGAAGGATGTTGTCTTTCTTCACTCGGCATCCTGCATCTTTCAGGAGTTGGAGGCCATCACCGTCCAGGATACGAATGCCAACGGTGTCCAAAACCTCCAGCGTTGCCAAATGGATTTCTTTAATCTGATCTTCTGTCAAAACCCTATAGTTCGGAACACACTGAGACCTAAACCCTGTATTCATACTCTTTCTCCCGTTAGAAAGCCTTGTCATTTACCCCAATGGATAGTAAACATCCTACGGGGTTTATAGCGGGGATGTAGGAAAAAATGTTGATTATTGACTCTCCTTCCATTTCAATCGAGGAGCCACTTTTTTGCTAAATCCGCTGCCCCCGATGCATCCGGACTATACCCGTCTGCTCCGATCTCCAGCGCAAACTTATTCGTCACCGGGGCTCCTCCCACCATCGTCTTCACCTTTCCCCCGAGGTCCGCTTCCTTCAGTGCTTCAATGGTCTTCTTCATGGCGGGCATGGTCGTTGTGAGAAGGGCTGACATCATGCAGATCTTCGCCCCGGTTACTTTCACGCTTTCTACGAACTTCTCTGGAGAAACATCCACGCCCAGGTTCACCAAATCGAACCCATTTGCTTCAACCATCATCGCAACCAGGTTTTTTCCGATCTCATGGATGTCACCTTCCACGGTTCCAATAACCACTTTGGCTAAAGTACCAACTTCTGATTTCTTAAAGAAAGGTCGTATCACCTCGACCCCGGCTTTCATGGCCTGCGCCGCCCACAACACATCAGGAACGTAGAGTTCACCCATCTTGAATTTCCCCCCTACGATGTTCATTGCCTTGATCAACCCGTCATTGAGAATCTCTTTTGCGGGGATTCTGTTTTGCAAAGCCTGATGGACAAGCTCCTTAACTTTTGAATCGTCCCCTTGTATAATGCCTTCTGTTAGGTCTTCAAAGAAGGGCATCTTCTTGCCTCCTTTCATGCCGTTCCATCAACTAAGAGGAAACACATCTAACTCTATAATCGAATAAAGAAATATCCTTCCCTCTCAAAAATGTCAAGGGGATAACAAGCTTTGAAAATGCTTGATTTTTCCCTCCCTTTCTGATAATTCTCATAAAAATCGAACAACTTTCAACCTCAACGAATGGATCGGTGCCTTAGCTTTTTATTTCCTGCCTAAGAGGAGGGATCATGGAGTCAAGAGATGCGATTCTAAATTTACAATATTCGGAGAAGATGAAATCCGGATTGATTATAGGAATAGGCCTTCTGGACCAATTGGCCTCTTTAAAAGATGAGGAATTATCTGGAGGAAAGAAGGTTTTGGTATGGTATCTGGAGGGATTGCTCCGGGAAGTTAGAATTGCGGGGAATGTATTGGGATATGCTCGTTACGGCGACTTAGAGAGAAAAGTGATGGAGGTGATCGGAAGAGTTCAGATGTCCCAATTTCAAGAAGCCCAACGGGCTTTTTCAGAAGCCATCTCTTTGGCCACCACATCATGTCAGACCTCGATGAGCCTCCTGGTGAAAAAGCAGCTGGTCTAAAGCATACTTAGCAACTAAACCCCGTCAGAAAGGTGGGGGTTTGACCCCGCCTTTACAAGGACCTGATGCTTTCTATTTATAACATCCCCGGCATAAATGACGGGGCTTTCTAACGGGGTAAAGGAGGGGAATCTTATGATCAGGACACCCAGCGCAAGTTATAGCATCCTTATGCGAATTGAGCTCCTCACGAAGCCCGGAATGCTTGGCAGAGTCACCTCAACCATCGGTAAAGCAGGAGGAGATATCGGTGCTGTGGATATCGTTGGATTTGGGAAAGATACCACCATTCGGGATATCATTGTGAGTGTGGCCGATGTCCCAATAGGGCAGAAAGTTGTAGAAAGGGTCAAGGGGATAAAGGGGATCAAGGTCCTCAGTGTTACGGATCGAACCTTCCGGATTCATCAAAGGGGGAAAATCGAAGTGAAGAATAAGGTCCCGATGAATACCCGTGAGGATCTTTCAATGGTTTACACGCCAGGAGTCGCGAGGGTGTGTATGGCGATCCATGAGGATCGAGAAAAGGTTTATGACCTCACCATTAAGACAAACACAGTCGCTGTCGTCACCGATGGGACCGCTGTGCTTGGCCTCGGAGACATCGGGCCCGAGGCAGCGATGCCGGTGATGGAAGGGAAGGCAATGCTCTTTAAGGAGTTTGGCAATGTCGATGCATTTCCTATCTGTTTAGGTACAAAGGATCCCGAGGAGATCATCTCGGCGGTGAAATGGATTTCTCCTGGATTCGGTGGGATCAACTTGGAGGATATCTCTGCTCCCCGTTGTTTTGAGATCGAAGGCCGATTGAAAAAGGAGTTGGACATCCCAGTTTTTCATGATGATCAGCATGGGACAGCCGTTGTCATACTGGGAGGTTTGATCAATGCGCTAAAGTTAGTGGGCAAGCAGTTCGAGGATGTTCATGTGGTGGTCAGCGGTCTTGGAGCGGCGGGAATAGGTTCCATTCGACTTCTTCTTTCCTTTGGTGTGAAGCATATTATCGGATGCGATCGAAGCGGGATTCTCTATGAAGGTAGAAAAGAGAACATGAACGCGGTGAAGAAACAGATTTCGGAACAGACCAATCCTGAGGGGCTACGGGGTTCTATATCGAGGGCGATGAAGGGGGCAGATGTTTTCATCGGTCTTTCTCAACCTGGAGTCATCCAGGCGAGAGATATTAAGAATATGAGAAAAGACCCAATTATCTTCGCCATGGCCAACCCTGTTCCGGAGATCATGCCTGAGGAGGCCGGGCGGTATGCAGGGGTGATCGCCACGGGAAGGTCCGATTACTCCAATCAGATCAACAATGTCCTCTGTTTTCCCGGACTTTTCAGAGGGGTCCTCGACTGCAACGCCAGGGAGATCAATGATGAGATGCTCTTTGCAGCGGCCAATGCGATCGCCTCCATCGTCGCAGAGAATGAATTGAGGGAAGACTATATCATCCCGAGTGTTTTGAACCGAAAGGTTCCGGAAATGGTGGCCAAGAATGTGAGGGAGGCAGCGATCCAAACCGGAGTGGCGAGGTGGGAGCACAAGCACTTTTCATCTTTCCGAATGTAATAGGTAAAGAAATTCGAAATCCGAATCTCGAAATCCGAAACAAGCCCCAATTTGTTCCCCCTCACCCTTCCCCTCTCCCCGCTGGGGAGAGGGAGGGGGTGAGGGGAGATTTCGAATGTTTTTGGATAGAATTTATCAGCGCAGTTGTTCATAACAGGAGTGATTGAAAAAAATAGAAGCCCCTAACCAAAGAGATCAAATAGCGCAAGGAGGTGAACGATGCCAGAAAGATCATTAGAATCTTTTGAATTCAGAGGGCCGAAGCCGCGAACCATAGGAATCCTTCTCGTCTTATTTATTATCTTCATCTTTGCATGGAGTTGCTTTGTCATCGTCCCGGCTGGCCACAGAGGGGTTGTACTCTGGTGGGGAAGCGTGGAAAAGAGGATCATGGGTGAGGGGCTCAACTTCAAGGTGCCAATGGCAGAGGGGGTGATCAAGGTAGATGTCAGGGTTCAGCCACATCCGTTCAAAGAGATCGATGCAGCTTCGAAGGAATATCAAATGGTGAAACTGACAGGGATGATGAACTTTCATATCGATCCATCCTATGTCAATGACCTCTATCAAAAGGTGGGGCTCGACTTTGCTAACAAGGTCATCGATCCAGCCTTTAACGATTTTGTCAAGGAGGTCGTCCCGATCTATCAGATCACCGAGATCCTTCCAAAAAGGGAGGAGATCAGGAAGAGGGCGATGACAAAGTTAGGAGATAACCTTGCCAGGTATCACATCATTGTCGATGACATCTATTTTGCCAACATTCGCTTTTCCCCAGAATATGAGAGGGCGGTCGAGGCAAAACAGGTTGCTCAGCAGCAGGTGGAGACACAGAGGCAGGTTTTGGCCCAACGGGAGATCGAAGCCCAACAAAAAGTGGCGACCGCCAAAGGAGAAGCTGAATCAATTCTGGTGGTTGCTCAAGGCCAGGCCAAAGCGAATGAAGCCCTCTCCCGCTCCATCAGCCCTATCCTGGTTCAATATAAGGGTATTGAGAAATGGAATGGAATTTTACCCCAGGTTTCCGGTGGAGGGATCCCCCTCATCGATTTGGGGAAAATGGGTGGAGAGAGGAAATAAAAGTTCGGAGTGACGAGTTAGGAGTTCGGAGTCATAAAAAATCTTTACCCCGTTAGAAATAGTACCGCGCTGCTCTACAGGGGGGGGTAGATTTTAGAATAATTCCGGCGGGGTTTAATGCCCCACTGGAATTTCTAGCGGGGTTTACTCAAAACTCCGAACTAAGAACTTCTATGCCTCTTCCGGGACTTCGCCCG
>Ga0315280_10006232_pt1 | contig 16562 bp, 3 predicted proteins | sample YL17G06_40_MG_FD_203697 | JGI IMG/M metagenome (GOLD analysis project Ga0315280, IMG submission 203697) | Sediment microbial communities from Yellowstone Lake, YNP, Wyoming, USA - YL17G06_40 | ecosystem: Environmental > Aquatic > Freshwater > Lake > Sediment | place: USA: Wyoming | collected...
TTCTGGTACGAAGTTTACTGCTACTATAACTACAGGCTCAGCTACTGTTTTTACTTCTTCTTCAGCCAACAGAAGAATTTATGCAACAGTTGATATTGTAGCTAGCCCAACTAATGGAAGAACATTTATAACTCGACTTGTTGTAGATTCACTATTATTTGTTTCTGAAACTGGTAATACAGCAACAGAATTAGATGGACCTTCTGACTCTGCAATTACAAATACCAATACACAAACAATCGATAAACTAGCTCCAAGTGCACCAACATACAACACGGCAGAAAATCAATGGTTTAATTCCAATCCCACCTTGAATATAGATTTTTCAGATAACTTGGCTTTAGAAGCTGTTGAATACAAAGTTGATTCTACTGGAACATATAGAACAATTGCAACTGGAATTTCAGGAATAAGTTACACAACTGACTGGTCGATTACTTCAGGAGATTGGGATGCGATGTCTCAAGGGACGCATTATTTGTATTTCAGATTAACAGATGATGCAGGAAATGTTAACACAACTCCAAATGATGCTGCTGGGTTTACAATTAAAAAAGATACTGTTGCACCAACATATTCTTTCAATTCACCGGCAACAGACTCTGTCTACAAAAACGGTGCAACTATTTCAGTCGACGCAACAATAACGGAGAGTGGTTCAGGCATAACCAACGGTGCAACTTGCACCCCTGCAATAAGCGGAGTGACTTCCTTTACTGGTACAGTCACTTATAGCACAACAACACAAAAATGCACTGGCACTTTGACTATTACAAATGGCGGAGCTGACGGAGCCAAGCAGCTGACTTTGACAGTCGCGGATATTGCTGGTAATTCCCAAATTTCTTCCAACAGGCAAATTCAGATTGACAATACTGCACCAACTACAGCAGACGACTATGTAGCTAAAAATAATATTTGGCAAAACGCCGATCAAACTATTACTTTAACTCCTAACGATGCAGCCCCATCTTCAGGAATTGAATGGACAAGATACTGTACTGATACAACTAATTTATGTGATCCAGCAACCGGGACTAGCTACACCGTTCCGGTTACAATAACAACAGAAGGAATAAATTATTTCAGATACGCATCGAAAGACAATGCAGGGAATGTACAAACAACTGTTTCCAGAACAGTTAAGATTGACAAAGCCGCACCAACAGGAGGTTCAATTACTTACACAGATGGTTATTATACGGCAACATCAGTACCGATTACATACACAACCGGAACTGATACTGGATCTAGTTTGAATACAACGTCGGGAAAAATTCAGCGCGCTTCAGCAACTTTGTCAGGAGGATCTTGTGGTACTTTTGGTTCTTTTTCCGATTTGGTAACCGAATCTGATGGCGGTTATACCGATACATCAGTCACAAATGGAAATTGTTACAAATATCAATATATCATTTCTGATAATGCTGGAAATACTGCAACTTACACTTCTTCCAATGTAGCAAAAATTGACACTGTTGCACCAACTACAACGGATAATACAATTGCTCCTTCGTGGGGAAATTCTGATGTTACGGTCACTTTAACACCTTCTGACAGCGATTCAGGGATTGCATCAACCAAATACTGCATTTATGATGTTGGAGGAAGCGTCTGCAATCCTTCAGCAGGTTCGACAGGAACAAGCGTTTCTGTAACATGTAGTTCAGGAACTACATGTAAAAAGATAGTTAGATATTTTTCAGCAGATAATGCAGGTAATAATGAAAGTTCTCACGACTCAAATGAGATATGGATAGATAAGGAGAATCCATCAATAGGTACTGTAACAATAACGCCAAGTTCAGGCTCTTTCATTTCAGGCATATCTGCAATATCAGCAAGTGTTACAGAAACAGGTTCAGGTGTTGCTGCTTGTCAATATACTATTGATGGTTCGACATGGAACGCTGCCACATTCTCTTCAGGCACATGTTCTGCTTCTGGTGTTGGCACATCTTCAGCTTCTTTAATTAACATCAGAGCAACTGACAATGTTGGAAATGTAGGAACTGGTTCAGCAGTAACTGTAACGCCTGATACATCAGCACCATCCACAAATGATAGTTCTGATACAGCTTGGCATAATACAGATCAAACAATTATATTAACGCCATCTGATAATTCTGGCTCAGGTATAGCAAATACTTATTATTGTGTTGATGCTGCCGGCAATTGTACACCCGCAACAAATGGTACTTCTGTCCCAGTTAGCTGCGCATCAGATAATGTTTGTCAGCAATATGTTCGTTATTACTCCGTAGATAATCTTGGCAATAATGAATCGGTAAAAACATCAAATCTTGTTAAAATTGATAAAGTAAACCCAACAGGTTCGTTAACTGGTGTTCCGCTGAATTGGCAAAACACAGATGCGTCAATAACTTTAGGCTGTTCAGATACAGATTCAGGTTGTGATGGCACAAAAGATTATTATTGCACTGATACAACAAACAGCTGTGATCCTAATACAGAATATGCAGGAGCCGTAACAATTTCTTCACATGTCTATTTCCGTTGGAATGTTACTGACAATGCAGGAAATATAAACACAGGATCTTCGGAAATATTAGTTGATAAAATTAATCCAACTGCAGATATATCAGGTGCTCCAACTGATTGGGTAAATACAAATCAGACAGCAACTGTTACTTGTTCAGATACAGGAGGCAGTGATTGTGACGTAACCAGTTATAAAATAAAAACATATTTCTCTGATCCAGGAACTTGTCCTTCAGACTACACACAATATTCATTAACAAGCCCGCAAACAATTTCTTCTCATTTGTGGATATGTGCTGCCGCAAAAGATAACGCAGGTAATACTGGTTATTCTTCACCAGTAGAATTCAAAGTTGACGAAACAAAACCAACCACTGCAATTAATACACCAGATGCGTCTTCTTGGCAAAAAACAAATTTTGATGTCGGTCTAACTGATGGAGATACAGGAAATTCTGGTCTATCAACTTGTTATTATAGAGTTTTAAGTAATGATGTAGAAACAAAAACTTGGACAACAAGAACTTGCTCAGCTTCCGTAACTTTGACTACAGGTTCTGGTCAAGATTGTATAGATGAAGGTACAGATAAATGTAAAATAGAAGCATATGCTACCGATGCAGCTGGTAATAATGGAGATACTGTATCAAGAACATTCAGTATTGATTGGACTGCTCCTACAGCTTCAATAACTTCGCCTTCAGAGAACAGTCATTTGAAAGGAACTGTTACAATAAACGCTAATGCTTCTGATTCTGGAAGTGGAATTGAGAAAGTTGAATTTTATTATGCATCTATTGGAACGAAAATAGGAGAAGATACAACAGCACCATATTCAATTGATTGGAACACAACAAGCACAACAGACGGAGGACATGGTATTTATGTAGAAGTTTATGACAATGCAGGAAATTCTTATAATTCTTCATCAGTTTCCATAGTTGTAGACAACACACCTCCTGTAGTTACTGTACCATCTGATATAACAGCAAACGCAACTGGTCCAGCAGGAGCTACAGTTACATTCAGTGCATCCGCAACAGACAATATAGACGGTTCTCTTGCAGCAAGTTGTGATCCATCTTCTGGATCTACTTTTTCACTAAGCACCACTACAGTTACATGCACAGCAACTGATAATGCAGGCAATATAGGTTCTAACACATTCAACGTAACTGTCCAAGATACAACACCGCCAACAATTACTGTACCATCTGATATTACTCAAGAAGCAACATCCGCTTCTGGTGCTGTAGTTACTTATACCCCACCAACAGCAACAGATTTGGTAGATGGTAGCGTTTCTGTAAGTTGCAATCATACTTCTGGCGATACTTTTCCATTAGGAACTACGACAGTAGCTTGTACTTCAACAGATTTACATAGCAATACTGGTACAGCATCATTCACAGTTAAAGTACAAGATACAACTGCTCCACAATATTCAAATAATCAAACCTCACCAACATCACTGACAAATTATTCTCCAATGAAACAATACAATTTTAATGTGACATGGACTGACAATACTGAAATTGATTCTGTTTTGTTTGAATTCAATGGAAATAATTACACGATGAACAGAGATGGAAATATATTTTATTACACGTTGATAGATCTTCCAGCAAACACTTACAACTACAGATTTATTGCTACTGATACTTCAGGCAATCAGAATTCTACAAGTATGCTTACTTACACTATTAGCAAGGCAACACCAGCTTTCTCAACGAATGTTACTTCTTCAATCACATATGGAAATGCTTCAGATTATGCAGGTTCAGAATCAAATACAGGTGATACCGGTTGTACTTACAATTTATTGAGGAATGGAATAAACATCGGAACTGGCAGCTCAGTTTCAGATAATACAGTTTTATCAGCAGGGGATTACAATTATACCTACTATACAGATGGATGTACAAATTACACTTCAGCACAAGATGAAAAAACTTTAACTGTAAACAAAGGTACACCAACTGGAACTGTATCGAGTTCAGCAGGTTGGAATGTGACTTATCCAGCTTCAACAACTATCAGCTATTCTGAAGCAAATATTGGAGATGATGATTGTAGTTATGCAGTTTGGAGGGATTCAATAAATATAGGTTCTGGAGAAACAATAACTTTGGGAGCTGGAGATTATAATTACAAATTAAATGTTAGCGGCTGTGGTAATTGGACTGATGCAGACAATATAGATCCACACACATTGACTGTAAGCAAAGGAGCAACAACAGTTGATTTACTCTTGAATGGAACTTCTTCAAATATTACAATCGCAAGCGGTTCAGCAGTCAACACAACAGTAACCGTATCAAACACACAAGGAACAATTTACTTGGATAAAAATCAAGTAAATGTTCTATCTGCCACAGGAGCCACTTCACTTTACTATCCATCCGCATATTCAGGAGTTCCTGGATACGAATGGAACATGACCGGCTATTATCCAGAAACACAAAACTATTCTGCTGCAAGCAAGACATGGTATATAAAAATTGAATCAACTCCACCAACATTTACAAACTTGGCATCCAATGTTATAAACAATACAGTAATTGGTAAATATGATGGAGCAATAGAGATTGATGCCCAATGGAATGATGATTTTGCTTTGGATAAATATTGGTTATCATTGAATGGAACTGTATATGGAACACCAACATCATTTGCTTCAGGCAATTGGTCAAACATAACAATCGATCCATCAACATTCGCTCCTGGAACTGTACTGCAAGCAATAATTTATGCAAACGATACATCAAACAATCAAAACCAAACACCAATTTTCCAGTGGACTATAGATGGAACAAATCCTGTGCTCAATAACACCACACCAGTTAATGGAACTTATATTTACGGAACAACTTCACAATTATTCCAAGTTTATGTTTATGATGATACACTAAACACAACCAACGTAACTTTGTATCACAAAAGAAGTACGGCAGCTTGGAAGAACGCAAACTTGAATTGTTATAACTTAACTTCGGATAACAAAAGTTTTGTTTGCAATACTACATTAGACATGCCTACTTGGTATGGACATGGGGATGTAGTTCAATATTATTTTGCAGCTACTGACAGATCAAGACTTTTCGGAAGTAGTGGCACAGCAGATAATCCACTTACAGTAACATTACTTCAGACATTTCCAAAATATTCCAATAATAATACAAATGCAACTCTTATCGGCAAACATGATGCTGTTCTAATTTATGCATATTGGACTGATGACAATACATTGGATAAGGCAGTGTTAGAAACCAATGAAACTGGAGTTCCTGAAAACAAAACAGCTTATGGTTCACCATTACTATTGAATGGTTCAGCATCATGGTCAAACTTCACTTGGTCTAACAGTTCTGTTGCTTCAGGTTCTGTCATTGAATGGAAGATTTATGCTAACAATTCAGTAGGAAGTACAAATGTTACTGCAGCTGGAACTTTTGCTATAGATGGTATACCTCCAACTTACTCTCAAAATTCAACCGATTCAACTTCTGCGGGCACAGCTATTTTACATTCTCTTGAATGGCAAGATAATCTTGGATTATCCGGTTATATCTTTTCTTTTGATAATGGAGATGGAAGTTTTGTTAACGATAGTTTCGTAGCTTTTAGTGGGACTACAAACTGGAGTAATGCCACAAAGGTTGTAAACTCTACTGTAGGTAGTGTAATAAGATGGTGCGTGTATACTAACGATACTTCTGACAACTGGAATGAAACTTCCTGTTCAGATCCATTTAGTTATACAGTAACAACTTTAGAAGTTGGAAAGATCAAGATAATCAAGAATACTGTAGGTGGAGACAGTACTTTTAATTTCACAATAAGTGGTCCAAATTCTTCATCTCCTAGCATTACAACAGTTGGAGGAAATGGTACTACCGGATTCATAACTGTTGATTCAGGCAGCTATTCAATATCAGAAACAGTTCCATCTGGATGGTCTCTTACAAATTCTTCTTGTGACTCTGGCACGCCTTCAAGCTTCAGTGTTCCATCTAACGGATCTGTAACTTGCACTTTCAATAATGCGAAGAAAGGTCAGGTTCGTGGAATTATATTCAAAGATGTTAATGGTAATGAACTAAAAGATCCAGGAGAACCAATACTTCAAGCATGGACAGTTTATGCTGATTTGAATAACAATGGATTGAAAGATCCAGGAGAACCAGAAGATGGAACAAATGTAGATGGTTCTTATTCTCTTCCTTTAGCTCCAGGAAATTACACTATTAGAGAAGTTCCGCAATTAGGGTGGATAATTACAAAACCAGTTGGTGGGAAATATACTGTTACTATAACAAGTGGATTAGTGATTTCTGGAAATGATTTCGGAAACTTCATACCTGGTTCAATCAGTGGAATTGTATTCAGAGATACAAACGGAAATAGAATAAGAGACGCTGGTGAAATTGGACTCTCTGGTTGGACAATTTATCTTGATTTGAATCATGATGGATTGAAAGAGTTAGGAGAACCAACTGCTGTAACTGATTCTTATGGAAAATATCAATTCACAGACCTACGTGCTGGATCATATGATGTCAGAGAAGTTCTTCAGTCAGGATGGGTGAACACAACTCCTACTGGCGGGAAATATGTAGTTGGAATATCAAGCAACGCAGCAGTTAATGGTAAAGACTTCGGTAATAGGCAAGGTTCTATCAGTGGAATTGTTTTCAAAGACTTGAATAAGAATGGGAACAAAAGTCTAAGTGAGCCGGGACTTTCAAGTTGGACAGTCTATCTTGATTTGGATCATAATGGAGTGAAAGATCCATTAGAACCAACTAGGACAACAGATAGCAGTGGTAAATATTCTTTTGTTAACTTAGCTCCAGGAACTTATTATGTTCGTGAACTTGTGAGAAGTGGTTGGACACAGACAAATCATGTTGGTGGAGCGTCTGTAACTATAACTAATGCTAATATAACAGCTGGTAAATCTTTACAAGTTGATTTTGGCAACATACCTACAACCACACAACCAACAACCACTACTACCACTACGACGACTATTCCAACCACAACTACAACCACACAACCAACAACCACTACAACAACTACACCAACAACCACTACAACAACTACACCAACAACTACGACCACCACAACTAGTACGACAACTACAACCTTTGTAAGTGGGCCGTATAATTCTGGATACACAGTTTTGCAGAGCAATCAAGGAGCAAGTCAGTGTCCTCCATATGGAGTGAATCTGTATTGTTGCCCATCAAGTGGTTATTCTAGCTGTTATTTAGTCTACAAGTTATCCACCTCTTCAACTGTTCACAATATAGCTTTACAACCAGGGCAGTGCCAGAACACAAGGTACACAAGCTTGACAGCAACATATCCCTTGTGTCAGCTTGAAGCAAAATAAATAATTTTTCTTTGCATACCAATAACAGATCTAGATATCTGTTTAGTAGAGATTCTATTCCTACAAGATAGAAAAGAAATTACTAAAAAATGTTAAGCAATCTTAAATATTATATTAAGTAATTTTATACTAGTCATCATGCCCAAGAGTGTGAGAGGAAATTTCTTAGAGAATAAAATGTTAATTTTCTTTTTTGCTCTTGTTATTACTCTATATTTTAATTTTTCAACAGTTCATGCAGCCGATTCAAATTTACTTTTGAATTATCATTTTAGTGAAGGTACTGGAGCAACAACTGCTGACTCAAGTGGAAATGGAAATAATGGTATTTTGCAAAATTCTCCAACTTGGATTTCTGGAAAAATTGGAAATGGTTCGAGCTTTAATGGTGTTGATCAGTATGTCGATGCTGGAAATGGAGGCAGTTTGGACATCACTGGTCCTATTAGTCTTGTGGCATGGGTAAAAACAAACTCACTCGGAAATTGGCAAGAGATAATTTCTAAGGGAGATTATTCAAGTGGCTTAGGCAATTTCACATATTTCATGGTTCTAACCCCTGCAGGAAAAGTTAGATTCGGTATTAACTTAGGAAATGCAGGAGATTTTGTGGATTCGACAACAGCACTAACTTCAGGGCAATGGCATCTTGTTGTTGCTACATTCGATCCAACAACTGATTCTGTAAATATCTCTGTTGATGGTACATTAGATAGTTCAGGTACAATAACTACTGACCCATCTTCAAATGCTAATTCTCTTTACGTTGGAGCTTTGAAAAATGGTGGTTCTGTTTTGAATGATTTTAATGGTGGAATTGACGAAGTTAGAATTTACAATAGAACTCTTTTTCCCTCTGAAATACAGAATGCATTCAATTCAGATGTTTGTTCATCTGGATGTGAGTTTGATACAATTCAAGCAGCGATTGATGCTGCAAACTCAGGAGATATTATCGCCGTTGGACCTGGAATATATAGGGAAGACTTGACGATACCTACATCCAAAAGCAATCTTAATCTTATAGGATCTTCAACCACGATTAAAGGTGTTAGCAATGTTCTTATCACTCCACCATTTGCACCTCCATTAGCAGTTCCTAACATAGAGATACTTGGTAATGGAACTAGGTTAAGCAGTTTTACAATTGAAGGACCTGATTACGTAGCAGGGAAATATTCTAGTGGAATGGTCATTGGCGCACCAAATGTAAAAATTTCTTTCAATCATTTTGTTGTTACTCCTGCGGCAACTGCTGATGAGATTTCACAAGCCATACAAACATATCACAAAGATGCTATACACGGCGTTGATATTTCCGGCTTGAATATTCATGACAATACTTTTACAAATCTTTCTAGTGGAGTTGCAGGATTCGAAGGAATTTATATCAATCTTGATGAAGGAAGTGGAAATGTTCTAGTTGAAAATAATATATTCACAGATAGTGTAGCTCGGGCAATTACAACTGAGCGTTCTAATACCATAATCAATCACAACACCATTGTTACAAGTCTCGTTCCAGGTTCTTTTGGTTCAGGAGGATGGCAAGGAATTAATATTGGTGGAGCAAATTCAGGCGCTATCTCTAATGTTCTTGTCACCATGAATTCAATAAACGGTTTTAGTTCAGGAAAGGGGTTTACATATGGTATAAAGCTCGGATATGCAAGTTCATCAACTTTCAACGGCGTTACCATTTCAAAGAACACAATTCAGATGAATTTAGTAGGTATTTGGGCTAAATTTACAGCAAATGGAGTGGTTGCTAATTTTAATAACATATTTGGAAATACTGTGGGAGTGCAAAACAACGATACAGTAAACACATTAGATGCACGATTTAACTGGTGGGATTCTGATACTGGTCCTGGTCACCCAACTCTCAACCCAACAGGTTTGGGCAACAATGTTTCGAATCTTGTTAATTTTAGTTTCTGGCTTTTCCAACCATTCAATCCTGATGATCATACAAGACCTGAAGTGCAACAATTAGTTGTCAGCCCTTCTTCCCCCGCTTCAGCAGGCACTTTGCTTTTCACGATTATTTTCAATGAGGATATGAATCCATTGGTAACACCTGAAGTGAAATTACAGAAAGGAACAGCCACTCACATTGTAAATCCAAATACTACATTGTCTTTCTTAAATGGATGGTCAGATGTGAGAGCTTGGAATGGGAAGATTGTGATTAACTCATCTTTCGAAGATGGTGAATATACAGTAAGAATTGCTAAAGCCAAAGATGCCAATGACAATCAAATGTTAACATATGTAAATAATAAAATTTTTATTGATGCAATTTCCCCACAATTCCTCCAAACATCCGTTACAGATATTTTTGCAAATCAAAATCTGACTTTAACTGCATCTGTATTTGATCCTAGGAGCAGCGGCATTAACAGGGTTTCTGTTGTAATTGATAGTCTACCAGAAAAAAACATGTCATTCGCTTTTAGACAGCAGCAAACCATTGCTCACAAAAGAACAGATATTGATACTTATTATTTGATAGTTGATGGCAGTACTCTTGCAGCATCAACTCATACTGTTGTTTTCAAGGTAGTTGACAACACTGGCAATGAAAATATTTCTTCCCCTATTACATTTACAAAGGATTCTTCTATTAAAACTTCAGGAGGTAGCATTGCGTACTTGTGCAAAAACGCTCCTGTTTCTGAAACTGTGAGAAAATTTGATTTTGGAACTAAGACTTCTCTAATACAACAAGGTTATACAAGAGTGACTAATGGAACTTTGTATCCAACAGATTCATCATATGGATGGTCTTCTGCCGTGTTCGGTTCTATAGACAGGGGTGTTGGCGATAAGTTGAGCAGAGATTTAGTTTACGATTCAGCTCCCAGAGAATTCAAAGTAAATCTTCCTTCCGATATTTACAATGTAACAGTCTATATGGGCGACATGCTTTTTGCACATGATGATATGACTGTTAGTATAGAAGGCAACGTAACAAATAACATTGATACGAATGCTGGAGAGATAAAGACTATAACAAATGTTGTGCCTGTTAATGATGGTCAGTTGAATATAGTTTTCAGTGATGCTGGAGGATCAAATCCCCATTGGGTTGCTAATGCAGTTGAAATTTCTTCAAACCCAATCTGTCTTGATGGAATAGAGAATCAAACAATCAAATGGTTGAATGCAACATGGAAAGTTGACTTTGCCAAATATTCGGATTGGACCCTTGCAGATTTGACCGCTCATGATCTGATTGTTTGCTCTGATCAAGAAAAAGCGTGCAATCCAACGGCTGCTGTTTCATCAGCCCATCAATCTAATAAAATACCTTTCATTGAAATACCTGATATTAATAATGCAAGAGCTGCCAAAGGTTTTAATTATTTGGTATCATCTGGAGCAACTAGTTCAAAATCAACTGGAAATGAGTTCATTGATAATCCTGATTCGATTAACACTGGTTTCTTCGGCAGTACTCAGATATTGTCAGCACCAAAAACACTTACTAAGATTCTTGCTAAGCTCCCTACATTTGTAAAAGATATTGCATCACCCGACGATTCAACAAAAGGTACTAACATGTTTAAAGTAGATCAAAATGGAAACCAAGGAAGATTTGTGTATGTTGGATGGTTCTATGGAAGAAGGACCAGTTCAGGATTTACTGGATGGACACCATTTGATTTGAACTCTGATGGGCAGTTGCTATTGAAGAGAGCAATTAACTGGGCTCAATGTGGAAATCCAACTGGTTGCCTCTAAAATTTTATTATAAATTCTTTTTCTAAAATATGGAATTATTTTCTCTCTGATAGAAGATAACTTCTAAAAAATAGAAAAAACTGGGTTTAAACTTTAAATTGTTTGCCACATTAGAAATTTACTATGAATCAGAAAATCATTTTGATATTAGCAGCTTCTATTTTTGTTTTAACAACAGCAACATTTGTTTTAGCAGGAGATCCCGGAGTAATCTCAAGTGGTGTTGGGGTTGTAGTTAACGCAGGAGGAACCAATTCATCTTCTCCATCTTCAGGCTCAGTATGCGGAAACAACATGACATCTTGCGGAACTTATCCAGATTGCCAAGACCTAGCAGCTCTGCCAACATGCGTGAGTGGGCATCAAGCTACAAACTACTGCTTTAGCAACAGCCCAAAAGTGAGCCTTAAATCAAGCACTTGCGGAAACTCGACACCACAAAATGGAAGCGACATATCAATAGGCCAAACATATTCAATCAACCTTAATGTTACTGATGAAGATGGCGAGGATCAGGCAATTCATGTTGAATTGTTCAAGCCAGGAACTAGTGAAATGATTTCTCAGTCAAATCTGATTGGATCTGGAACATTTTCTACAAAGCAAGGAACTTTAGATCTTGATTTTAATTTTAATGACGAGCTCCATGTAAAAGTTAAAGGATTGGATGCAGCACATTTCGGTTCTGATTACAAGACGGTGGTTGTCAATGGAATGGCTGCGGAGATGTCAAATGCAGATGTGCTGAAATCATTCAAAGTCGAGCTGCCATCAGGATTGTCATACTCAACGATATTTTTGAAAATCAAGTTTGATGATGTCTTCTACGACAACATCAACAAATTGTATATCTACAAATGCAGTTCAGCCTCTTATGATCCTGAAACAAACACATGCAAGGTGGCATGGACAAAGCTTACTCCAACTATAGATTCTACAAACAAGATAGCGTCTGTTGAAATAAACAGCTTCTCAGTTTTTGCTTTAGCTGAAGACACATCGAGCAGTATAGATACAACAACCACAACTCAAGCAACAACAACGACTGTGCAATCAACAGGCACAACCCAAACCAACAGCCAGAGCAGCAGTTCATCATCAAATTCTAATTTTAACGAAAATACGTTTGATACAACAACTACAGAACAATCTTTTCAAGATAATACATACCCGCCTGTTGAGATAGTAGTTGCCAAGGAGCCAGAGAATGAATCCACCACAACCACGCAGCCTGAAGCCAAATCGACTTCCGTGCCAATTTCAATAAGCAGCGGACTGATTGAGCTAATTTTAGCTGCATTGATCATCCCGCCAACAGTCACCTCACTTTACTTTTACAAAAAATCTCATCTGCCACATCCGCATTACATTCGCAGAAATTACAGGAGAAATTACAGAAGCACTCACAGAGACCAAAGACCTTTGAGAATACCAAAAACAGACATGAATGAGACAAGGCTAATCTTAAATTGATTTTCCTAGCAGGTAGATATAAAATTTCTATTAAATATGGATTAGCTATTAATTCTTCAATTTCTATAAAATAATTAAAGAACATGCCAAAACAAATCGACAATATTGATGAAGTCAAATGCCCTCATTGCGGTAAACAGCTCGATATAGAACTTATAGTCAACATCTTCTCCCTGAAAAAGAAAAAGTAGGAATTCTGCTTTTGTCGGAAATTCACTTTAGTAAAAGCTAGAAGAAATTACTATTCTGTATGAATTATCAGCGCAAACACTTTAATCTTTAACTTCTCATTAGTAATTACATTTTCGGTTGATTTGATGAATGCGAAAAATATCGTAGTTGCACTTATAGGAATAATTTTTTCTACAACCGTTTTTACACAAATTGCTTCTGCAAATCTTCTTGTAAAGCCAGCAAATCTTGGTGTGTTGAGACTTGATGCGGAATCATTCCCTTACATCATCACAAAAAGTTTTATTGTTGGCAACACATACGATTATCCGATAAACATTGAGTTGGGTGCTGAAAGAAACATGACGTCGCTCATCCAGCTTGAAGAGACCTCTTTCATTTTGCAGCCGCATGAAAATAGGACAATCAACTATACAATCACCCTGCTGGGCCCGGGAAGTTATGAGGGCGGAATCTCTGTTCAAGCATCAGGCAGTTCAAATCAAGCAAGTATTGCATATGAAGCTGAATTGAGAATTATCGCAAATCAGGCTGAATCTTCAGAGCCTCAGCTAACTCCAGAAATTTTCATGGCTTTAGCATTGGTTGCTGCTTTTGCGATTGCCTTTGTTCTGATGAGAGGAGGAAAGAAAAGAAAGATGCTGTTTGCATCAATTTTCCTAAGTCTCTTTTTTGTTTCTTCTGCTCGCGCTGCAGATGTGGCTTTAGTGGTCTTAAATTCTCAACAGCTTGATCAAGTGCATGAGCAAAAGGTTCATGATATATTAACACAGATGGGACATTCTGTTTTTCTTGTTGATTCAAGCACCACAGTGGATTACACAAATTTTGATTTGATAGTTGTAGTTGGAAGTCCGAGCAACACGGTTAGGCTTGGGCCTTTTGCTAAAGACATCCCTGTAAATGACATCCCGACTATTGCGATTGACGCTTCTTACATAGATGACTGGGGATGGGTCAAGCCATCTGGCATCAGCATCCTATACAGCAGCGCCACACAAAAATTTTTCGTATATAGAGAGCATCCAATAACTCAAGGACTTCCTGTTGGCCAGAAAGTCAATGCTCTTACAATAGCAGGTAAAAATTTAGTTGATCTGGTCTCTTCAAACTCGAAGCTGAGAGCTGTAGCAACCGTTAATTCCGATGCAAATCTACAATTAGTTTCTTATGCAGGACCAAAAACCCAGCTTTTCAATGGAAAGCAAGTTAGTAACCAATCTGGAATAGTCTATTTTGGAATTCCTTATTCCGTCTACTGGACGACTGATACAGAAAAACTTTTCAAGAATGCTGTCAACTGGCTATTGAACATGGAATTCGGAGCACCAACAACACCAATTCTTTCAGGCCCAGCTTCAAGCAAAAGTAAAATTGTTCAATATAATTGGACTGCCTCATCAGACGTTTCAGGAATTCAATATTATCAGTTCCAACTTTCAACGACACCAGATTTTTCAGATGACATAATTATTGATGTTCAAACGACATCTCTTCAATACACTGCGAACAATCTTGCAGTTGGAAAGAAATATTACGCAAGAGTGAGAGCTTTCGATTGGTTTGATGTGCCGAGTGAATGGTCGAATATTGTTTCAACTGTCATAGATAACACCAACATAATCATAACAATTATCGAGCCCAAGCCAAACATCAATTTGACTCTGGGCCAAACAGTGTTTACGAAAGTCTTGGTTCAAGCTACACTAGCTCTCCAAGATGGCTGTAGTTTCAAAATTGGTTCTGAGAGCATAGGCACACTGCCTTATGACACTCATGTAAAAACTTGCTCAGGAAATGTGACAGTTCCAACAACACTAGGGCAAAACGGAGTTGGCAATTCTCAATTTACTGCATCAGCAACCAACGTTCTCGGAACAACAAACTCCTCATCAATCCCAGTCTTTTTTGACAGATCATTGAGAGTAACAGTTGCGACTGGTCAAAGCTCATACACATCTGAGAGTTTAATCACAGCATCTGGTTCTGTGACTTTGGCAGATAATAATGCTAAAGTGAGTGGAGCAACAGTTTCATATTCTGTCCCAGAAAAATCAATCTCTGGGAGCACAACAACAAATTCAAATGGCGTTTATTCAATTTCTTTCAGCAATCCAGGAAAAGGAAGCTATACGCTTCAAGTCACAGCAGAATATGATGGTGCAAAAGATGCAACAGCTTCAACATCTTTTACTGTTTCAACTACTACTACCACCACTTCTAGAACTTCTGAAGTAAGTACAGGTGGCGGATCAAGCAGTGTTGTTCTCATGACTATTGGCGTTGACAAGAGCATAACTGGATATGAAAGTGAAGATGTGAATTTTAATGTAAATATTAAAAACGATGGAAATGTTTTATTACATGGAGTTAAGGTGCAATTAAAGGACATCGATTTCAGTTATGAAACAACACCTGCTTCAGTTGATTTGGCAGCAAGCAAAGCACAAAATTACATCGTGACACTTCACATTCCAGATTTGAGTGAAGGAACCCATGAGTTCAGAATCTGGGGAATCAGTAGAGAGACTGATTCTTTTGAAAGAACAACTTTGGAAGTTTTGCCAAAGAAAGTCGCATTCATCAAGCCGATTAGAATTGAATTGCCGATATTCGACGAAAATGTATCTGCTAGTGTGAATTTAACTGTTGAAAACACTGGGACAGCAGCAAGTGACTTGACTGTTACATTAGAAGTGCCTGAGGGATGGAAGATTGAACAAGATTCCATTACATCTAGCGTAGATGCCAATCAACAGAAAAAGTTTGTCTTTTTTGTAACACCATCATCAAATAACGGAGAGCTGAACTTCCTTGGAGTTTATACTGCTGGTGATGAAGAAAAGAATTTTATGCAAGGGACAAACGTGACAGTGAGAATGAGAAAAGTAGAAGCTACATCTCCTTTCACGAGTTTGGTATCAGCTTTGCAAAATCCAATGATATTGTTACCAATTTTCATTTTGATGGCAATTCTAGCTGGAGTTTTGCTCAAGACAAAAAAAGTAAAAATCCCATCTGAAAAAATTTTATTGCCATTACAAGCATTGCAAAAAAACTTTCCAAAGATATTTTCAAAAATGCCGAAAAAAGAAATAGTTGAAGAAGAAAGTTTCCCATTATTTTCCAAGCCAAGAAAAATTAATTTAGCATCGAATTATGCAAAATGGGAAAGAAAGTATGGAAGTTCTCGTTAAAGCATATAAGCCTTGTGCATACCTGATAGCAAAGCTTAAATCCTTTAATTACT
>Ga0315280_10006233_pt1 | contig 16560 bp, 11 predicted proteins | sample YL17G06_40_MG_FD_203697 | JGI IMG/M metagenome (GOLD analysis project Ga0315280, IMG submission 203697) | Sediment microbial communities from Yellowstone Lake, YNP, Wyoming, USA - YL17G06_40 | ecosystem: Environmental > Aquatic > Freshwater > Lake > Sediment | place: USA: Wyoming | collected...
GTTGGCCTACGCCGATGAGCCTGACGAACCACGGGGTGGTCGAGGCCGACAATTCGGCCGCCGCCTTAACCCTCTACTTCTACCCCACCGCCGGCATGGTGAACACGGGGACGTTGCGCGCGACCGACGGGGCAACGCTGGAATTGCGGGACGGGACGTTCACCAACAGCGGTCTCGTTGACGTGCAAAGTGCCTTACTATCCATTTCGGGCCAGTTCACCCAGACGGCAGGCGCTACCAGGGTGAACAATGGCACGATCACGTCAACCACGGCTCTGAAGATTCTGGGTGGAAGCGTAGAGGGAACAGGACATATCCTGGCGGACATCTTGAACGAAGGGGGGATTGTCAGCCCCGGTTTCTCTCCCGGAACGCTCACGATTGATGGCGACTACACGCAGGGACCGGACGCCACGCTGCTGCTCGAAATCGCCGGTTTGCAGGCAGGACAGTTCGACGTATTCAACGTCACCGGAACGGCAACGCTGGACGGCTTCCTGAAGATCGCTTTCCTTGATAATTTCCGGCCCGTAACGGGCGATACCTTCGCATTCTTCAATTATGGCTTGCGTATCGGCGAGTTCGATTCGATCTTCGCCGAAGGTCTGCCCGGCTATGAGTTCATACCGGCATACGGCGCCAACCGCTTAAGCCTCGTGACCGGGTCCGTCCAGCCCGTCCCGCTACCTCCCTCCGTCTGGCTCGCGGCGATGGGTCTCCTCGCCTCGCTCCCTTGCGTGTGCAGTCGTAGGACCAAGGCAAATTGAAGGAAGGCGACATGCTCCGAGAAGAGGTACGGCGCATCGTGAGCCTCACAATTGCGCGTTCGCAGCGCCCGTCACCACCTCAGTCTGCCCTCTTGATCTCCTCAATGAGGGCCAGCGCCTCCTTCACCATGATCTCGCCGGCCCCTTTCGCCAGGTTGGTCGCGGCCTCCGACTCGTATCCTCCCTCATCGTAGGCCCGACCATGGCACACATACCCGATCGTGTCGTTGGCTACGGTGGCAATCAGAAGCTTCTCCACGCCTGCCTTCTTCCGGATCTCCAGGCCCACCTCCATGAGGACCTCGCCGGGGAGACCCAGCACGTAAATGTCCCCAAGCCTGAGGACCTGAATTTCCGTCGTAACGGGCCGCCAGGCGGCGTCATCGGCCTGGTCGGCGGGGGTCGCCTTGATGGGAAACGTCACCTCTCGGCAACGGCCACGAAGACCGGCGTCACCCCGGGTGGCGACGAACTGGAGCTTGCGCACGGCCTCGCCCCCGATGGCCTTGCCCATCTGCTCCCGGGGTTGTACGCCGCGCTGGATGGGAACCACGTTCCCGGCCAGTCCCAGCAAGAAGAGACTGACTCCCCCCTCCGCCTGCTCCACAGTGCGGGTGACAAACGCAGGGTAATCTGCCGAGATCGTCGTGGGGGACTGGGGATAGATGCAGACCGGATGACAACCGAAGTTGACCACCGAGCCGACGATCCTGCCGTTGACATCCTCTACTCTCAGGGCAAAGACCCGAGGATCGACGCGACCGAACTCCAGGGGCGCCCCTCCGGAATCGAGGGTAAACATCACTTTCGCGTAGCCCTCGGCCGTCATCTCGATCCGCCGGGTCGCCACGACCTCCGGCGGGAGTGTAAACGTCGTTTTCACCCGGCCGTCTTTTGCTACCGGCCTGCGGTTGAAGGCGGCTTCCGGGACCTCCCCCACCGCCGCACCGATCTTCACGTCCCGCAGGTCTTGATGAGCAATCAGCACGGAGTCCGCCATCTTTCTGACGAGAATCTGAAGGTACGATTGGGCGAGATCCGAAACGGGGACCCGGCTCTTCGGGGGAAGTTTCGACCGAGCGAAAACCTCCGGGCCGGAGTGAGTGTGAGTAGCACAGACCATGATGTTCTGCCGGGGGATACCGAGCTTCTCCGTGACGATGGCACGGACCGGATTGGCGATCTCCTCCAGGGGCGTGTACAGCAGGTCGGCGGACACAATCGCAATGGTCTCGCGACCGTCGCTGAGGACCAGCGCCTTGGCGTACAGATCGTCGCTCACGGTATCGCTCGGCTTGCCGTACGACCCGATGAGCGTGATGCCCAGCGGCGGCGTGATATTGACCTTCGCGCACCCGCCCTTGAGCGCCGCCCGGGCGACGGGACAGGACAGCAACAGGATAGCCAAAAAGCAATGTGTGAAGTTTGATGTTTGAAGTTTGAAGTCAGAAGTGCGCCTTCTCATGGTCGTGTATCCCCTTCTTGTGGTCTAACGATCTATTGCCTGGGCATTCTACCACTTCTCACTTCGGACTTCACACTTGAAACTTCCTCCTTGACACTTCAAACTTCAAACATCAAACTTCACACTGGTTACTTCTCTTGAAAGGGGCGAAAAATGACGAGCGGTGATTGGACCAGACGGCAATTCATAGCGGCGGCCTCGGCGGGCTCCCTGGCTGCGGTCACATCCCAAACCGTTCCCGCCTACGGGAACCTGACGAAGAAAGCCAGTAAGCTGGCCATCCTCGGGGGCGAGCCGGTCCGCAAGAACAAATCCCTCCCAGACTGGCCGTACTGCGACGAGAAGATCGTCGAATCCGTGCTGAAGACGACCCGCAGCGGGAGTTGGTGCCGCATCCAGGGCGGTGCCAACACAGTTGTCACCCTCGAAAAGGAATTCGCCAAGCTGACGGGGGCCAAGTTCTGTGTGGCCACGGGCTCCGGGACCCAATCCCTTCATACCTGCGTGGAGGCCCTGGGAATCGGTCCCGGCGACGAGGTCATCACTTCTCCCTATACCGACCCGGGGACCATCGCCTCCATTCTCTCGGCTCGGGCGCTGCCCGTCATGGCGGACCTCGACACCGCGTCCTTCCAGCTTGATCCGGATGAAGTCGAGAAGAGAATCACCGAGAACACCAAGGCCATTATGCCTGTTCACATGATGGGTCAGCCCTGCGACATCGACCGGATCATGGCCATTGCCAAGAAGCACAACCTCAAAGTGATCGAGGACGCAGCCCAGGCTCATCTGGCCGAGCACCGGGGCCGGAAGTTGGGAACGATCGGCGACGTTGGCTGCTTCAGCTTCCAGTCGAGCAAAGTGCTTGCCTGCGGCGAGGGCGGCGCCATCATCGGCAACGATGAAGCCCTCATGGACAAATGCTACACGGTCCACAACCACGGCACGTCGCGCAGAGGCCTGACCGAGACCATCGGGCCCAAATACCGCATGAATGAATTCGAGGCGGCCGTCCTGCTCGGCCAGTGGCCGGGTGTGCTGGAGCGTCACGCTCGTCGCAACGAGAACGCCGCCTATCTGACGTCGAGGCTGAAGGACATCCCGTGTCTCGTACCGCAGAAGCTGTACGAAGGCACGAACGCCGGCTCCTTCTATCTCTATGCGATGTCTTATCACAAGGAGCACCTCAACGGCATCGACCGCGCCACGTTCCTCAAGGCCCTGAACGCCGAAGGCGTCAGCCTCAGCCCCTACATAGCAAAAGGACTGCACCGAGAGCCCTGGATCGAAAACGTGGTGAAAACCAAGGTCTACCAGACCATGTACTCCCCAGCACGGTTGCGGAAGTACCGCCAAGAGAGCGCGTGCCCCAAGTGCGACCAGGTCTGCGAGGAAATGGCCATGATCTGGGCCTCGGGTCCCCTGCTCGCTCCCAAAGAGGTCATGGCCGAGATTGCCGATGCCATCGAGAAGGTCTACGTCAACCGGGATCAACTCAAGTCCGTGTGAGAGTGATCGTTGGTAGTGACGCCGTAAGGCGTTTCTTGAAGGTCTGAAGTGTGATGGTTGATTGTTGATTCACAGATCAAAAATCACACATCAACAATTTCACTTCCCTCCGCGGATGCCCTTACGGGCGCGCTACAAACGGATGAGGAGTCTCATGCTCAAGCAATGCGGTTTGTCCATCGCTCTGGTGTTCACGCTGTCTCTTCTGCTGGCTGAGAGCCTGATCGCCCAGCCGCGTCTCAAGAAGAAGATCGTCGAATACGGGTGGGATGTGCCGTACCCGGACTTCGTGCGGGACAATATTCGTGACATGGAGAAGCGGCCGTTCGATGGGCTCATCTTCCGCACGAAAGGCTTCGATCACGTGTTTGATGTGCGACCGTGGAACAAGACCGACCTTCAGCCTCAGTTGGACACGCTCGCCCAAATCCAATGGCAGAAGTTCACGGACAACTTCCTGACCCTCTACGCCGCCAACCAGTGGAAGATGGACTGGTACAACGATGACCAGTGGCAAGTCATCACGGGGAACATGAAGCTGTTCTCGCTGGCGGTTCAGACCAGCCGCTGTGTCGGGGTCTGCTTCGACCCCGAGCCGTACGGCAACAACCCCTGGGCGTATCCGGGCCTGTACCAGGACAAGTCATTCGATCAGGTGGCCGACAAGGTCCGCCAGCGAGGCCAGCAGTTCATGGCCGCCTTGCAGGAGCACAAGAGCGAGGTGAAGGTCCTGAGCTTCTTTCTGATGGCCCTGTTTTCGAATGTCGTCGACATGCCGGATCCGGCCGTCCGAGCCCAGAGGCTACAAAAGAACTCGTACGCCCTGCTACCGGCGTTCGTCGTCGGCATGCTCGAAGGCGCTTCACCCGGCAGCATTCTTATCGACGGCAACGAATCGGCCTATTACCACGAGAGCCCCCTCGAATTCTACCAGGATTACCACCTGATGCGCCAGCGGGCGCAGACCCTGATCCCGGAGCCGCTGCGGAAAAAGTACAACACCAACGTGCAGGCCGGGATGGCCCTGTACATCGATCAGGCGCTGGCCAAACGCACCGATCGCAAGATCACCAGCAACTTCCTGACCGCCGACCAGCAACGGAAGTTCTTCGAACACAACGTGTATTACACCCTGACCGCCTCGGACGAGTACGTCTGGTGCTACAGCGAACGAATGAACTGGTGGCTGCCGCCGGAGAAGGCCGGGCCCAATGGCGCTTTGCCGCCCGGCGTCGAGGAGGCCGTCATCTCGGCCCGCCAAAAGTACGAGGCCGGCAAGCCGCTGGGCTACGATATCGCCGATATGATTAAGACCGCACGCGAGAAGAGGCGTGAAGCTGAGGCGAACGCCCCCAAGTCAGAAAAGAAATCGTAAGGCACATGAACGACACGACACAAATGCCACGCCGGGCCTTCATGGGGACCTGTGCTTCCGTCCTTGCCGGCGTTGGAATTTCACGCCTTGTTGAGAATGGCGAGGCGAAGGCTGCATCCGCGTCCGACTGGCTGGCGCTGCGGGAAGATCCTGTCCGCAGGAGGATCGCCGGCACTCCGGACCTCGACGCCATCCTTGGTTTGTTCCCGCGTACGACCGGGAAACCCGCCTTCGACCCCGAACTGATGGCGGAGAACATCAGGAAGCTCAATCCAAGACCCGCAATCAACACGGGACATCTTTTCCTGGACCTCTCCGTCAGGATCGGTCTCGCTCACATCGATGCGACGTTCCAAGGCGACCATCCCAAGTACGGCGTGGGCACCTACAGAGCCGACCAGCACGACGGTTTTCCGCCGACAATCATTGCCGCCGTGGATGCTCTATCGGTCTGGGGCCTGAACGAGCGCGCCGCCCGGCTATTCCACTATTGGCTGAGCCATTTCGTACGGGACGACGGTACGATCAACTACTACGGCCCATCCATCAGTGAATACGGCCAACTCCTCCACACAGCGGCCCTGCTGGAGGAACGGGCCGGCCCAGCGGGCTGGTGGGACGAGGGACACAAGACCTTGGACAGGATCGCGGAGTACCTGTTGCGGCTTCGAACCGCCGCCGAGAAAGAAGATGGGTTGATTTCCGGCTCGCCGGAGGCGGACACCCGCGAGGATGTCGGCAAGTACTTTCACAATAATGCCTGGGTCGTCAAGGGACTACGCCGATGGGCAGACCTGTGCGAACGCCGGAAGTCCTCCCCGACGACCGCGATCCCCATCATTCGAAAAGTCAGCGATGCCCTCGCCTCAGACACGCTTCGTGCCATTCAAAGGACATGGCCCGAAGATCCAAAGGACTGGTGGCTTCCGCCCCGGCCCACGTCGTTGCAGAAACCGACGAGCCTGACTGCCACCACAGAGGCATCGTACACGAATTATCGCTACTGGCCCGAGTTGCTCTCCAGCGGCCTACTGCCGCCGACGCTGGCGAACAGGATTGTCGAGGCGCGGCTTTCAGCGGGCGGTCAGTTCTGCGGCATGACACGCTTTGAGAATCACCTGGACGACTGGCCTTTGGCGGATTACCTGTACGCTCTATGGACCTTGGGACGTAAGAGCGATTTTCTGCTCAGCCTCTACGGCCACGTCGCCTATCACCAGGCCGAGGGACACCTGACCGCCTACGAGCAGGTGTCGTTCCCGCCGGGCCAACGAGTGGCCGACTACTGCCTGCCCTGTCAGCTTGTCGCGACGCGAGCGGCTCGGCTCTTGGTTTCGTAACATACACCTGATTTTGGGGAAAGACCGCCGATGACTTCAAAAGAACGTGTGCACCTGGCCCTGCAACGCAAACCCGTGGACCGCGTCCCCATCTTCATGTGGTACCATCCCCAGACGCGGCGGAGGTTGGGCCAACTGCTGGAGATTCCCCCCGAGTATGTCTCTCTGGTCATGGGCGATGACATCCGCCAGGCGTGGGTAAGCAATAACCATCCGATGGAGGGCATCGTGCACCAGCGTGACGGCCAGTCGCACGTGGACGATTGGGGCGTCGAATGGACCCGCATCGATGGCTTCAACCAGATCTCGAAGTACCCCCTCGCCAGCGCCACCGATGAGCAGCTTCTGCAATACGAGTTTCCCTCCGACCGGGTCGATCCGCTCGTGGACCTGATGAAGCCGGTGATGAGATCCGCCAACGACTACTTCGTGGGCTGCGACGTCTCGCCCTGTGTCTTCGAGATGTACTGGCGTCTCCGGGGGATGGAGAAGACCCTGATGGAGATGGTGCTGAATCCCCGTCTCACGCAAGAAATGATGAGACGCAGCACGGAATTCTCCATTGAACTCTCCGAAGCCGCGTGCCAGCGGTTCAAGCTGGACTGGCTCTGGCTCGGCGACGATGCCGGCGGTCAGCAGTCCATGCTGATGAGCCCACAGATCTGGCGCGATATGGTGAAGCCCCTGCTGAAGCAGAACGCGGATGTGGGCAAGCGGCACGGCATCTACGTGGCATTCCATTCCTGCGGCGCCATCCGGCCCATCATCGGTGACCTGATCGAAATCGGCGTCCAGGTGTTGAACCCCGTGCAGTGCAACTGTCCCGGCATGGACCCCCTGGACCTGAAAAAGGAATTCGGCCGAGACTTGGCCTTCATGGGCGGGGTGGACACGCAGGGCGTCCTGCCCAACGGCACCGCCGACCAGGTCCGCCGGGCAACGGCCCGACTACTCGAAGGAATGACCGCCGACGGCGGAGGCTACATCCTCGCCGCTTCGCACACCGTGCCGCCGGAGACGCCGGATGAGAACATCTTTGCCATGTACGATGAGGCGGGCATTACCAGGCAAGAGATCTTCGATAAGGCCGCTCAGGTCCGCAGATCGCTGCGATCTTGACGTCACGTCAACAGGAGGAACCACAGATGAATAATCACACAGCCATGAATAAAACCGTCTCGCGCCGGCACTTACTGGGACAGACTGGAACCGCTGTGACGGCGGGAGTGCTCTCGACCGCCCTGGGAAAGGCTCTGGCGCAGGAAACGCAAGCTGCCGCCGGGACGCCGAGCCCAGCCGGAAAGACCCCGATAGCCCTGATCATCGACGACGGTTCGCCGGTGGACCCATTGTTCTACGAGTTGCCCGGCTATGAGACGCCGTTCCTTGTCCCCCGCGAGTTCACGCAGCGCGTGGTGGAGACCTTCGATCGGTTCGACATTCGCGGCAAGTTCACGGTCATTCCCATGCCAAGCTGCCTCGGGCGGGTCGATCAGACACTGAAACGCGTCCCGCCGGAGCATCTGGCGGACTGGCTCAAGCTGGTGCGCGAGGGGATTGCGCCGCGTTTCGACATCACGCCGGAGTTTCTCACGCACATGCAGGCGTACAATCTCAAGACCAAAAGCTTTCAGCACATCTACGAGGACATCTGGATCTCCAAGGCACCCATCGAGGAGATCGTCGAGTACTTCGTCCTCGCTTTTCAAATCCTCAAGAACGTGGGACTGCCGGCCACCGGCATCACTTCGCCGTGGGTCTCCGGCATCGACGTGGAGAAGAAGTACGCCCAGGCTTTGGGCGAAGCCCAGTGGAAGGTGTTCGAACGCAAGCTCACCTGGTACTTCCTGCACGCCACCTCGTGGGATGCCCCCCGCAAGTGCTCCGTCGAGTACGAGGATAAAACGCGCGGCCAAGTCGTCGTCAGCGTGCCCGCCAATACGCCGGACATCTTCTGGAGCATGGAGCAACCCACCCGAGAGGAGCGGCAGGCGTTCATCCAGCGGGGCATCGACCGGCTCGTCTCTGCCGATGGCCGCACCGGACGGATTCGCCAACTGATCGAGTCGGGCCACCCGGCCGTGCTGGTCACGCATTGGCAGTCGCTCTACACCCAAGGCACAGGATTGGGCCTGGAAGGACTCGCCGCCTTGGCCGAGCGAATGCAAAAGGTCTTCGGCACCAGCCTCCAATGGGTAACCTGCTCCGAGCTGGCCCGCCGATACGTCGATTCCATCAGGCCCAACACGTAAGGCCATCCAGGTAGGCCCTTGATTCCTTAGTAGCCCAAGCTACAATCGGCATAGTCCCGTGGCAATGGCTTCCTGCCTTCGTCACGGCAAACCGTAGTGCGACCCCTGGAAGGGACACAACTTATGAAGTCGTATCGCAACGGCATTGTCCTGCTCGCCATTGTCACGATGAGTCTTGGACTCTCAGGCGTGGGGTGGGCTCAGTCCGCCGCCTCCCCGCATCCCGTGACACTTTGGGACACCGGATCGCCTCTCGGTAATATGATCGATCTCGCGAATCGGACGGCTTGGAAGGCTGTGCCCCCGAATCTCATCAAGCTCGAAGCCGACCCCCTGAAGTCGTCTTCCGATCCGGGCTACTACGGCAGGGAGTACGCGTTCCAGGGCGATGCCGTCGTCGAGAACAGCTACTTGACCGCCGCGGTGTGGGCCGGCAAGGGAAGAGTGGTCATCTCTTCGAAGAATTCGAAGCTCGAAATCGGAGATTCGAGATTCAAGGCGATCAGCCACTGCACGGTCCTGCAGAATACGGGCGACGACGTGGCCCTGGAAGTCTCTTTCTCGACGGGCAGTGCGGGCGGCGATGTGTCCACCATCCTGGCGTTCGGTAAGACACCGATGATCGAAATCAAACCCGCGGAGACGATGAAAGGGATCGGTCTGCTGGGCCCGATAGAGTACGCCGTATTGCCTGGCTTTGTCGGCGACGACCTCATCCTCGCCCCCGGCCAGTATCCTTCGGACAACGCACTCCAGGTTCCCTGCGAGAGTCTCTTTCTCGGGTTGCTCAAGGGGGAAAACAGCGTGCTGGTCATGACTTGGCCGAAGGGCAAGCAGCAGATGAAGCTGGGCTTGAGTAAGCAAGGCCAGGAGGGCCGGCTCATCGAGTCGATTGACTTCGACAACGACGGGCAGAGCGTCTATCTGGCCCTTTTGGAGGCGCCCGGCATCTGGCATCGAGAAACCCTCGGCACTCCCTACCTGGAGAAGGACGTCGCGAGCAAGTGGAAGAAGCCGTTCGCCGCCAGATGGGTCACTCAATTGCAGGAAGGTGAGGTGAAGACCACGTACACCTTCCGCGAAGCCCCGGCGGGTACGATCTGGCGCGGCGTGGCAGGCATGTACAATTATCCGATCTGGTTCAATGGGGACGCCACCTGGTATCACCTGGGCAAGAAGGTGCTGCCCAAGGGCGAGTCAATCATCTACTTCCTGGAGGGCCAGGACACCCCCGCTTCCGTCCTGACGCCCGTGGACATCATAAAGGCCACGTTGGGCCGTCAGGCCTGCGACAGTATCCTGGACATCGCGGGCCGCAAGCCGCGGACCCACCATCGACGGGGAGCCGTCGGGATTCGCCGGGCCTGCACCTGTGGCTGCACCGAGGCCATCGAGGCGGTGTTCAAAACAGGCCAGGAAATCGAGAAGAAAGAGTACATCGAGGGGGCTGTGGGTGACATGGTCTACTTCGTCACCCGGCACGTGGAACGGCTCAACGAATACCGGGCCTTTGCCGACGATATGACCAAGTTCCTCCGTACGACAGGCAGCTCCCGACCCGAGTTGAAGGCGTATACTGACAACCTGGTCCAGATCGTCCAGCGGATCCCCGACCTGTACAGCACGCAGAAAGAGAATATCAAGTCGCTGGAATACGCCGATGAGTTGTCGCGCAAAACCCTGGCCCTGATTCAGAAGAAGGACCCGAAGAACCTGCCGACCTGCCTGGATCTCGGTAAAGATTGGCGCGGCATGGGCGGGGCCCAGGATGGCGTGCTCGCCGAGTATCACATCATCGTCCGCAAGCTGTTCCAGGAGGCTGGCTACAGTTGCCTGAATCAGCCCAAGGCGGTGGACGTGGCGCGAGAGATCCGCAGCCGCTGCCGGCAATGCCTGCGCAATCCCGATGGCTACGAGATCTGGCCGAACTACTAAGCATCAAATAGACACAGGAAATCGAGAATTATGAAGCACATCATCACAGTTGCCTTTCTCCTGTCCGGGACTCTGCTTCTGGTCCAAGGCTGCCAGCGTAAGCCGGCCACGGAGGCTCCGAAGGCGTCCGGCGCCGGCCCTAATCCGCAATCCGAAATCCGCAATCCAAAATCCGACGCCGGCGGGATGGTCTTGATTGCGGGCGGCCGGTTCACGATGGGGGACAAGGATGAGCCGGATGCTCCGCCTCATGAGGTCTCGGTAAGCTCCTTCTACATGGACAAGTACCTCGTGACCCAGGAGCAGTATGAGAAGCTCATGAAGGACAACCCTTCCCGCTGGAAGAACCCCAAACACCCCGTCGAGGGGGTGCGCTGGTCCGATGCGGTGAAGTTCTGCAATGAACGATCCCGCTCGGAGGGCCTCCAGCCTTGCTATGACTTGACGACCTGGCAGTGCACTTTCGAGACGAACGGCTACCGGCTGCCGACCGAAGCGGAGTGGGAATACGCCTGTCGCGCGGGAGCCAGCACAACCTATTTCTTCGGCAACAGCGTCTCGGGATTGGGCGACTACGCCTGGTTCGACAAGAACTCCGGCGGGCACCCGCAACCGGTGGGTCAGAAGAAGCCCAATCCCTGGGGCTTGTACGACATCTGCGGCAACGTCTGGCACTGGTGCAACGACTTCTACAAAGTCGATTACTATCCGGAGTCCCCGAAAGAGAATCCGCGCGGGCCGGAGAAAGGCGACACCAAGGTCGTTCGCGGCGGGGCCTGGAAATTCAGCGATCAGAACTGCCGCAGCGGCTATCGCTACAACGAGAACCCCGGCTACGTGGACGTCTGCTTCGGCTACGACATCTACGGTTTCCGCTGCGTTCGCAACGCGCCGGGCCAGCAATGATGGGGGTGGCAGCGTCAAGCAAAGCTTGGCGATGGTCTTCCTCACGCGTGTAAAGCCATCCCCAAGGCCTTCGGCCTTGAGGCTGCCACCCGCGATTCATCTGTCGAGTGCTTTATGCTTGTCCGGGTATCGGAATCACATTCTCCGGCGGCGCCACGACTGTCCCTCGTTCGAAATCCAACGCGGTAGGCGTGAGCGTCAGGTTGTACCAGGGGCTTCTTTCGTTCTTGGTCAAATCCGACCACCGAACGATTTGACCCGTGTACGCCGAGATGCGGCCCATGATCGCCACCATCGTGGACTCCGCGACGTTGCGGGCCTCATTGAGCGGCTTGCCCGCGCGAATGCTCTTGATCAGGTCCCGATGCTCCTGGACATAGGGGCCTCCCTTTTCTTCGAACTCGGGCACGGCGACCTGCTTGCCCACGAGCTTGCCGTCGCCCCAAACCGAGCCTTCCGTGCCGAGGAATTGCTCGCTGATCTGCGTGTAACACCCGTTGACCTGCCGGCACATGCTGTGCACGATCACGTCATCGCCGTAGTCCAGATCGACGCTGAAGAAATCGTACTGGTTGCCACCTTGCCGGCGGGCCCGCCCACCGAAGCCCAGGGCCTGCACCGGCGGCCGGCCGATGAACCAATTGGCGACATCCAGGTTGTGGACGTGCTGCTCGACGATGTGGTCGCCGGACATCATGCTGAACCGGTACCAGTTGCGAACCAGATACTCGGCATCGTTCTGGTCGGGCAGTCTGCGAGGAGCGCCGCCGCCTCCACCACACCACCAGACCCGCCCTCCCTTAATCTTGCCGATCGCGCCCTGGGCCAGCGCGTGAGCGTTCTGCAGGTACCGGGCCTGATGCCGCCGCTGCGTGCCGGCCACGATGGCCAGGCCCTTTTGCTGCGCCAACTCGCCGGCCGCGATGATCTTGCGCATCCCCGGCGGGTCCACTCCGGCCGGCTTTTCCATGAACGTGTGCTTGCCCGCCTGGATGGCCGCTTCCAGGTGCACCGGATGGAAGCACGCCGGCGTCGCGATCAGAACGACATCCACCTCCTTCAGGGCCAGCAGCCTCTGGTAGCCGTCAAAGCCCAGAAATGTGGTGTCCCGCGTGGCCTTCATTCTCTGGCCAAAGGGCTTACTGTTCTTCTCGCACCACTGTCGGATCGTGGTCAGGCCCCGGTCGATCCGGTCCTGGAAAGCATCGGCGATCGCCACAATCTCGACACCGTCGTCGGCTTGCAGACAGTTGGTCGCGGCGCCGCTGCCCCGGCCGCCGCAGCCGATCATGCCGACCCGGACCCGGTCCAAGCCGGCGGCATAGGCCCCGCTGGGCAAACCCATGGATAAGGCCGATAACGACGCCATCGCCGTTGCGGACGTCTTCATGAAGTCGCGTCGGGAATAGTTCGTGGATTGACTTGTCATTAGAATCCTCCTGGAGGTCAGAGTGTCACGGGTAGGGTGGGTTCTTAACCCACGCGTCCACCCGATCGATACGCACGAAACGCGTGGGGTAAGACCCCACCCTACGACTCGCCTTTATACATCACACGTCTTGACAGCTTGGATGAGTGACTCGAACGCGTTACGCGTCGGGGAATACTCGTGCGCGACGTAACCCTGATACCCTGTCTCGACGATCGCCTTCATGACCGCCGGATAGTAGATTTCCTGGTTCTCATCGAGCTCGTGCCGGCCCGGCACGCCGGCGGTATGGAAATGGCCGATCCACTGGATATTCTTCTTGATCGTGGCAATCAGGTCGCCGTCCATGATCTGCATGTGGTAGATGTCGAACAGCATCTTGAAGCGCGGCGAGTTCACGCGCTTGCACAGCTCGAAGGCCCACACGTAGTGGTCGCACATGTAGCCGGGGTGGTTGACCTTGCTGTTGAGCATCTCCATGCAGATCGTCACGCCGGCATCCTCGGCGATCTTGACCGCTTCCTTGAGGATTGTCTGGCAGTTGTCCATGCCCTCCGCGTCGCCGATCCCCGCCCGGTCGCCGGCCATGGTAATGACGTTGGGCCACTTGTATTCGGCCGCGGCCTTGATATTCGTCTTGAACTCCTCCATGAACTTGGGGTGCATGGCTTTGTTATTGAGGCCGTTCTTGATGGACCCCGCCCCCGGCACCATCGTCGCGACGAGGCCGTACTGCTTAAGGACGGGCCACTCCGCCGGCCCCATGAGGTCCCGACCCACCAGTCCCATCTCGACCAGCAGCTTGGCGATCTGCTCCCGGTCCAGTCCGGACCTCCCCAAGCACCCGCTGCAGATCGACTGCTTGATCCGTCCGTTCTTCACGATTTTCCCGATCTCGCCGGGCTTAGGCCCCGTTTGCCCCTGCACGACCCGAGGCAGCACCGCCGTCCCGACGATCGTCGCCGCCCCCGCGAGCACAGCGCGACGCGAAATATGCCCGTCGCCCGAATTCTTCTCAAGGTGGTCCATCTCATGTCCCTTTCCGAAAGCCAGGTTGTCTGAAGTTGCGTGACATTCGACCGCTCATGCTATCACCGGACCCCCTGCGATTCAACCATCCTCCCCGTATGTCCGAGGCAAGCGACCACCGCATGGAGTATGGCCGCCCTTCGGTGGCGGAGTAGGCCAGCTCCTGGTGGCAGCGGCAAGCGCAGTCTTCGGAGCTTGCCGATGGTCCCTCGTATGCGCCCAACCATCGCCAAGCTCCACTTGACGCTGCCACCCGGAACTCAGTTGCAGCAGTTCATCTTCTTGCCCGCCGGCAGAGACGCACGAACTTGCGTCTCTAAGGGCATCTCCCAATGGTCGCTGCCTGGACCCGTGTACCTGAGACTTGACACTTCAGACTTGAGACTTCTTCCGGGATCGGGTTTGTTTGGCGCAGCCCGTTGGAAATCGAATCGCTCGTAACCGCAGTGCCGCGCGGAACTTGGCTTGCATTTGGCTCGACGCACATTGGGTTTGTTTCGCACGATCGCGTTTGGGCCTCCACCCCGGTCACACGGGGGTCGCGCGGCCGTTCCTCGTGGAGCTTGCCCTCGATCTGATCGAGGGTTAGGCGGCCCCGCCCGACCTCGCTTGCCACTTGCCACTCCTCACTTGAGACTTCATTTGGGTTTGTTTTGCACATTTCGTCCCCCGCCGGCGCATCGGGCGAGGGGCAGGTATCCGGCCAGGAGGGACCGACGTACGGCTGGGGTACCTCGAACGGCAGCGTACCCGTCGTTTCACCATCCTGCCAGGAAGGACCGTCCGCGGGACGGCAGCGTGCAAACGCCCACTCCTTTCTGGCCTCGTCGTCCTCCTGGCGCCATCGTTCCAGGATGCTCGCGTCCTCCAGGGCCGCCATCTGGACTTGGTCGTGTACCCGCCGCAACTGGTTCAACGTCCGGTACAGACTGCTCTCGATCCGCCGTTCGTACTTCAGCAGCCGGTCCAGGACCGCGCTGTCGCTGAAGTCCTCCAGGATCATCCGGCCGATCCTCCCCGTCGTGGCATGGGCATCTTGCCCATGATTCAGATCCACGGGCAAGATGCCCGTGCCACTGGCAGAGTCCGGCCCCGTCGCAGCCTGCGCGGTAACGTGCCGCTCGTACAGCGCCACGAACGCCTCTTCCTGGTCCCGGACGGCGCGTTGGAGCCGCCAGGCGAGATCGACGATCCGGTCTGCCAGAATCTCCTCCAGCGGCCCAACCGGATTCAGTTGCGCCAGGAGCCTCTCCCGGTGCCTCTGGAATGCGTCCTCGTCTTCCCCCCGGATGACTCCCTCCCGAGCGAACAGGCCGTGCTGGACCGCATTCTGAGCGACGGCGGCCTTCCCTTCGGCGGTCCGCGGTCCGGTGGACTTTTGGGCATTGAGACGATTGGCGGCGACTTGAGCTTCCGTAGTCATATGACCCCTCCCGAAATTGCGACCATACGCTTTTCCAGCTCCCGATCCGCCTGAAGGCGGCGGATCACACCGAGACATGGTATAATACTCATGTACTCCTGTCAACAGGAAATCCAACAAAATTCCATCTTGTTGCATGATCCCTAAACCACTGCCCCGCCGCAGGTTGCATTCGGCGCTCTACAGTGTCTCGTCAGAATGATGTGGAAATCTTCTCCAGTTGTTACCGGTTAGCCCCATTATCCCCCTAGTATTCCCCGGACGTGACGACACCCGGAGAAGAAGCTGGGGCCAGACATCTGTCGCTGGTTCCCACAGAGACGGAGCCACTCCCAACAGGACCAAGAGAAGAGGGGGTTCAGGGTGCGGGAATGTTGGGACCTTGCCACGTACCGGGAGCCGCGGAATCGGACGCGTCGGTCCGTCTGGCGGTAGGGGCGAATAATCATTCGCCCGTACGATTACACGCGCCCGGAACCAGAAGAGACCGGGCACCAGCGGCTGGGGCCGGAATCAAGAAGGCGAAGCCCTGAATTGGACTCCTTCCGTAGGAATCCGCTTATGGGCCGTCTCAAAAGGGTTCGGCCCATGAACCGCCTCCGGAGAACGTCAGAAGTGGACGCGACGTTGCCCGCCCCCAGGCCCGAAGGGCCGCGGTGCGGCCGGGCTGCGCGTCGGGGTTGGGATTGCTGGACCGGCGGCGGGTACGTGCGCAGCGTCCACGCCCCTGAACCGCCCTGGTGCGCATCTTGGCGGGCGTGGCGTGGAAGTGTGAGGGAACTACCGTGGTGGGCGAAGCAAGCGGGACAAAGGGGTCAGGCTTTGCGGCCAGAGCGGGGAGGAAACCGGCCTTCGGCGGCAACGCCATACCACCCGCGCGGTGGCGCGGAGGCCCAGAAACAGCGACGCATCTGCCCACGCAAACCCTTGACCGAATAATTGCTAATTCAAGACCTGACCCCGCGTGATCCCCGAATTGAGTATGCTGTCCCCCGATTATCACGCCCCAAAAGGACCGCGTACCTTCAGTTCCCCAGCCGCTTTGGGCCGCCGCGTCGCCGTAGTAATACTCCGAGGTGGTCACCGCCCAGTTGGCGTCGCCGCCGGTGGTAAAGAGCAGGGTGGTATCG
>Ga0315280_10006235_pt1 | contig 16555 bp, 15 predicted proteins | sample YL17G06_40_MG_FD_203697 | JGI IMG/M metagenome (GOLD analysis project Ga0315280, IMG submission 203697) | Sediment microbial communities from Yellowstone Lake, YNP, Wyoming, USA - YL17G06_40 | ecosystem: Environmental > Aquatic > Freshwater > Lake > Sediment | place: USA: Wyoming | collected...
GTGCTTGCGTCGAAGAAGGCAACTTGACCAGCTGACGCTGTTCCGGGCGTGGTAACCGGACTCTGGGCTGCTATCTTCGGAATTCCACCCCCCTGATCCAAGAGGAGGCTGGTTAATCCTCCCAGCGCGGCTAAGGCTACTAGGCGACGGAACAGTCGCCTACGATCAGGGGCAGGTTGAGAACTCACAGCTTCGGAAAGAACCTTATCGTCCTCAACTATCCTTACAGTTTCATTATCCAACATCAACTAACTCCGTTTTCCCGACTACCCGAGAACATCCATGAAAGCCTTAGCAGGGGACTTTCCAGCCTGAAACAATATTAGATTTGCCATACCTGCCTAGGAGACATCGGCCGGTAGTTTCGAGAGAAGATTCAATCCGACCAGCTTGAGAGACTCATCGGCTTGTAATTTGGGACGTAAGAACTATTTTCAAACGCTTAGCCGATATTATCATCTGTGGAAAGGTATGCCAATTCAACGCGGATTCGTTCCAGCCAGTAATCTCAGTGCCGATGATACCCGCTCCCCTCCCCGCGGGATCCACAGAATTCACAAAAGATGCAAGCGTCCTAGGTAGCTACAGCTACGCCGGTTATGCCATTACAGGTTCCCCCGGATCTGTAAGTGACGTTAAGGAATCACGGATTGTCCCCGCCGCAGTTGGCCCGTTATGCTCTTCCAGCCGATGGTATTCATCGTCGTTCTGGGTCAGGTTTCAGGTACTTTCCACACTACAGAGAGATCCTTTGATACAGTAGAGAGAAAATGTAACATAACTGACATAGATAGCATTGGCCAAAGTCGGTGAGCCGAGTGTCGCGGGAAGTCGGAAATGGATTTGGTAGATTTGGCGGTAACCCTTCGCGATAAGCCCAGTGCAGTTTCTCATACTGGGAATCAGAGGGGAGGTTCGCCATCTGTCACTGTTCTGGTTACCGTCAAGAATTCTGCTAACACGATTGAGAAGTGCATAGATTCCCTGTTAGATCTCGACTATCCAGATTTCAGAGTTTACGTCACTGATGCTTACTCTACAGACGGAACCTGGGAGAAGTTGCAGCAGTACACTGGCAGAATTCGCTTGGAAAGAATCAGAGAGAACATCGCTGCGGCGCACAATTACATGATCACGCAGGTTGAGACCCCTATGATTGCCTTCACCGATGCTGACTGTTATGTTGCGAAGGATTGGTTGCGGAACCTTGTTCGGTCATTCTCATCCGAAGAGGTCGTTGCGGTGGGTGGTTATTGTGGAACTGCTCCAAATCCTAATAGGCTGCATACTTGCATCGGGGCGGAATTGGAGGAGCGTTTCAGACGCTTCCCAAGATTCGTTAACCGACTACCCACTATGAATCTCGCCGTGCATGTTTCCGTTGCGAGGGAGGTACCCTTTGATGAACGGCTTGACGCGGGCCAGGAAGCAGAGTGGGGGGCGCGAGTAAATCGCATAGGCAAGATGGTGTACACCCCTGATGCAAAGGTTTGGCACTTACATAGAACAAGCTGGAGGGCTTTCTTCCACCAACAATTCCAATATGGACGTGCAATGCCATTGCTAATCAGAAATCACCCGCGCGCTGCTCTTGGTGACTACATATCAACGCCAGGCATGGCTGGACAACTGATATTGATAACTTCGCTTGAAATCTCGGTACTTGTTACATTGGCATTTCGATCTACGTGGTTTGTGCCTTCGATCCTGTTAATTGCGCTCATCTACTGGTTCCTCAGGTCAACCATCAGACTGTCGCGCAGTCCTTCAGAATGGTTTACTTTTCTCGGTATCTTCTTGGTTCGAACAGTTGCCTGGGAATTGGGAATCTTGGTAGGAACGCTGAACATCCTGTACATGAAAGACGGACCTCTTTCCAGGAAATAAAAGGCGACGGCGCAATTTTGTGATCTGAAGCATGGTGGCGAACGTCCCTCCGGCAGTATCAACCGCTGTCGTCACACCGTCACCCTGCTTCGGATCTGTCCAGTCGAAGTTGACCTAACCATGCCGTTGTGAGCAGATTATTATTCTCACAGGCTTGTTCTTCTATCGCTTTGCCCTAGCCGCTCGCTGTCACTTCATAGACTTTCTTCGACGCAAATACGCTAGAATCGATGCTGCAAGAAGGCACAGTAGAAGTGCGAGAGCTATAGCATATGCGAGGTATTGTGTGGGATAGTTCGACGAGTTCACTAGTGTCATAACATAGGAATTGGTCAAGGTCGTCGTTATGAGAGACGTGTACGTGCCAATTGATGTGGTGGGGTGAGCTCGCACTTGAAAGGTGACGAGCGCGTCCTTGTTCGGCTCAGTGTTTATGAAAACAAATTCATATTGCCGATCAGTTGGAATCACGATCGACTCTGCCGAATCGAGCTTGTCGAAGCCTTCGGCCCTAAACAGTGCACGCGAAACTGCGCACATGCGACTAACTTTCCATGAATTGAAGTCTGGCTCAGACATTACATAGAAATTGATGGGCCCTGTTGCCGCGTAGAATACGAAAATCTCGTCAGCTCTGACTGCCTCAAATGGGAGACTCGTGTAGAAGCATCCTATCTGACCATGAGTTGTGCCTATCTCGAAGGATACTGAACTGGTCACATTCTCCTGCGTTGTGAAGGACAAGAAGGAGTATGACGTGAGCACCGATGTGGCGGTCAAAGTGGTCGTCATCGTTTGAACGTTTGTGGAGGTTGTCAGGTTATGCGTCTGTGCTGCGGAATTCACAGGCAAAAGACACGACGCTGCCAATAGGAGCAATGACGAAATGAGCCGACGATCCAGAGCCAAGCCCCCGATTGCGTGTAAGCCTTAGAGCTCGAAATATGACTTTCGATTTTCTCTCGCCTGCTTGCTGGATGAAACTTGGGTTACAGGGGCTAATTGATGAACTAGGATCTTCCCAACTAGGTAGGCGGGACCGTCAACTGCACGTTGGGAAGGTAGCGTTCGCACCATAGCTCTAGGTTAAGAATCGACCACATTTGCCGTGCGTAGTATAGCGGAGACTCGTCGTAGCGCGACTTCAGTTTTTCGAGGTAGGCCTTTCTATAAATTGCTGCGTTTGGTTTATCCATTTTCTGCCAGAAGAACTCTCCCAGTTCAGACCTAAACCATTTGTGAATCGGAACGAAGAACCTGTTCTTACTTCTACTGACTACTTTGGAAGGAAGCAGGTCGCGCAATGCGTCTCTCAGGACCTTCTTGCTTTGATAATAGTCTACCCTCATCTTCGACGGCAAAGACAATGCGAATTCCACAAGCGCATTGTCCAAGAATGGCTCACGCGCTTCAACCGAGTGAGCCATCGTCATCTTGTCTACCCGCGTCAGCAGATGTTGCAGGAAGTTCTCAAGATCAAAGAGCTGTGAATCCTTGACCACGTCGCTCCCTTTGAAATAGGTGGCCGCGTAGCTTTCGACATCATTCTCTAGTCTAATTGTGAGTGCTTGGTCGATATCGTCGCTATCGAACACTGAGACAAGTTCAAGGTACATTTCCGAGGCACTCCGATCGCCCAGAGCTCGCATCGATCTCACTCTGCCTTCCCTTCCCAACAGAGAGAAGTACTTCAGCAGCTTGTTCGTGAGAATGGTGGGAACATTGCCTGCAAGAAAAGTGGCGACCTTCGTTCCCGCCAGTTCTTGGGTTCGCTTGAGCATAGGCAGAATCCTGTATTGTTCATAGCCACCGAACACTTCGTCGGAGCCTTCTCCAAGTAAGATGCCTTTCACGTCTTTGCTAGCCTGTTGGGCAAGAAAATAGGTTGGCACCGATGCGGGATCCGCGACCGGCTCGTCCATGTGGTAAACCACTTCTGGGAGCACCCTGATTGCATCTTTTTCGTCGATAACAATTTCATGATGGTCAGTCTCGAAGAAGTTGGCCACTTCGCGGGCACTCTCCAGCTCGTCGAATTCATCATTGAAACCTATCGAGTATGTGCGTATTCTTGGATAATCCAGATGTTTGGTCAGCGCCACCAATGCACTGGAATCAAGCCCGCCCGAGAGGAAGACGCCTAGGGGCACATCGCTAACAAGTCTAAGTGCAACGGACTCCTTCAGCAGACGGCCGGTAGCTTCGGATGGATCACCGATAGGCTCAGACACTCTCGACGAAAGTGCGTAGTACCTCGATATATGCATCCCTCCCTCGGTGATGATTGCATATGAGCCAGCAGGAAGTTTCTTCACCGTCTTGAAGAGTGTCATGTCTCCTGGAAGGTAGCGAAGTTGTAGGTAGTAGGCAAGTGCCCTATAATCAACATCGTGGGAAACGCACTGAGCAAACGCCTTGATTTCCGATGCAAACACAAACCCACCATCGAATCTCGCATAGTATAGGGGCTTCACGCCGAACCTGTCCCTTGCCAGAAACAATGTATGCCTACGCGAATCCCAAATGGCGAAGGCAAACATGCCTCTGATTTTGCTAAGGCAATCCGGTCCGAACTCCTCGTAAAGGTGGATAATGGTCTCCGTGTCGCTTCTTGTGTAGAAGGAGTGGCCCAATTGTTTGAGGCGGTCCATCCACTCTTTGTAGTTGTAGAATTCGCCGTTGTAGACTATCCATAAAGTCGAGCCTTCGTTGTGAATGGGTTGATTTCCGGTCTCAAGATCAATTAGAGCCAGTCGAGTGACTCCAAGCATGATCTCTCGATCGATGAAAGTCCCACTACTGTCCGGCCCCCTATGCTTGAGAATCGAGCACATATCAGTAAGGAAAGCCGCATCTTGACTACCGTACACTCCACATATGCCGCACATAAGGGCATGCCTCCACGATCACAATTGTGCTTCCAGTTGCCAAAGTAAATCTCGGCTTTTCTGGTTCGATGTCATTTAAGCCTACGCTCCCGTCACGCCCATCATCCAGAGATACGCAGTTATTCACGAAATCGTGCTATCCCAGCTGATCCCGGGAATGGAACGAAGCGAGGAAATACACCGAGTGAGCGAGAAATCCTCTTTATTGCGAGATAGTGGACTGTTACGAGGGTCGAAACATACCCCAGAAGAAACGTCAGGTACGTCGAATACCCAAATCTGGAGTAATACCACAGTCTAGCAGCAAAACCACCAATGCGATTCATCAGCATCAGGAAGCGCTTTCGCTTCCTCTATTATTAAGCTTCGATTCCGCTGTGCTGTCGTACCTTCACTTAGCGCCGCGGATGCGACTCGGGCTCTGGAGAAGGACAAAAGACAACTATTACCACTACAGACCGCTTGATCAAGATTGACTATACGAATGAGGGGCGCTCTAGTCACTTGACTTTAGTGCTTCTCTGACTTGAAGGACAAGGTCCGCGATAAATCCTGTCGCTAGAAACTGGACGGACGCGAGTATCAGTGATATCGATAGGAGTACTGCTGGTCTGACGCTAATTCCCCCAGTAAAGAGGGCATAGAGCCCCACTGCCAAACCGACCAGGAAGAACAGCGCTGATAGGCTTCCAAACATTAGCATAGGTCTCCGACTAAGTGAAAGTTCGAGTTGTAGCGAGAGAAGATCAGCGCCTCCCAAGAACAACCTTTTGAAGCTGTACTTGGATCGTCCATGTATGCGGGGGTAGTGATTAACAGGGACCTCGGTGACCTTGTAGCCGCCTCTTTGGGCTATTCCGAGGAGGTATCTGTGATAGTCTGCTCTAAGAGGGATCTGTTCCAGAACATTTCTTCTAAATGCCTTCAAGCCTGAGTTAAAATCCCTAAATGAGAGGCCGAAGACGAAGTTTGCGAAGAAGTTGAATATTCTTGACGCAAATCGTTTTGAAAACGGATCCGCCCTGTTGACTCTCAGGCCATTGACCACGTCAAAACCATGCTCATCCATCACATTGATCAGTTTCAGAATGTCCTTTGGTTCGTATTGAAGATCCGCATCGAGAAGTACGATTATGTCCCCGCTGGATTTAGCAAAGCCTGATCGTATTGCTTGCGTCTTGCCCAAGGTCGTCGGGTGTTTCAAACAAACCACGTTATCGTAGGTCATTGAAAGTTTCCTTGCGACCTCGGCCGTTCCGTCGTTGCTACCATCGTCTACGATTATTATCTCATACGAAAGTCCTTTCATGGCATTTTGGACGCCTCTGACGCATTCCTCGAGGTTTTCGGACTCGTTGTATGCTGGAATTATCACAGAGATTTTTGCCACCGTCTAGGCGCCCTCACCATGACTGGTTTCCGAACTCTCTCATTGCGAATGCGAGAATAAACATTATCGGAGACGTAGCGACCGACTCCGTTTGTGACCCACCTGTGGACCATAAGTACTCACCCTCTCTCGCATTCTTGACTGAGTCCAGAGCTCAACGACAGCAACAGAATCGAATCCTAGGCTGGGGGTCTAGTTGGGGGTTCTGAATCCTGGCATGCCCAGGAGTATTTATTATGTATGAGCTTTGAAACACAGCTCAGAGGCAGTCATTGTGGCGTTTCTCAGGATGTCTGGTCTACTACTGCTGTTGGTTGTACTTCAGATTCCGAGCTGTATGAGTGTCGCGGCTTCGCCTAAGCCTCCAAGTATTCTGAGCATCGTGTTCCCTCCGACTACCCCCTATGATCAACCGCTCAACATCGAGACGACCGTGGCATATGACGTGACGGCTATCCCATCAGTAACAGTGTACTACACATATGCCAATAGCTCGAGTTCGGGTTGGCGAATTGCGATGGCTGGCCTCAATTCATCTTATCCTGTTTTCAGCTCATCAAGTGGGTTAGGCATCTTCACCGCAACTATACCAAACCCGGTTTACCATGAACAAATGGTGTACAACTCAACAATCGTATTCTATGTTGAGGTGCGTGATCCATTCGGGAATATTGTATTAACCGCCCGAGAAGCTACGCGCTGGGACCCGACCCTTCTGAGGGATAAGTTCGTCGTCCTCGTTACCGATCCGTATCCACCCGCTCTGGTAAACTTTCATTGGACACCATCGAGTCCCTCTGCCGGAGAGGAGATTGTCTTCACTGCCCAGCTAATAGACTACGGGTCCGGAGTGAGTTCTGTGCAAATCATGTATTCCGTGGACGGAAGTACTTCGAAGACTCTTGCAATGGACGAGGTCCAGAAGGGGGACTATTCGGCTGTGTTGCCGGCGCTGAGGGAAGGTGCTCATCTGACGTTTCATTTGCTCGCTGTCGATCGCGCTGGAAACGAGCTTACGGGCCAGACGTTTTCATACGAAGTTGGGCCGCCACCAATTCTACTTCCAACGAGACAACTCCTAACTTACATAGCAATAATCATCAGTGGTCTGACTATCGCGGCCATATGGCTTGTAGCAAGGAGAAGAACCCGAGGGCCAAAAGAGATTTCCATGAAGCACCCGAAAGCTATGACCGCGCTGTTCGCGCTAACTGGACTTTTCGCTCTCTATGTTTACTATCAATTGCTAGCTAACGGGGCTCCCTTGCTGGGCTTAATCGTCGCAAGCGTGGCTGTTCTGGCTTGGGGGATCATCGATCCCAGAGTAAACATACTGGTACCATACAAGACGCTCTTCGGTGATTATCCACCGACCGCGCTCGTAGCAGAAGGATACATAATCCTAGTGACCGGCGCTACGCCTTTAGGCTTAGGTTATTTGTTGCACATTTACGCGCTCTCGACGGCCTACAGATTGTTCTTTCCCATAGCGCAGTCAGCCGTAATCTTGGCGGTCTTGGGAATACTCCTCCAAATTGCATGGCCTTGGCTGAAAGAGATGGATTTCGGAATAGTAGTCGAAAGAGCTGAAGAACATGCTGACGGTCAAGGAATTGCGACTTAGCCCTGCCCTATGGCTGTGCGCTTATTGTCAGGGCGCCAGTCTCTAGGGAGGAATAGCCTGATATCCAACTGGCATTTATTGTCACAAAGCCAGCTCTTACCACTGTAACCGTGAGTGTAGCTTCGCCATTTCGAAGGGTGACTTTGGAAGTGCTGGGAGTCACAGCTCCACTAGGAGTCGCGGACACCCTAACAACATCAGTTCTCAACGGATCGACCCGATCTTCACTTTGGGCTACCGCCTGAATCCTGAGCGAGATTACTTCCCCCACCTTGACAGTCGTCGGTCCAGAAATGACTAGTCTCGTCGCGTTCACGTGTGGCGGTGTGGCAGGTGTAAGGGAAGTAGGACCCCAAATATAGATGAGTGAGGTCGCCAGAAGAACCAACACGACGGCGATCAGTACATGCTCTACCCTCAAACCCGCCGAATGTGCTGTCGCGGGTGCTCGATTCATGCAAATGTCACCCCACGCTTGGCCCGTTCCTCTCCGAACATGGTTTCTTAAAGATACCGAGTGTCCGAATCTAGGAACTTGGTGGAAGCAGAGATAAGCTTCGTATAGCATAATTGAAGAGTGACAGATAGACGAATAACTGCAAGCCTACCAATAATGCCTGCGATTTCCAATGACACCCAAACTTCATCATATCAATTCTCTTGACCAGGAAGCAAAGTCCGAGACTAGCAAGAATAGGGAACGGCATAGTGTAGATCAATCGCCATTGGAACCATGAATCCATCAGTATGGTTACGATCGATGTGACAGCAAACCATGACACGAGTACCGGAACACTTCCTTCAGACCTGTGCCTGATTGTGTAGAATCCGATGAACGCCAATACGTAGAGGACAGGTTGTCTCAGGAAGCCCCCGACGAATCTGTCTAGCGTAAAGGACAGATTTGACCAAAAGAATCTGATGTTAATCGGACTCAGGTATGGGACAACTTCAGTCAGCCCGGACAGTACCCCTTCTATTGCGCCGGTTTTCCCAAAGGACGCAAAGAAAACCAATATCACGAGTACCGGAACGGTTATTGAAAGCAGAAGCAGGCCAAGTCTAGCCAGATCGCCCTTCGAATCGCTCCCTTTCATCCTCCAGCGAACGAATGCTAACATCACCAAGACTGCCAGAGAGCCCACTGCGATTCCCCATGTCCACGCGTGGATGACGAGAGTCGCATATCCGGCGAGAGCCCCCAAGACAATCTGGCGTTTTCTTCCTTCGCGAAGAATTCGGATCAAGAAGTAAAGGAAGATCGACACACTCGACATCGCGAGCCAGTTGGCATAAATCCCAGCAAACATGCCCACCGTAGTTGTAGCGGAGGTTACCGAAAGATATGATGCGATGGCGGCCGCTCGAATGTCAGACGAGATCTCTCTAACCAGAAGGAACGTAGATAGCGCCAATAATACCGCTGGAACGGAGGGACCGATTTGCACAACCTGCAAATCAGACAAGCCTGACAGGGCCCGAACTCCCCAAAGTATAAACAAATATGGAGCCCGAGCTTCTGTCACTATTAAGGCACTTAATTCCGCAAAGTCATTAATCTGAGACAATTTCGCATAGTAGAAGTCAGTATCAACACCTTTCAGCTCGTTGCTGCTAATGTAAGGAAAGTGAGCAAAGAATACCGCAAGACCTAATGACGCCAAAAGCAATGCACCCGCGTAAGTCAAACCTCGACCTAGCGGTTTTGTCGACTTGAAGGGTTCGCGGTTCCGGATACGCCAATCTCCACTCAACAGATTTGGCAAGAAGAGCAGCCATGAAAATGAGGAGACTAGGAGCGGAACCGCAGACATTGTCTCCAAGAAATCCCAGATTTTTTTCTCTAGGTTGATGAGCATGACAAATGGTTCTGCAACGAGCGACTGAGGAAGCGCGATACCAACCATCGGTATGGTTGCAGCGGTCAGCTCCATAATCACCAGGAAAAGTACAGACGCCAACGCAAGTTGCAGGAGTCCCCAACCTGCTTTGAATGTTCTCATTTTCTTCGCTCGCCACTCTGCGTCAACTAATCATTTCGTCGGTGAAACGAAGAGCACAGATGGAATCGACTGCATACTTTCAACTTTTCAGCCACTCCAGCTCTAGTTGATCTCGTAGGTGACTATGTTGCGATCCAATAGATTAGGTCCGAGACACGCTTGAGTCTTCTAGGAAGGACGTTCGCTAGAATATTTATGTCCTCGGCTCTTATGGCGCGTTGGATTCTCATCCCTAAAAGGAATACAATTACACCTACGGGGATGGAGAGGAGGGCGTTGTAGAATGCGTAGCCAAGTTCAGCCTGCATTATGAAAAGAACGGTACCCATCGCGACAGAAGCAATGATCGTTTTTCGCAGCGCTTCCACATCGAAAGTTAGTTTGAGCCGTCTCCTCGCGAGATAAAGCCCTGCCCCAAAGGCAACTATCACTAGAATTGTACGACCCAAAGCAGCTCCCGTCGTAGCCAACATAGGGATTAGGACCAACTCCGCCGCCAAACCCGCGCCGATCGACGCAAGCGTCAACGTCAGGACCGATCGAGTGTCCCCTATGGTCTGTAAGGCGATAACTGGTATCAGGGAAAGTGCCGTGAATACCGATGCAACCGAAATGATGCCGAGCGGAACATTGGCTGCGAGGTAACCTGGTCCTGCCATCACGTTTACGGCCGTTCCTCCCAAAGCGGCCAGACCGATCGCAGCCGGCACGTATGAGAATGCTAGATACCTTGAGGCCCTCCTCAGAGCTGATTCCAGGGCGTGCGTTCCCGACAAGCCGTAGAGTTTCGCGGCAGCAGGTTGAACGGTCGCGCTAATGGTGGCAACAAGGATTGTTCCCAACAAGCCACTAACCGTTACGGCGACATTGTACGTTCCCACCAATGCCGGGATCGTCAGGATCATTAGTGTAAGAAGATCGGTTTGAGTAGAGAAGAAATTCGCCATATTGGACAGCAAGAGGGGAAAGGAATAGTTGAGCAGCTTCCTTGTCGTCGGTGCTTCTGGACGGCTATGCATGTGTTCCCTCAGCGCGTAGAGGAGTAATACGATGGAAAATGCGTTCATCGCGACATACCCAAAGACGACACCTATCAGACCGAACCCCCTTAGCAGGAGAAATACTGTGAGAGCAACACGCAGTCCCTGTGCTGAAATTCTCACCGTGGCCAGCTTTCCAAAGCTCTGGATGCCTTGCATCACAGCGTCTAAGTTGGTTGCAAGCACAGTCGCGAAGACAACCAGCGAGGCAAGGGCAAATATGCCGGAATACTGCGTTGATTTGGTAAGAAATGACGCTACGCTACCAGCAAGAAGATACAGCAACGCGGAGGATGTTATGGCAGAGACTGTAGAAATGGCCAGAATGCTCATCACATACTTTGAGACTTCCTCGAGCTTTCCCTCACTTCTCGACTTAGGTATGAACCTTGAAGCCGCAACTGGAAGGCCCAAGCAACCAGCTGCTTGGAAGAGAAAAATGATTGTGAGAAGCGACGCGTAGACGCCCATTTCAGCCTGCGAAATTAGTCTCGCTAGGAATATGAAGAACACTAGTCCGAGTAGTGTGTTGATAATACTTTGAGTTGCTAGGGTTATGGATCCGATCGCGGTGCGAGTCGTTTCGTTATCGGTCATACAATTCCCTTTCATGTTCTTCAATAAAAAGGACTGATGCGGATTACTCTGAGCCACCAGCTACTGGCGATGAGTGGAGGCTCATACCAAGAGGCTGCGTGTGAGTGCAGTGAAGATTCGCAGGTTCGCGATGACAGTATTTCCAATTCTCGGTTTCTTGCGTCGAGGCGAAGCCTCAACAACAATTTCACTTATCCGGAGTCCTGCCCTCCAAGCAAGGATGAGGAATTCCGCTCCAAATGTCTCTCCTTTCGTCGGCGTGATCAGAGGGATGATGTTTTTTCGGTAGGCCCGGTAATTTGAGAGAATGTCCCGCACACCCAGCCTTCCTCTGTAGACCCTCGAGAAGATTCGTTCCGAGATCCTGGGCAGGTTTGGCCTCGAAGCGACAATAATGTCCAAGCCGACCAGTTTGTCCACCAAGCTAGGAATCCATTTAGGGTCATTCTCAAGGTCCGAATCGATCGTGACTACGACATCATGCTTCGCTTGTCGCATGCCATACGCGAGTCCTTTGGTCTGGCCTTCACGTTGCTTTGAGACAGCCACGTCGGCCAGCTCTCTCGCGATCTCTATACTCCCATCTGGAGAGGAGTCGTCTACGACTATGATCTCATGGGGGCGTTCCTGCGAGAACCTTTCGAATGGCGGGAATCAATTGTTGAAGGTTTTCACGTTCGTTGTAGGATGTGGTGACAACAGAGATTCCCTCACCCAAATGAACTACCTCCGTGATGTGTTCGCAACCAAGCTGCTACGCCCCATCGGATCATTCAGCTAAGAACATTCCGCGATTTGGCAGAGTCAGCCATAAGATATCACGATAGGCTTGTCTCGTTCATCTCCATAGGACGCAGCCATAGACCCGATCCTAACTTTTCCCATAAAGATTGCGAAGGAGACTCGAAGCAAAGTTAAGGGACCACGATGACTGGTTTATGAATTCACGTTCTCCAATGGCGCCTCGACCTCCCCACCTGATCCTATTACGAAAGTCTCTGTGAGTTCGCCGACTTCAGACGCGTCTTCACTTCTTGTCATAGGCAAGTTATCTGCAGGTATGTCAAGCGACTGCGCAACACAAGAGGTTAGTAACACTCATTTTTCCGATTTCTTGATCGCAGTAGGCCCGACGCCGGTCGAGTGACAGCTTGTAGTCACTTTGCAGAGCGACGCAATGGCATGGCGAGCACTTGTGCTCGCTGTCGTTAAAAAAAGGGTGATCATGAAGTCATGTGCGCTACATGACTTCAGTGACCTTAGTTGTATATGTATACGTCGCTGTAGTATAGTGTAGTATGTATGAAGGACGGCGCGGTTCCTGACTTCCATGTAACCCAAGTAGCGTAGGTCCACGGAGGGCCAGTAGCCCCCGTTCCCCACTTGTTGAGGGTGAAATAGAAGTAGAGGAAGGTTGGAGCGCCGTATGGGGACGTTGTAGTGCCATATATCTCCTCGTAGTCCGTGTAGGCATAGTACCCGCAATAGAAGTTCTTAACATTCAGAACCCACCCCGTAGTATGCGCATGTAGAGCCCAAACGAGAGTTTGTCCTGGCATGGTGTATGCCTCGAACCAGACATAGCCGTGTCCTTTCCCGTCCGTCTCCAGTGTGGTCATTGCGAAGAGATATTGCTGTCCCGCCGTCAGGACCTTTGCGTTCGCGCTATAGTGGTAGCTTATGGTGCCCGTGCACAAAGTAGGACTCAAGCCCGTTGTCCACGAGTACGTTAGTCCCCAAACCCCATTGGCATTCGCGAATCCGATCTGATCGTAGCTTGCTTTGTTATCCCAAGTGGATTGGAGCACGTAATAGAACTGACTTGCAAGAGGAGTTGCGCTGGGAGGCGTGATTTCCGTGACCATCCAATAGGCACCTTTGGCTACGCCGCTATACACGCTGCCAGCGTAGTAATGACCACCAGTGGTAGGAGGGCCAATAGTTGGAGGCTCATTGGGCGACACTGCCTGTGGTGGTGGTACTGCCTTTCCATTAACTACAGGATACGGTTCTCCCGTAGTCCAAGTTAATTCAGGGATCGGATTAGCCGCCGGAGCGTTGATTTGCGCATTAGGGGCAATTGTGGAATTAGCCAATAACGGAGGACTTGCATCATCGCCAGCTTGCACAGTACTCAGATAGCCTACCGACAGAGGCAACAAGAAAACTAACGTAACGAGAAGCGCAGATAATACGAAAGCTCGCCGCATATTTTCGATCAAAACATAATCACCTCATATATAACGCAACATATCCACTGGGAACTTAACACTTTGCACTTTGCACTCTTAGCTTATTCTAAGTTTTGTCTTAGCTTATTCTCTTTCGAAATAGAACCGTTTCGATCCGAGTCGCCACTTCCGAATCAGCATAGACGACGCTCACCGCTGCCCTCAAACGCTCCAGAACCCCCTTCATGTGTTGAAGCGAACTCTCCTTGAAGGATCCAGTACTCTTGGCTCTAATGGTGTTCCAAAGTCTGGATTCATTATAAAGTTCGTAGCAATAAGCTTGTGAAGTGAATCGAATGAGTGCGTGTCACGAGAAGCCGAGACATCGGCGTCTGATTCTCGTTGCGTTTGCTCTGCTGGCGATTCTTGCCGTGGCCACATTCGCATCCTATTCACTATACAGCTTGAGACGCAGCGTGGAAATGACTAAAGACGCTCAAACGATGATCCCAGCGCTTCCTCCTTTCGCGAATCCAGATTTCGATGTGGTGGTGACACCCGCAGTCGTCGCTCTCCCAGCGAGCAATAGATCGGTTACTGTCCAGCTTGAGTTGACGGCGACTAACCTGACCCATGACGAAACACTGGTTCTTGAGACCCATTCTAACCTCCCAGGATATTCAGCTAACTTCAACCCGACATCCGTAACACTCCACCCCGGTGGTTCGATCCTCGTAGAGCTAACAATCACTATTCCAAGCGGGGTCCAGAACGGCATCTATCCAATGTCCATTATCGCAAGGGGAAACACAACTCAGGGCGGAGGCTGGCTAGTAATTATGATCGGTCCGTCGCAGATTGGTCCGCCATCCTAGCAGTAAGTTACATGATTTGTCTACGTGTGTCCAAGTCGATCGACTGCCGATTAGCCCATTGCATAGTCAAAATGATCAGCGTGCAAGCGGACAATCAGACCGCTCAAGTTGTGTTGGCGTCCGAAAGGTTCAACGATGACGGAACAGGTTGGGGTCCCTTCCCGTAGCCATCACGAACACCCATACAGACTCCCACGAACATCAATTATTTCTGCGTTAACGTAAATTCTGAATCCATGTGGAATGCACCGCTTCACACATGATGATCTAATCGAAGTCAGCTAGGGAGTCCGTTCAGAAATTGAGGGGGAGAGTAGGAGAGAGGAGGAAGAGAGAGGAAAGTAGGAGAGTCGTTGCCGTTGAACCTGAGCCAGCTAATTTAGAATGCTTGAAAGAAACATCAGAATCAACAAGTTGCAGAACGTCATCGCGATAAGGAAAGCCTTGTCTTCCAGGAGCGGTTTGGCTGGGCTTCAAGGAGAGCATGCCGGAGGAAGACTCGCAAAAACCGGGAAATTGGTGGAATGTATATCAATCGACGAGTTACTAGAGGAGACTCAAGTAAAAGCGATAGACGTTCTAAAGATGGATATCGAAGGTTCTGAAGCCGAGGCTTTGTCGAATCAAAGCTTTTTGTCGAATTTGCGAGAAGCAATAATAGAATGCCACGGCAAGGAGAATGAATCCAAAGTGATATCCATTTTGCATCAGAATGGTTTCACCATCCGAGAGATCCATGGATTGATGGTGAGGTTCATTTTGAACGCTATGAGGCATCCTCTAAGCTTACTACACCTCGAAACACAAGCAGGTTGGTCCGGTATCAGACACCTTGTAGCTAGGCTCAGAGGGAGAAAAGGATCACGCATAGCTCAGGATTCACAAGGTACCACAATTCGCCTCTTGCATGCGACTCGCAATGGAACGTTCTCCTGATAGGGATTTTGAATTAGCTTACAATAGCCAGCAGAGCAACATCAGCACCAGTATGAAAACACGACGGGTAGGGGCTAGTGATGGGACGTTAGAAGAGAGTTGATCTGGTCTTGTACTCTGCTAACAGTCTTGTCCCATGTGTGAGTCCGGGCCAACGCGAGAGCATTCGTCGCCACGCTTTTGAGCCCCATTCGATCAGTCTCTAGATTATGAGAATTCACCTTACTGGGGAGGTGAATTTATGAACAGAAAAATTGCCGTGGTGCTCTTGCTATTCCTCACGGTCGGCCTTACTTACGCTGGCCTGTATGCCCTCAACATATACGCCGAACCTAGCGCCGCGGGTGCTACCACAGGAACAGTTGCAACTATGTCTCACGGGCTGGAGTAGCGCAGGACCTCAGCCAACCACCACCTCAGCCCGATGCACCCAAAATGCAAGATGCCCTTGCTGTGATTAACCGCCCTGGCCCCGCTATCTCAAGCACTGGACAACCGACGGCCCCCGGTGACGGAACTGAAACAAACGCTCAAGGCGTTGACCCATCACTTTTCTTTGAAGAGAAGCGTCTTCATTTTAGACATCCCAATGTCGGAATCATGCAGAGTCACAACATCTACCTCAAAGCTCAGGCACTTGTTATGTTCCGAAACTTCATTTGTATGGACGAGGGAGCGTGAGAAGATGTTTTATTTCTTGGTAACTGACTGCTGTAGGATTCGTGATCTGGCATGGAAACTGTAGTGTGCAATCTGTGCGGTTCTGATAAATACTCGCTAGTCTATGAGAGACCGGACACTCGATTTTTCCGCAACGGTTCTTCAAAGTAGTGGAATGCTATCGTTGTGGTCTAGGTTTTGTCAACCCGCGACCCAGTTTCGATCAGATTTAGGAGAGTCAGACTCAGAGTCTATGAGGGGGTAAGATGAAAGAAGAACCTGGTGAGGCTCTGGAGAAAGATGTCGCTGGAGAATACAATACCTTCCGAATCTATATTTTCATGCTTCGGGTTCGGAGAGCCTCCGTCAGGGATATTGCAAGAGGTCTGGGCTTTTCCAGTCCATGGCTTGCGAAGCACCATCTCGAGAAGCTTGCTGGATTCGGCCTCCTCACGAAGAATGCGGTTGGGGACTATGAGGTGGT
>Ga0315280_10006236_pt1 | contig 16554 bp, 16 predicted proteins | sample YL17G06_40_MG_FD_203697 | JGI IMG/M metagenome (GOLD analysis project Ga0315280, IMG submission 203697) | Sediment microbial communities from Yellowstone Lake, YNP, Wyoming, USA - YL17G06_40 | ecosystem: Environmental > Aquatic > Freshwater > Lake > Sediment | place: USA: Wyoming | collected...
TACCATCTTCCTGTGTTACCTTCTCTGCCATACAGTCCTCCTTCTGGTTTTTTGGTTTTTTTCCAATTCCAATTATAACCAGATCGAGGACTTTTTTTGAAAGTGCGAAAGATATGATACGTTATCTTGATTGCAAAAAAGATCAACCGGCATTACCGCGCGGTCGCGGAACAGCTTATGATCCCGGTTTATTTCAAGGAAACCGAGTTCAAGCACCATACCGTGATCGTGCCCATCTCCGGCGCGCAAGCCGCAGTCATCAACGCAATTAAATACGCCAAAGCCCTTTCCCGCGATGTGGCCGCGGTTTATGTCAGTCTGAATCCGGCTGAGGAAGCCGCGCTCAGGCGGGATTGGGAGAGATATGGTATGGGCGTGCCTTTGGTCGTGCTGGACTCGCCCTACCGGTCAATCACCACCCCCCTGATGAACTACATCGATCAGGTGCGCGACAAATACAAGGAAGGCGTCATCACCGTGCTTCTTCCCGAGTTCGTGCCCTCCAAGTGGTGGCAAAACCTGCTCCATAACCAGACCGCTTTCATCATCCGCGGCCTGCTCCACTTCAAGCCCGGGGTCGTAATCATCTCCGTCCCCCTCCATCTTCAGAAATAATCCGGCGCAAAAACAGACGGGCTCTGACGCTGATTCCCAATTCGATACTTGTGCCGAAGGATATCTGCTATTCGATGAGATAGCCGCCGGTAACCTCGTCAATCCACTTCAAATACGCGGGGTTTCCGCTCAGGATGGGCAAGGCCACAATTTCCGGGACATCGTAAGAGTGCAGCTCCTTGATCCGGCCGACCAGGGACGGGAAGCTCTCGGAATGGGTCTTGATTATCATCAGCGCCTCGGCCGAGCGCTCCACTTTGCCCTTCCAGGTGTAAATTGACACAACCGGCTCAATCACATTCGCGCACGCAGCCAGCTTCTCCGAAACAATCACCTCCGCTATGGAAAGCGCCTCGTCCTTGCTTTTGGTCGTGACCAGGACCACCAGATACCTTACCCCCTCGTCCTCCCAACTCTCAAAAATTTCCGGCATCTAAGCCCTCCTTGTGACCCAGCTTAAGTTAGCAACCTTTTTGCGCGCAAACAAATGACGCAGGAGCTGACCGGCATATCAACCGCAAAAAGATTGGGCGGAAAAGTTGCGAATGGGGATGAATCTGCTAGTTTTTTAGTATGGCCAAAGCGCATCTTTCAATCAGGGTATCAGACCCGGCCAGGTCAATCGACTTTTACAAGAAGCTCGGATTCGAGCTCAGGAAGGAAATCCGGCTGGAGAAGTTCGCATCGACCCTGGTTTTCATCGCGCTGCCCTCCGGCTTTGAAATCGAACTCGTGCACAACTGGGGCAACAACGACCGCCCCCTGTTAAAAGACGGATTCCTTCACCTCGGGCTTGAGGTTCAAAACCTGGAAGCGTTCTTGAATTCGCTCAAGGCTTCCGGCATTGAGCCGCTCTGCCCCATAAACATCACCCCGGGCGGAGAAAAACTTTGCTTCATTATGGACCCGGACGGCTATCAGATCGAACTGGTGGAGTATTCCGGAAAATGAGCGTCAATCTTCTCGCGGATTATTTCGGCATAAAAAAGAACCTCGCCATCCCTCCGGAAGTCCAGCGGAAATTCCCCGACGAATCCCTCTGCCGCAAATGCGGCACCTGCTGTCTCGGCTCAACCTATTTTCAGGGAAAGCTCGCCATCATCCCCGAGCTTCCCTGCAAGTACCTCTCCCGGGTGGACGAAAATACCGCGGTCTGCGCCATTTACCAAAACCGGCACCAGATCGTCAAATGGTGCAAGCGGGTGACCAAGCAGAGCGTGAGAAACGGCCTTTTCCCGGCCGACTGCCCGTATGTGCGCGGAATTGACGGCTACCGCGGAAAAACTTTCCTCAACGGAGACCAGGAAAAAAAATTCTACCGCTGGCTCAAAAAAGTTTTCGAAGACCAGCCCCGGCCCGAGTATCTGGCGGAAGAAGACTGGCATAAGTTCCGGGAAAAACTCGGCCTGAAAGCATAAGCAATGTGCGAGCGAGCTTGCTCGCGATGCTTTTTTCACGCTTGCGCTGTTCACCTCATCAGGCATTGGCAACTTTTAAAGATTCGGTCTATATTATATTGGACTCGTCGCGAGGCGGCAAAAATGATCAGAAGCATAAAGGCAATACTCTTCTATATGATCTGCGGATTTCTGGTCTATGTCTTTGTCGCCCTGTTCCCGGATTTTCTCGACTCCACTTTTCACGGCAAAAATGAGGAAAACTACAGCCCCACAGTCTTAAGCCTCGTGGACGGCACAATCAAAACTTTCCGGTTCCTGGCGGACCCGCTCCAGAAATTCGCAGACCAGGAGGTACAAAAGAAAGGCAAGGATATTATTGCCAGCTGCCTCATTTATATGATCGCAGCTGTGATCGTTGGTATGTATTTCAGCCGTTCCAGCTTCAGAGTCCGAAAAAAAGGCAAAAAAGAAGGAAGGTATCTATAAACAGGATAGTTAATTGAAAAGGATGCTAATAGTCCTGAAAATTCAGTCAGACCTGCTCCTTGCTCTTTGAGCGGTGGCAGCAGAGCTGGATGAGGAGCATAAAAGCCACCAGCGCGGCTGAAATTAAGTACGGACTTTTGGGCCCCAAATAATGTGCGAGCAATCCGCCGATCAAAGGCCCGCTGAACGCGCCCGCGCCCAGATAAAACTCGTGCCAGCCGCTGCGGGAACCCGCGATGTTCTATTCCAGCCAAATAACCAGGCAAATTTCCGCTTTGGTCAAACTTTTTGTTGACAGGGTGTTCTCAAAACTATACTTTAGAATAATAGGAGGTGGTGAGAATACCGGAGCCGTTTTTAATCAGGGATTGTTCGCTGGTGCCCATCGCAACCGGACTGGTCGCGCAGAATCTCAGGGAGTTCAGGGACCTGCTCAGCCGCGCGCCTGAGGGCAGCATCTATACCCATTTCTATGAGAGCCTTCTCCGCTTCAGTTTCGACGATCCCGAGTTCCGAAACGACTTTGCGCTCTGGGCCAAACACTCCCTTCACGATTCCGTTCTGGCCGAGCGGCTGGGAGTCATCGACCCCCACGATTTCCCCACCATCGAAGACCTGCGCAAAAGACTGCTCGACATCATTGACGACCGCATCTACGAGGCCGGCTTCATTCCCTGGGCCAGGACCGGGGACGAGTTTTATTTCCTGCTCAGCCAGTCCCAGGTCTTTGACACCAGCATAAGAGTTGAAACCCCGAAAGACCTCGCCCTCATTTTCCCCGACCTTTCAACCGGCAGCATTTACTATCATTTCATCGAGGCCCGCCGCCGCCTGCCCAACAGGAAAGATGACTTCACTTCCTGGCTGGCCGAATTCGGCGATGAATACCGCGACCTCTGTCAAAGACTGGGCCGGGTCGAATATTATTTTTGCTCGCTCTCCGATTTGAAGGGCAGGCTGTCCAGAGTTTTCAGAGACTGGCGCGGTTTCAAGAGACAAAACCGCAGGAAAAAGAAAAATGACCCTGCTTGAACAATATGTACCGATTGTAGGCAAAGAGGTCGTCGATCATCTGACCCGATTGGGCAGCGCCTTGAGCGGCAAGAAAGTGGTGCATATCAATTCCACCCGCGCGGGAGGCGGTGTCGCGGAAATCCTCGAGCGCATGATCCTGCTCAAGCAGGAACTCGGAATAGACACCACCTGGGAAGTAATCAATGCGGATGATGTCTTTTTTATGATCACCAAGAAGCTCCACAACTCGCTCCAGGGATGGCAGCAGACCTTCCCCCAAAACTGGTTCAAAAAATACACGGAGGTCAACGAGTCCAACAGCCGCCGGCTCAAGGAACTTCTGCAGGAAGCTGATGTGGTTTTTATCCATGACCCCCAGCCGCTTCCCCTAATCCAGTTCTTCCCCAAACGCCGCGGCAAATGGATCTGGAGATGCCATATTGATTTAAGCAGGCCGGTGAGGCCGGTCTGGAAACAATTGAGGGACCTGGTCGCGATGTATGACGCGAGCATATTTTCTCTGGTCAACTTCACCCAGCCTTTGCCCCACACAATGTTCATCATACCCCCGAGCATAGACCCCTTGAGTGAAAAGAATCGTGAGCTCGAGCCCGGAGAGCTGGACAAATACCGGGAACAGTTTGGTTTGGACCCTCAAATCCCCCTCTTGGTTCAGGTGTCCAGGTTCGATAGGTTCAAAGACCCCATAGGGGTGATTCAGGCATATAAGATGGTAAAAAAATATCAGCCCGTGCAGCTGGTTTTAGCGGGCGGGGAAGCCACGGACGACCCGGAGGCAAAAAATGTGCTCGCCGAGGTCCGGGAAGCCGCGGATGGAGACCAGGATATACATATCCTGGCATTGCCCGCGGAGGCGGATCGGACCATAAACGGCCTTCAGAGGCTTGCAGACATCGTGCTCCAGAAGTCGATCAGGGAAGGATTCGGTCTGACCGTGACCGAGGGGCTATGGAAAGAAAAGCCGGTGATCGGCGGAAATGTGGGCGGGATCAAACTGCAGGTGATAAACCACCACACCGGATTCCTGGTGGACACGCCCGAGGGAACAGCTCTGCGTGTCCGCTACCTTCTTGAAGAGACCGCTCTTCGCAAAGAAATGGGCAGAAAGGGCCGGAAGTTCGTGAAGGAAAATTTCCTTCTCACCCGGCACCTCAAAGACTATCTGGTGATGATGCTCGGCCTTTTGGACAAACAAGGCGCTCAGCTCGCGAATGTCTGAAATAAAAAGACAGGCTGAAAGATTGATCCCGGCCCAAATCCCGGCCGGTTGTATTGAAAAATTGAAAAGCGCGAGAAAAAGAGTGCTCCTGATCGACTACGACGGGACTTTGGCGCCCTTCAAGGTGGAGCGGATGCAAGCCCGGCCTCTGCCCCAGGCGATGGCGGCTCTGAAGAAAATCATCGCCCGCGGCAACACCCGGGTGGTGGTGATCTCGGGCAGGAAAATTCAGGAGTTGAGAAAGCTGTTGGATGATCTTCCGGTTGTTATGGTCGGCGAGCACGGCTGGGTGAAATGGGAATCGGGAAAAGAAAAAATGCTCCGGGAACCGAGCGAAAGCCCGCGGCATATATTGGCCAAACTGCGGAAGGAATTATCAAAAGATCTGGACCGGACAAAAATAGAAGTCAAGAGAACAAGCGTCGCGGTCCACACCAGGGGCCTGCCCGATGACCGGGCCCAAAGAGTGATCAGGAAAGTCGAGCGGGCCGCTTCCGGACTGGACCCGCAAAAATGGCATGTGCAGTATTTCAACCGCGGGATCGAGCTCCGGGCCGCGGGAATGGACAAGGGAAAAGCCGTGAAATCATTGACTGGAGACGCCCGTGCGGACAGCCTAATTGTTTACCTCGGCGATGATGTCACGGATGAGGACGCGTTCAAGGCCATCCGGAAAAAAGGCATAGGGATAAAAGTGGGCAGGCCGGAAACAAGAACTTATGCCCGTTACTGGGTTAGAGACTGTGCAGCCGTGGCTCAGCTGTTGAAAGTCTGGCAAAAACAAACCGCTTAATATAGGGGGAGGGCCGAGCATATGCCTGCTAAAAGAAAAATCGTGATGATTTCCAATCGGCTGCCGCCGAGACCGGAACGGGGGGAAGAGAACAGAGCCAAGCCTGTAGGAGGTCTTGCCAGCGCGCTTTTCAGTCTGCTTGACACATCCGGCAGCCAGAGTTTATGGTTCGGCTGGAATGGAAGAATCACCTTGAGCAAGGACCGGACCTTGACCACCTGGCGGATGGGAAACATTGACTTCGCGGGGATAGATTTTTCCGAGAGCGAGATTGAGGGCTTCTACAACGGTTTCTGCAACCGAACTCTCTGGCCCCTGTTCCACTGTTTTCAGGCAAGAATCAAGTTTTCCCAGGCCGACTTTAACAGCTACATCCGGGTCAATATGAGGATGGCACAAGAACTCGCTCCTCTCATCTCCAAAAACGACACCATCTGGGTGCACGACTATCACCTGATGCCGCTCGGCAGCTTCCTGAAAGCTATGGGATTTGAAGGCGCCATCGGCTTTTTTCTCCACATCCCTTTCCCTCCCATCGAGTTCTGGCAGATCCTGCCCAAGTACGAAAAATTTGCCAAGACCCTGCTTGCCTATGACCTGGTCGGTTTCCAGACCCCGATCCATCTGGAAAACTACATCAATGTGATGGAAAAATTCGCGGGCGCCAAAAGGGAAGGCGACTGGCTCAAGCTCAGAGCCCATCGCCAGATGGTGGGAGCTTACCCGATTGGCATTGATCCGGAACGGTTCGCGACCGCGGCCCGGGCGCAAAGTTTCCGGGGAAATGAATTGAAAAGAATTGTCGGAAATCGATATGTGATTTTGGGCGTTGATCGCCTTGACTACACCAAGGGCATTGACGCGCGCATTCAGGGATTTCACCGGTTTTTGGAGACCTGCTCTGACTGGCGCAACAAGGTATGTTTCATCCAGATCGCTCCGCCCAGCAGAACCCATATCCCGTCATACCTCGAAGCCAAGCGCCAGATTGACGCCATTGTCGGAGAAATCAACGGCGAGTTCGGAGAATATAACTGGACCCCGGTTCGGTTCATTTATAGATCCTACGGACTGAACCAGCTCGCGCGCTTTTACCGCGATTCGGATGTCTGCATTGTGTCCTCCTTCCGAGACGGCATGAACCTGGTGGCCAAGGAATTCATCGCCTCGCAAGACCCTAAGGACCCCGGAGTTCTTTTGCTCAGCCAGTTTACGGGCGCGGCCGAGGAAATGAACCAAGCGATTATGATCAATCCCTATTCTCCGGATGACATCGCGGACGGGATCTTCAGGGCTTTGACCATGCCTTTGGAGGAAAGAAAAAGCAGATTTGAAGCGCTGTTGAAAGCGGTGAAAGATAACACTGTGTTCCACTGGGGACAGAAGTTTATCGAAGACCTTGATGCCGCGTTCAATCTCAGAAAAGCCGCCAGGCTGGGCAAAAAAGAACAGGCGCTGCTTTACGCAAGCTATGATGAGCTCAGCGAAAAACCCCGCCGGCGTTACTGAGATTTAAAACACCGGCCCTCCAAAAAAAGCGGGCCGCGGCGATCAAGAAGAACTTTGGATTTTCGGGCCCGCCGCTATTAAGCGAAAATAAAAAACCTGCGCGAAAATCAAAATCACAACCAGGATTGCGGAAACCGCATACGGACTTTTAGGCCCCAAATAATGCGCGAGCAGTCCGCCGATCAAAGGCCCGCTGAACGCGCCCGCGCCCAGATAAAACTCGTGCCAGCCGCTGCGGGAACCCGCGATGCTCGACTCCAGGCTGACCGCGTAATAAAGGCTCGCGGAATAGGTCACGCCCCCGGAGGCGCCGATGAGCAAAAACCCGATTGCAAACCCGGCCAGGCTGTCCGCGAAAACCACGATCAAAAGCCCGGCAAAGGTTGAGAGCAAAGCAACCACAATCGGCCAGAACTTGAAATGCCATCGGGAAGTCAGGTTCAAAACCACGAACAGAACAGTCTGCGCCAGGCTCAGGCAGAGCAAAAGCATGCCCAGGTCAGCGCTTGAAAACCCCAGGCTTTCAGCCAGCCGGGGGAATATGTTGCGCAGGATGTTGAACACAAAATAAACCATCCCGTTCGAAAGCCAGGAAAGATATAGGAGGTAAACCGACCCGGACCGCGTTTGTCCGCCTTGCTGTTCCTTGCACCCGGCCGCGCGGAAAAGAGAGCTGAACGCCAGCCCTAGCACAATGGAAAGTCCGCCAGCCAGCCAGAAAACCAAGCCCGGCCCGCGGCTGTAGAGCAGGCCGGCCAGCAAAAATCCGAGAGTCGCGCCCGAAGACCACGACACATTGAACCAGCCCGCGCTCCGGGCGAGAGCCACGCCTCCTGAAAACCCGCACAAGGCCGACTCCAGCGCGGGCCAGATCAATGCCGTGGCAATCAAATAAAGCGCGACCAGCGGGTAAATCCAGGTCAGTGTTGGCACAAAAGGAATAACCAAAAGGAGCGCACCGAAAAGAACGGCCCCCGCGCCGGCTTGCAGGTTCCTGGGAATCCGGTCAGAGAGCCAGCCGGAAAAAGGCACAAACAGAACATAGGCTAAAGAGCCCAGGGTTCCGATTATGCCCAGCTGGATGTTGCCCGCGCCTAAGTGAATCGCAAAAAGCGGAAGCCCGAGCAAAACCATTCCCACCAACAGGTTGGCGAAAAAGCTGAACAAATACAAAAAAGCCAAACTTCTGAAGTTAAGTTTCATTAGCACCATAAGGCTCTCAATTTTTAAAAGGCAAAACCTCGTCCAGCCGTGCAAGGTATTCGCGCGTTGACTTGAGACCGCGCTCAACCAGGAATTTTTTCCGGTCCTTCTTCCGCACCCGGACATCGGCCGGCGGCAAAAGCCCGAAGTTGAAATTCATCGGCGCGAATTCTCCCGCGGCCGGCGCGGACACATATTTGATCAGAGACCCGATCGCGCTTTCCGCAGGCATTGACTCCGCGGCCAGGCCCCTGGCTTTCAGCAGCCCGAAAATCCCCGCGGCAATGCCCATAGCCGAGCTTTCCATATATCCCTCCACGCCCGTGATCTGGCCCGCGAAAAACAGACGCGGGTCTTTCTTAAGCGAAAGGTCAGGATTAAGAAGCCGCGGGGAATTGATGTAAGTGTTCCGATGCATGCTCCCCAGCCGGGCAAAATCAGCATTCTCCAGACCGGGTATCATCCGCAAAACCCGCTCCTGCTCCGGGTAGCGCAGCCTGGTCTGAAAACCGACCATTCCCCAAAGCTCCCCGGAAATGTTCTCCTGCCGAAGCTGGACAACCGCATAAGGCTCCTTGCCCAGCCGCGGGTCAATCAAACCCACCGGCTTCATCGGCCCGAAGCAGAGCGTATCCTTGCCCCGGCGGGCCATCTCTTCAACCGGCAGGCAGCCTTCAAAAAATTTCGCGGACTCAAACTCGCGCAGCGGCACGGTCTCGGCCTTGACCAGCTCCCCGTAAAACCGCTCGTACTCATCTTTGGTCATAGGGCAATTGATGTAGTCATCCCCGCCTTTGCCGTACCGGCTTTGGCGGAAAGCAATTTTCATATTGATCGAGCCCGCATAAGCAATCGGCGCGATCGCGTCATAAAAATAAAGAGACTCTGAGCCTGTGAGCCGCTCGATTTCTTTTGCCATCGCATCCGAGGTAAGCGGCCCGGTTGCGATTATGACTATGCCCTCAGCCGGAATTTCCAAAATTTCTTTCCTTTCGATTTCGATCCCCGGTTCAGCCGAAAGCCGCTCGGTTATGCGCGCGGAAAACTTGTCGCGGTCAACCGCAAGAGCTTCTCCCGCGGGAACACGGAATTCTTGGCCGGATTCCATCACCAGCGAGCCGAAAAGCTTCATCTCCTCCTTGAGCAGACCCGAAGCGTTCTCAAGCGAGTTGCTTTTAAAAGAATTGGAGCAGACCAGCTCCGCCAGGTTTGGGTTTTTGTGCGCGGGAGAGAAACGCTTGGGCTTCATCTCAAACAGCCTGGTCTTTCCGCCTCTCTTCAAAACCTGCCAGGCTGATTCCACGCCGGCCAGGCCCCCGCCTATGATCGTCACCTCCGCCATAACCTTGCCAGACCGCAAATCAAGATATAACATAAAAGCGAAATTGCAATGAGCCAAAGCGGGCAAAGCGCCGAAATCAGGGCCGCACTCGATTATTTGGACAGCTTCACCAACTACGAGCGCGAGCCGGGCTACCAATACACCGGCCAGGCTATGAACCTGGACCGGGTGCGTAAGCTGCTCCAAGCCGTCAACTCCCCGGAAAAAGCGCTCTCCGCAATCCATATCGCCGGCACCAAGGGCAAGGGCAGCGCCGCAAAAATGATCCACGCCATACTCACGGCCGCCGGATACCGGACCGGGCTTTACACCTCGCCGCATCTGGTCTTCAAAAACGAGCGAATCCAGGTGAACGAGGAGATGATCTCTGATTCGGAGCTTGCAGCCGCGGTTCAGGCGCTTCGGCCCGGGGTGGACGCGGTTCATTCCGATCCCGCGCTCGGAAAAATCACTTATTTTGAGATGCTCACCGCGGCCGCGTTTCATCACTTCGCGGCCAAAAAGACCGCTTACGCGGTGCTCGAGACCGGCCTGGGCGGAAGATTTGACGCAACCAATGTCTGCAGCTCGCTGCTCACCGTGATAACTCCCATCAGCCTGGACCACACCGACCTCCTGGGAAAAACCATCCCTGAGATCGCGCAGGAAAAGGCGATGATAATCAAGCCCTCGGCGAAAGTCGTGGTTTTGCCCCAGCCCGAGGACGCGATGCAGGTGATCGAGAAGAGAGCGCTTGAGACCGCGGCCCAGATTTTCCCGGTCTCGAAATTCTATCAGTGGCAGCTTAATTCCATCTACCCCCAGGAGATGAGTTTTGACCTCAAAGGCAAAAGAAATCTTCCCGCGCTCCGAACCAAAATGGTCGGCCCTCGACAAATGATGAACGCAGCCGCAGCCGTGCTCGTATGCGACCTGCTCGCGCAACAAGGAGCAAAAATCTCGGATGACACCATCCGCTACGGCCTTGCCCGGGCAAGGATGGCGGGAAGATTCCAGACCGTCGATTTTATGGGAAGAACCATCATCTTTGACGGCGCACACAATACCGAAAGCGCCAAAGCCTTGACCGAGACCCTTGCCTTGGTCTATCCGGGCGAAAAATTCAGCTTCATCATCGGGATGAGCGCGGACAAGGACGCAGAGGGATTTCTCGCCGAAATAAAGCCCGCGGCAAAACAGATAATTCTCACTCAGTCAAAGCATCCGCGCGCGGCAAAGCCCGATCAGCTTAAAGCAGCTGCCGCGGATTTTCCCGCGCTCATAATCGAGCCCGCGCTCGAAAACGCGCTGGAAAGAATTTCCAAATTGACCAGGCCCGGAGAGCGCCTGGTCATCACCGGCTCCTTTTTTCTGGTTGGAGAAGCAATCCAATGGCTGATGGAAAAAGGGATAGAGATTCAGATACCATAGCCGCAATCGCAACCCCGCCCGGAATAGGCGCCATCGGCGTAATCCGACTGAGCGGTCCGGATGCAATCGAAATCGCGGCCGCGCTTTTTTCCGGCCAGCGAAACCCTCTGGAGATGAAAGGCTTTGAGGCCGCGCACGGATGGATCATCGACTCCAACGAAAAACTGGACGAGGTGGTCATCACCATATTCCACGCGGCGAAAAGCTACACCTGCGAAAATATGGTAGAGATAAGCTGCCACGGAGGCCCAATCGTGATGCAAAGAGTGCTCGATGCCCTGCTCCGAAAAGGCGCCAGGCTGGCTCAGCCCGGAGAGTTCACCAAAAGAGCTTTCCTCGCCGGAAGAATCGACCTCGCGCAGGCCGAGGCCATCGCCGCGCTGGTCGCAAGCGAGACCGATGCGGCTTCACGCGCGGCTCTGGCCGGGCTGGCAGGAGAGCTTTCCGGAAAAATAAAAACGCTTAGGGCCGGTCTTGTGCAGACCCTTGCGGATTTAGAAGCCGGTCTCGATTTTTCGGAAGAGGACATTGAATTCATCAGCCGGGAAAAACTTAACGAGCGGCTTCAAGCCGCGCTGAAAGAATTGGACGAGCTTGGCCGCCGTAGCCGCGCGGGAAAAATTTTGAGCCAGGGGGTGAGGCTCGTGATCGCGGGCAGGCCCAATGTCGGAAAATCAACCTTGATGAACGCGCTGCTTGACCGCGACCGGGTCATTGTCACTCCCCACCCGGGAACAACCCGGGATGTGGTTGAAGACGCCATCAACATCAAGGGCGTGCCCGCGCGCATTTCAGACACAGCCGGCATCGGGGAACATACGGACGAGATCGAGCGGGAAGGCATAAACAGAACCCGCCGCGCCATTGAAAGCGCGGACTTGATTATCCTCATGCTTGACGGCTCCGAGCCGCTCACCGATTATGACGCCGCGATCCTGGCCGAGACCAAAAACCGCGGCCGGGTCGTGCTCATAAATAAAATTGACCTCGAGCAAAAACTCGACCGCAAGGGCTTGAAAAAAATCCTGGGAAGCGAAGGTTTCCTGGAGCTTTCCGCCAAAACCCGCGCCGGGATCGAGCAGTTGAAGGAAAAAATCGAGCGGCTCATCTGGAAGGGAGAAATATCGAGCGAGGACGCCCTGGTTTCAACCCTGCGCCAGATCGAGCTTTTGGACAGCTCCCGGGCCGCGCTTCAAACAGCTGCCTCCATCGCCAGCCAGGGCTTGAGCGAGGAATTCATTGCCTCTGAAATAAGGCGCGGAATTGAGCTCCTCGGCCAGATCACCGGCGAATCCGTATCCGACGAAGTCCTGGACATCATCTTCAGCCGCTTCTGCATCGGAAAATAGAAAACCGGTCCCGGCTTAAGAGGAGATGGAAACCGCGGGGGGCAAGCCCGCTCATTCCCTTGACAAGGTTTTTAAGTTGTGCTACTAAAGAAGGGATTTATGATAGCCGTGCAATTCAAGAGTTTCCCGGTTTCTGAACCAATCATTATAAAAACCAAATGACTCGAGCGTGGGCCGCGCTCATTGGAACTTGACAGGATAATACTGTGCCTATGGACGCGAAAAAGAGAAGGTGGGGAGGGAAAAGATGGCGATGAGCGAGATGAAAATTCTGAAGGCAAAGCTTCCCAAACAGGAACTCGACAAGCTGCTTAAAATCGATAACCCCAAAGTCCATCAGTTTGTCGCCAAATACATCGACTACTGCGAGCCGGACAAGGTCATGGTCTGCTCGGATACCCCGCAAGAATTGGAATTCATCCGCCAGGAGGCTGTGGCTGCGGGCGAGGAGCGCAAGCTCAAGCTTGAAGGCCACACCATTCATTTTGACAGCGCGCTTGACCAGGGAAGGGACAAGGCCAACACCAAAATCCTGGTGCCGAAAATGGTTGACTTCGGCCTGGACCTGAACGCGACCGACCGGGTGGACGCGCTTGAAGAAATTCACAGCCTGCTCAAAGGGATGATGAAAGGCAAAACTATGTTCATCCGCTTCTTCGTGCTCGGCCCAACCGGGTCCGACTTCACCATCCCCTGCCTCCAGATCACAGACTCAAGCTATGTCTGCCACAGCGAGGACCTGCTCTACCGCCAGGGATACAACGAGTTCGTCCGCCTCGGACGAACCGGAGACTTCCTCAAATTCGTCCACGCCCAGGGAGAGCTCGAAAACGCGGTCTGCAAAAACATAACCCTCCGCCGTATCTACATCGACCTGGAAGACGAAACCGTGTTCAGCCTCAACACCCAGTACGGCGGAAACACCATCGGCCTGAAAAAACTCGCGCTCCGCTTCGCCATCCAGCACGCAGACCGGGAAGGATGGCTCGCGGAGCATATGTTCCTGATGGGAGTGCACGGGCCCAAAAAACGGGTCACCTATTTCTCCGGCGCGTTCCCGTCCCTTTGCGGGAAAACCTCAACCTCAATGATTACCGGCGAGACCATCATCGGAGACGACATCGCTTACCTTAAAAATTTTGACGGCAAGGTGCGCGCGGTCAATGTGGAAAAGGGAATCTTCGGGATCATCCAGGGCGTGAACTCAGTTGACGACCCCATCCTCTGGAAAGCGCTCCACAGCCCGGGAGAGATCATCTTCTCCAATGTGCTCCTCACCGAGGACGGCGACGCATATTGGACCGGAAACGACACGCCTCCTCCTAAAAAAGGAGTGAACTTCGCGGGCGAATGGTTTCCGGGCAAGAAAGATAAAAAGGACAAGGAGATCCCGCCCTCGCACCCCAACGCCAGGGTCACGCTTGAGCTCAAGCTCCTGCAAAATCTGGACAAGGAGCTCGACAACCCTTACGGGGTTGAGGTCGGCGGCATCATTTACGGCGGACGCGACTCGGACACCTGGCCCCCGGTGGAGGAATCATTCAACTGGGCCCACGGAGTCATCACCAAGGGAGCAGGCCTGGAGTCCGAGACCACAGCCGCAACCTTAGGCCAGGAAGGCATCCGCGAGTTCAACCCCATGGCCAACATCGATTTCCTGTCCATACCCATCGGACAATACATCAAGAACCATCTGGATTTCGGAGCCAAGCTCTCAACCCCGCCCCGGATTTTCTCCGTCAACTACTTCCTGCGCGACAAGAACGGCAAATGGCTCAACCACAAAACCGACAAGGCCGTCTGGCTCAAGTGGATGGAGATGAGAGTGAACAACGAGGTCCAGGCAATCAGAACCCCCACCGGATTTGTGCCCAAATTCGAGGACCTCAAAAAATTGTTCAACACGGTCTTGAAGCGGGAATACGCGAAAGAAGATTACCTGAAGCAGTTCAGCCTGAGAGTGCCGCAATACATCGGCAAAATGGCCCGGATCGAAGAAATATACCGGATGATCAAAGATGCTCCAGCAATCGTCTGCCAGGTGCTCGAAGACCAGACCGACCGGCTCAAAAAAGCACAGGCTAAATTCGGAGACCTCATCCCGCCCGAAAGCTGGCTCGATTTCCCCGCGCCGAACCAGGACACCTGAGCTTTTGGCTCGCGACTTCAGTTCTTCAATGTGTGCGGGACTTCAGTTCTCAAATGTGCGAGGCACTTCAGTTCTTCAATGTGCGAGGGACTTCAGTTCTTCAATGTGCGAGGGACTTCAGTTCTTCAATGTGCGAGGGACTTCAGTTCTTCAATGTGCGAGGGACTTCAGTTCTTCAATGTGCGAGGGACTTCAGTCCCGACATTTCTCTGTTTGACACAGATCCGGTCATTTAATAGACTGAAAAAACAATTTAGAAAGTCATCGAGACTAAAGTCTCTCGCACATTAAAATCAATGCAAAACATCAGGAAAAACAAAAAAGGCTCGCGGCTCCTGCGAAAAGGGCGCGTGTCCTGGGCCGGGCCGAATTACTTTATAAGCTCATTCATCGCCGACGGAGCGGGAACAATCGATAACCAAACCTGTTTTCAGATTTTACTCGAGGAATTGAATCAGCTGGAGCAACAGGGCGTTCTCTACTGCCCGGCCCTGGTGGTGATGCCCGACCATATCCATATGATCATCAGGCTCGGACCGCAAGTCCAGCTGGGCCGCGCGATGAAGAAGTTCAAAGGAAGGACCGCGCGCAGAATAAATCAAAGCAAGGGAACCGTCGGCTCCATCTGGTATGAGGGCTTCCACGACCACCTCATCAGGCCGGATGAGCCTCTAATCAACTTCACAAATTACATCCTTATGAACCCCGTCAAAAAAAGACTGGCCCAAAATCCCGCTGGCTGGCCATTCTTGATGATCAAACCAGAACTGAAAAAACCCTGCTCTTAAAACATCAACTGATTCTTCATCTATATGCGAGCGAAGCAAGTCCCGCGGAATCCCCCCGCGAGGCGGGGCGGGAGACGCGGGATACGGATCAGCCACGCGGAACGCGTGGTTCGCCCACTTGACAAGCATTCTTTTTCTGCCATAATTTCTCCATAAAGGTTTTCACCGCAGTTAAACCTAGCCGAAGTCTGGGCTGATAAAAGCAAGGGAGAGTATTGCAAAAATGAAATCCAGCAACAAGACCAAGCCGATCTTGGAAAACAAAAAACAGGAAGCAAAAAGATTGCTTTCCGAAATTCTTGATAATATTATTTCCTCAGAATTGACCGTTACCTCAATCCTAAGGAAATTTTTGAGGGTGACCCAATTACTGGATCTTAAAACAGAGATGGAATGGATTGACAAGGAATTGAATGGATATTCGCTCCAGTCTCATTTACCTCCTTACAGGGAAATTCTCTGTGCTAAAAGATATTCCTGGCGTGGCCAACTACCTCCATATGTTACAATGTACTCTAGCAATATAAGAAAGCTATCTCAGCGTCTACCCTTGGAACATAAAATTTATGATTCAATTCCAATGCTTGAAAGTGCATTAGACAAAGGGTTGGAGCGTATATTAGACAGGGAAGATATTTCAGGTTTTAATGTAGATATCGTCGTGGATCTCGTCCCAAGACAGATCAGCGAAATTCTTGAGAAGCTAAAAAATAGAATATATTTGATAAATTCACAATTACAGATCATGCTGGAATTTGATAGCGTGAGCGAAACAATCTTTAATGAAGCAAGATCTTTTGTTGATTCATCTCTTCAGAATATTTCTCAGAATGCATTTGACAAAATAACTACTTCCTATAAAGATTTGGGTCAAGCTGAGGATCCTATAAGAGCCTCCCAAATTGCCCTTACTTGCATCGCTGCTTTAATCGATTTTTCAACAGCTATTTATAAAGATGAATTTCTACCAAGCGGTCAAGAGCCCCCCCAACGAGGCCATTTTGTTAAAAAGATTAAGTATTCTTTAGCCTATAATATTGGAACTCAAAAAGAATTAGATTACCTAGATTCTCTTGGAAAATATATAACAGATATGAAGGATTATATTGAAACAAATAAGCACAGAAGTGATTTATAGATAACTGTAAAAGTAATGTCATGTTCTAGGTAAAAAAAGAGGGAAGCTCGGATTGATGGAAACAGGCTCGGAGGCACGATTGGGAGGCCGCCATATCATGGAAAGTATCGCGCAGGTC
>Ga0315280_10006237_pt1 | contig 16553 bp, 14 predicted proteins | sample YL17G06_40_MG_FD_203697 | JGI IMG/M metagenome (GOLD analysis project Ga0315280, IMG submission 203697) | Sediment microbial communities from Yellowstone Lake, YNP, Wyoming, USA - YL17G06_40 | ecosystem: Environmental > Aquatic > Freshwater > Lake > Sediment | place: USA: Wyoming | collected...
TGATCATAAGAGGCCTGGGCATCGGCTTTGATCATCGGGTAGGGTTTTTTGGCCCGGCCCTTTAGAAATTCGGCCACCTTTTCATCCGGCTCGAAGAAGCCAAACTTGGCGCCCAGCTCCACTGCCATGTTACTCATGGTCATCCGGCTGGAGAGGCTCATGGCCCTGGCCGTGGGGCCAGCAAACTCGATGGCTTTGTACTGAGCGACTTCGGCAGTGTATTCTCCGGCTAAATAGAGGAGGAGGTCCTTGGACATCACCCCTGGGGAAAGATATCCTTCCATTTCGAAGCGAATCGTCTCCGGAACCTTGAACCAGAGCTTGCCAGTTGCCAGAACGTAAGCCATCTCGGAATACCCAATGCCCGTGGAGGCAGCCCCGAAAGCACCGTAGGTCACGGTGTGGGAATCCGTGCCCACGATCAAGTCTCCCGGGAGCACATGCCCTTTCTCTGGGAGGACTTGATGGCAGATGCCCGCATTCTCCCCGTAAGCGTGGCGAATGCCGAACTCCTCGACCGCCCGCCGGATGAGCTTATGATTCTCCGCGGCTTGCACCGTGGGAGCGGGCACCCAATGGTCTATAAGATTGACCACCCGGTCCGGGTCCCACAATTTCTTTACCCCTGCTTCTTGCAAAATGGGGTAAACCCCCCGCAGCCCCTCGTGAGTCATCGCTAAATCGATGTTCGCCATAACATACTCTCCGGCTTTGGTTGATTGGCGACCGGAGGCCCGGGCTAAAATTTTCTCTGCCAGCGTCATACCCATGTCTTCCTCCATTTCTCCCATCCATATTTAATGCCGCTCCCCTCAATCTTCTCCTGCTTTCGGTGGATGGGCAAGGAGCGTCAGGATGGCCGAGGCCAGGAAGGCCAGGGCCGCGATCAGGAAAGCGATTCGATAGCTTCCGCTTCGATCAAAGATATAGCCTCCCAGGACGGGACCAATGATCCCACCGGTAAGGGAGGCAGCATGGATGGTCCCGATGATCTCCCCCAGCGACCGGGTCCCGAAGAAAGAGCCGATCAAACCGGGTATCGTGGTTATCTTCCCCCCATAAAAGAAGCCATAGACCAAGGCAAAGCCGGAGAGCATCCAAAGGTTTTTGACACCGATTAACCAGAACAGCATGAAGGCGCAGATCAGGCAGCAGAGAAAGAGTCCCCATTTCCACCCAACTTTCTCGGATAGCACCCCCAGGCCAATCCTCCCGGCGATGCTGATTCCCCCGATCAGCCCCAGGGCGCTGGCGGCAAAAGACTTAGAAATTCCCAGGTCGGTGGCGTAAGGAACGATGTGGATCATCACCATGTGGATGGGCAGGTTGGTGAAAAAGTAGATGAAGATGATCAACAAAAAGACCTTTGTCTTCATGGCCTCTCTGGCCGGCCAATCTTGAATCCCAACCTTTCTTCCCTGTCCGACTGTTTCTCCTTGGCTAACTTCCTCCTGCCAGCCATAAGGTTTTAAGGCCTTTTTCTCGGGACGATCCACCATGGCCAGGGCATTCAAAGTGAGCAGGGCCCAATAAGAGATCCCGATGATTAGGTAGGTGGGACGCCAACCAAAGGAGGCGATTAAATAGTGGGTCATGGGAGCTAACAATAAAGTTCCTGCCCCCACCCCGGCGGTGACTAAACCCAAAGCCAGCCCTCTTTTTTTAATGAACCACTTCTGCACCGTGGCATTGGGCAGAGAGACCGTCACCCCCGAGCCCAAAGAGGCGATGATATAAAAAAAGTAGAGATGCCAGATGCTGCTGATCTGGCTGCAAAGGGAAAGGCCCGTTCCGATGAAAAGGGCTCCCAAAGAAAGAGCCCGCCTGGGTCCATGGCGGTCTGTCAGCCGACCGAAGAAGTAGGTGGAAAGGGCATAGATCACCAGATGCAGGGAATGGACGGAGCCGGTCAGGGCCCTTCCCCAACCGAACTCCGTCTGAAGGGATTTGAAGAAGACGCCAAAGGTGTAGAAGAGCCCGTAACTCGTGGCGGCCACGAAACAGGTGGCCACAATGACCCAGCCGTAGAAAAAAGTTGGTTTCTCCGCCGCATTCATTGCTTTTTTAAATCCCATAGAAAAAAAGCTATCAGAAGACTTGTGTCCAATCAAGGAGATTTCTTTCATCTGGAAAACTCTTCCTAAGATTCCCATAGCCGGCGAACTTTCATATCCCATACCCTCGGGATATTCTCCCTTGTCCTCCCGACCCTGATAAGCTATATTCCGATCATCTAAAAGCGAGAGCTTTTCAAAATTTCCGGAAGGGGAGTTCATCGCATCTCATCCTGAAGATCAGCGTGGAGATTGCGGGGGGAGAGCACACCCCTGCCGAGCCCCCTTGGGCCGTCCGGTAAGAGGGGTGAAGGATTCCAAAGGGTCTTGGAAAATAAATTAACTGAATTGCTGCTTAGTTGCAAAAATTGGAGTACCATCCAGGTCCGGGAGCCAGGGCGCTTCGCTGGGCATCCTGAGGCGGTGCTTTCTCTGTGGATGGGGCGGGAATAAGCAACCCCGCCTCCCGCGGAGGAAAAAAACTTGAATCTTTTTCCGCACTTTTTCCCCGGCCGAGGCTGCCGGCACTCATCGTCCTGGCCCCCGGACCCCGACAAGGTTGGGCACCAATAAATCCCATAAATGGAAGTAATTCATACGCGAATTTTTGCAACTAAGCACTGCAGTTATGGAAGGAGGGACTTTCCCATGATTAAAAAAGTGGACCACATTGCCCTCGCTGTGAAAAATCTTAAGGAGTCCAGGAAAAAATTTGAGGAACTATACGGAGCAGAGTTCGTTGTTGAAAAGGTGAATCCAGAAGGGAATTATAAAGTCGCCATATTCCAGGTCGGCGAAAGTACTTTTTCCATGTTAGAATCAACCCACCCAGAAGGTTTTGTCGCCAAACATGTCGAACGCTACGGCGAAGGGGTCCAGCATATGGGGGTGGAAGTCGATGATCTAAACAAGTTTATCGAGCATCTTCATTCCAAGGGCGTAAAAACGTCTGGATATAGCGAAATTGCCGGGGTGAGAAAGGAAGTTCTGGTGGGAGCGAAAAATGCTTTTGGCATCATTCTCCAGGTTTTTGAATGGCTGGGGGAATATAAAGAGGCATCGCCCGAAAAGCGGATGACAAAAGTTTGGGGTTAAATCCACGTTATCCGGTAGACCCAATGGGAGACACCGGAGGCCACATCCCAGCAACAAGGCGAAGGATACCGGTCGCCACAACCCAGAGCATCAATCCATTTAAGACCAAGAGGAAGCTCACCAGGGTCAACGCGGTGAAAAGGAGATGACGGAGCCCTTCAGGGTGATCGCCACGGGGAAGAGTTGACATTTCCTGGCTAAAAATAGTAAATATATTGAGGCTTCGGGAGATTCACTGAGGAAAGGATAGATTCGATGGAAACTTTTTTCATTCAGTTCCTGCATGGACTGGCCTATGGAATGCTCCTTTTTCTGGTGGCCTCAGGTCTGACCCTGGTATTCGGCATGATGAGCGTTTTGAACATTGCCCATGCATCCTTTTACATGCTCGGAGCCTACTTTTCCTACCAGATGCTCAAGATGGTCGGGAACTTTTGGATCGGCTTGATCCTCTGCCCGATCATCGTCGGCCTCCTCGGAATTCTGATGGAACGTTTTCTTCTGCGGCGGGTTCATGCGGGCGGGCATGTGCAAGAGTTTGTGATTACCTTTGGTATTCTTTTCGTCATTAACGAAGCGGTAAAGTGGATTTGGGGGACAGAGCCCTTGCCGGTGCCCATCCCCCCAGCCCTTTCTGGATCTGTAATGATCATGGGAAGCGTCTACCCGGCCTACCGTCTTTTTATCCTCTTTTTCTCTCTGGCCATCCTGGCTTTTATGGCCTATATCCTGATGAGAACCCGCCTGGGCATTACGGTGCGGGCAGCCGTATCGGACCGGGACATGGTCAGTGCCCTGGGCACGAACACCCCCTTTGTTTTCATGCTGGTCATGGGCATCGGCACTTGGCTGGCCGGACTGGCAGGAGTCATTGCCGGGCCTTTCATTAGCACTTACCCGGGCATGGCCTTAGAGATCTTGGTGGACTGCTTCGTAGTCACAGTGACCGGTGGGCTGGGAAGTCTCCTGGGGGCTTTTGTGGCCTCATTCCTCATTGGGCAACTCTCGTCTTTTGGAATCCTTTTCATCCCCCGCTTGGCCATCGTTTTCGCTTTTCTGCTCATGGCGGTAGTTTTGATCATCAAACCTTCTGGGCTTTTCGGAGAGAAAGCATAGAGGAATTGTGATGAAAAATAGAACGCTTTACCCGGTGGTTGGAATCGTATTCGTGATTTTGGCCATCCTTTTCCCTTACATCTTGCCCAAATTTCAGTTGCGCATGGTCACGGAAATTATCATTCTGACTCTCTTTGCCATGACCTGGAAAATGATGTTGCATGAAGGGGGAATGTTTTCCTTTGGCCATGCCGCATACTTTGGATTGGGAGCTTATGCCTCAGTTTTGGGCTGGTTGCACATCAAAGGCCTCTCCTTCATGAGCGGAGTTCTTCTGGGGGGGCTGGTGGCCGGGCTCATGGGGTTCATCCTCGGGGCTTTTTTGGTAAGGTTGAGCGGAACTTATTTTGCCCTGCTTACTTTAGCCTTCAACCAGCTCATCTGGGCAATTGTGTGGAAATGGCGCGCCGTCACCGGCGGGGATGATGGACTGGGCAAGTTTCCCAAACCAGACCTGCTGGGGATTTATATGAAAGCCCCGGCGAACTTCTATTACGTTTCCCTGATTATCGTGGGGATCTGCTTGTTCATCTGCTGGTATTTCACCCAAACCCCCCTGGGAAATGTGGTGAAGAGTATAAAATCCAACGAAGAGCGAGCCAAGTTTATCGGTTTCAATGTGAATATTTCCAAGCTTATCCTCCTGACCATTCTGGGATTTTTTGCAGGAATCTCAGGGGCCCTGTATGCTCAATTTCAGGAGTTCATTGCCACCAGTACAATCGACCTGGGCATGTCCACCAACGTGCTATTCATGGCCTTCATCGGGGGAACGGGCTACTTCTGGGGACCGATCATCGGAGCGGGCATTTTCACCTACCTTTCGGAATACCTATCCAGCTTTACGGACCGCTGGGAGTTCATCTTTGGGATCATTTTCATCATAATCGTCATGTTTGCCCCCCAGGGCATCACCGGAATCCTCAAGAAAAAAAAGTAAATGGAGGATGGGAGAATGGCCGAATTGGCCGGTAAAGAAAAAAACAATATTTTGCAATTGAAGGAAATCTATAAAGATTTCGAGGGACTCGAAGTTTTATTCGGCATCAACCTGGAAATTAAGGAGGGGGAACGTCATGCAATCATCGGCCCAAACGGGGCAGGGAAAAGCACCCTCTTTAACCTGATCACTGGAAAATATCTACCCAGCAGGGGAAAAATATTTTTTAAAAGCCAGGACATTACCGGAGAAAATCCGTTCAAACTCAACCGTATGGGGATGGCCCGCTGCTTCCAGATTACCAATATCTTTCGCACGATGACTGTCTTCGAGAACGTGCGCAATGCGATTCTTTCCAAAAATAAGATTCGCTATAACCTGTTCTCTCGTCTCTCAAAGATAAATGGCATCGCGGAAGAAACAGAGCGAATTCTGGCTCAAATAGGTCTCCTGGAAAGAAAAAACGAAATGGCCGGAGAACTCGCTCATGGACATCAACGCGCCCTGGAGATCGGATTGACGATCGCCACAGAGCCCGAATTGATCCTTTTGGATGAGCCCACGGCCGGGATGTCCGCGGAAGAAACAAGGGAAGCGGTGAAACTCATCGAGCGGGTCACGGAAGGGAAAACGCTGGTCATTGTGGAGCATGATATGGAAGTGGTCTTTAGCCTGGCCAATCGGATTACCGTTATCTATTACGGGCAGGCTCTGGCCTCGGGGCCACCGGAGGAAATTCGCAACGATCAGAAGGTGAAAGATGCATACCTGGGCGAGGAGAAGGAGTAAAATATGCTACTGGAGATTAAAGACCTGAATACTTTTTACGAGCAAAGTCATATCCTCCAGGGCGTCTCCCTGGAAATTGACCGCGGGGAAATTGTTTGTCTTCTGGGCCGAAACGGGGTAGGGAAAACCACAACCCTGAAATCCATTATTGGCTTGGTCAAACCTCGTTCCGGTCGGGTGCTCTTCAAAGGGCAAAACGTTACCGGGCTACCCCCCCATGCCATCGCCAAGCTTGGCGTGGGATTCGTTCCCGAGGACCGACGAATATTTCCCACCTTAACATTACGAGAAAATTTGCTCATGGGCATTAAACCGGGCCAAAAGGGCAACGGGGATGGGTGGACCATCGAAAAGGTCTATAAATATTTTCCGGCCCTGCAGGCCAGGGACAGGCAGAAAGGGGGGCACTTATCGGGGGGCGAACAACAGATGCTGACCATTGCCAGGACCCTCATGGGAAATCCCGAGGTTCTTTTGATTGACGAGCCCACAGAGGGCCTCGCTCCCAAGATCGTGGAGACCGTGGAGCAGGTCATCCAGGATATTCACCAGCATGACATTCCCATCCTCCTGGTAGAACAGAACATGCGAGTGGCCTTGCGCCTTGCTGGGAGGATCTACGTCATGTCCAAAGGGAAGGTCGTCTTCCAGGGAACGAGCCAGGAACTCAAGGAGGCGCACGAAGTTCGACAGAAGTATCTGGAGGTTTGAGGCAAGGAATTGAAAAAATGGCGGCACATAAGCTGCCGGAACACCGAAAGGAGGGGGAATCATAGTCAAAAGAAACTGGACGCGCAAAAAAAAGGGACAGGTCTAAGTCCCGGATTTAACTATCGGGGGGAAACCCATGGGCTTTCCCCGAGGGGTCACATTCAGCCTCATGATCAGGATGGCCTGCTTAGAGGTAAAATCAAAACCATTAATGAGGAGGGAGTCATGAGAAGAAAGGTTGTAACAGGAATAGGAATTGCTGCGGTTATCCTGGCGGTGATTTTAACCCCATCGCTGGGAAAGTCAGCCGAGCCCATCCGGATGTTAGCCCTTGACCCTCTTTCAGGGGTCATGAAAGACATCGGGGACCGCTACCATCTCGGGGTCAAGTTTGCAGTGGAAGAAGTCAATGCTGCAGGCGGGCTGTTGGGCAGGCCTATTAAAATGTTCTACGATGATAGCCAACTCAAGCCAGATATCGCCGCCCGCAAAGTCTTCAGGTACATTACCGAAGAAAAAGTGCTATTCATCATGACGGGAACAGGAACCCACGTGGGCAAAGCCATGGCCCAGGTAGCTGAGAAAGAAAAGATAATCATGCTCAACTATGGGGCGGCGGGCGACGAGCTCACGGGAAAAGATTTTACTCCTTATCAGTTTAGAGCGGCTTTAAGTACCGCCCAGCAATCTGGTGCTTTGGCGGCCTATTTCTCTGCCCAGCCTTACAAAAAATATTACATAATTTGTCAGGACTATGCCTTCGGCCATGACGTGGCTGAAGCCTTCAAGAAGGCCATGAAGAAGTTTAAACCTGACTGGCAATTGGTGGGAGAGGATTATCATCCTATAGGAACTAAAGATATGGGCCCTTACATCAGTAAAGCCATCGCTTCGGGAGCCGAAGTCTTGATCACAGGGAATTGGGGGTCTGATCTTCTGGTTTTACTCAAACAAGGCGCGAGTTTGGGCTTAAAAGCTAAGGTGGGAACCTATTATCTGTGCGATCCCGTCGCTTTGCCGGCAATAGGAGATGCTGCAGTTGGGAATATGGCTGTAGAAGTCTACATGCTCACGGAGGATACACCCCAGAACAAGGCCTTTATCGAGCGATGGAGGAAAAGAAAGATGGACCCGGAACACCCCTATCCCGCCTGGTTGATCGGAAAGTCTTACCAGGCATTCATGTTCATGATAGAAGCGATTAAAAAGGCCAAATCCACCAAAGCCGAGGACATCATCAAAGCCTGGGAGGGGATGAGTTACAATGCCCTCGTGGGCCGGATGGTCATGAGGGCTTGTGATCATCAAATAGTAACTCCCATCCCCATCGCTGAAGTTCTTCCCGGGCCAGGGCCCTATTACAAGTTTCCCTTTGTGGGAAAACCAAACATGATTCCCGGTGAAAAAGGGGCAGTCCCACCCGCCGAGACCGGCAACCCGAGGTGCAAGTGATCAGAAGTGAATATAGATGTATTCTGAAAGGGATGGGGGCCTTTCAGCCTTCCATCCCTTTTTTGCAATAAATTTTTCATGGTGGGTTCATCACCCTCGAACGATGAAAATTCAACTCATTCTCCTCCCCTTTTGATGGGGGAGGGCAAGGGTGGGGGTGAGTAGATTTAGTTCCCCCTCCCCTTAATCCCCTCCCGCTAGGGGAGGGGAAATGTTTTGGGTATCATTTTCTATGTAATTTGGAAAGGAGAGGTTTATGACTCAGAAGATCAAAAAAGTGGCCGTAATTGGGACTGGCACTTTAGGAACACAAATTGCCATGCAGGCAGCTTCGTACGGATATGATGTTAAGGTGTATGATCAGGACCCGGAAATTTTTCAAAAAACCCTGGACAAACTTCCGGGAATGATGAAGATCATCGGAGAAGGTCCTACCCTTCCAGTAGAGGAATGGAAAAAGGCAGCCCAGAAAATCAAACCGGGCAAAAGTTTGGGCGAGGCCCTGAAAGAAGTGGACCTGGTGATCGAAGCCGTTCCCGAAATCCTGGAGCTTAAACGAGAAGTATTCATGCACATCGATGCCTTAGCCCCTAAGGAAGCGATCCTGGCTACGAATAGTTCTTCCCTACCCATCTCCAAAATCGAGAGTGCCACCCAAAGGCCACAAAAGTGCCTGAACATGCACTTTTACCAGCCGGCCGTGGGGATGAATATTGTGGATATCATGGGCGGGACGAAGACCGCCGCCGAGATAATTGGAGCCGGCCAACAATTTGTCCGCTCGATCGGATGCCTCCCCCTGATGGTGAAAAAAGAGATCCTTGGCTTTTGCTTCAACAGCGTCTGGAGGGCGATAAAACGTCAAACCCTTTATATGTGGGCAGGAGGATTTGTGGACTTCCGGGATATCGACCGGGCCTGGATGGTTTTCACCCGTAGGTCCCAGGGTCCGTTCGGCCTAATGGATCTTGTTGGTCTGGATGTGGTCTATAACATCGAGATGGTTTATTACAACGAATCCAAAGACCCCAAAGATCATCCCCCAGATGCCTTGAAGGCCATGATCGAGAGAAAGGAAATGGGTGTGAAGGCGGGAAAAGGGTTTTATACCTATCCAAACCCGGAATACAGCAGACCTGATTTTCTGAAGGGTTAACATCCCAGGATGGCGGGGGAAAGGGGAGTTACACCTCTTTCCCTTCCAGGGCGGCAAATTCTTTTAAAAGTTCTTTCTGGCGTTTGTTCAATTTTGTAGGAATTTTGACCACCACGTGGATGTGCTGGTCGCCTTTACCAAAACCATGCAGATGGGGAATGCCCAGGCTCCGAAGAGTGAAGACTTCGCCGCTCTGAGTTCCGGGGGGAATAGTAAGCTTCTTAGAGCCATTTAGGGTGGGGACCTCCATCTCCGCTCCCAGAGCAGCCTGGGGGAAGGAGATGGGAATCTGGCAGAGAACATCATCGCCCTGGCGCTCGAAGAAAGGATGGGGTTCCACATTCAGAACCACGTAGAGATCGCCAGGCCTTCCCCCCCGTTCCCCTTCCATTCCTTCGCCGCTTACCCTTAGGCGACTTCCCGTATCCACTCCCGCTGGGATCTTGAGGGGAATCTTTTTGGGCTTTTTGACTTTCCCGGTACCTCTACAATTCTCACAGGGGTGGGGGATGAAAAAACCCTGACCGCGGCACCTCGAACAAGTCGTCCGCAGAGTGAAAAATCCCTGAGAATGAATGACCTGTCCGGATCCCCGGCAAGCTGCGCAGGTTTCCTTCTTTGTTCCCGGTTGGATGCCCGTGGCTTTACAAGTGCCGCAGACCTCGAAGCGTTCGATCTCGATCTCCTTCTCCTTGCCTAAAACTGCATCCATAAAAGAAATCGTCAGGTCATAGCGCAAATCCGCCCCTTTTTTAGGAGCCGTTGCCCGGCGACGTCCTGTACCGAACCCGAAAAAGTCTTCAAAGATATCGCTGAAGCTGGAGAAGATGTCCTCGAACCCGGAGAAGCCGGAGAAACCCGTTCCCCGTAGGCCTTCGTGACCGAAACGGTCGTAGAGACTTCTTTTTTCCGGGTCGCGGATGACCTCGTAAGCTTCGGAAGCCTCCTTGAACCTCTCCTCGGCCTCTTTATTTCCTGGATTTCGATCGGGGTGATACTTTAGGGCTAACTGCCGGTAGGCTTTCTTGATTTCTCCGTCGTCGGCGTTAGGGGGGACTCCCAGGATTTCGTAATAGTCTCTTTTGGTCATACCCCCCTTTCTTCCTCCTGCTGAATGAATATTAGCATTCCGAGGCCTATTGTCAAGCTTTGGGCCATTTTTATTTCCCCCAAAACCCTTCTTTCATACTTTCCTTTGCAAAGAAATTTCACCGGGCCAGATTTAGCAGGTTAGTTCTGGGGAATAAAAAAGCTCGTCAAACCATCTTGACAACAATGTCGCCGATGAGGTTCGCAGCTTCATCGCTGCGGTCGGCGGCATTGGAGAGATGGCGGTAGATTTCCCGCATCTTGAGCATATAAACTGTGTCTGTCCCCTTGAAAAGGTCGGCTAAGGCTCGGTGGTAGGTCTTTTCCATCTCATTCTCGAAGGTTTTCGCCTTGGTGGCATGCTCCAGGGCGATATTGGGGTATTTCTGGATTAAGCGAATGGCGTCGCTCAACTCCCGGGCAGCTTTGCGCAGGATGTCGATCATCTCGAGGATGTAATGGTTCGGCTTTACTTCATAAATTTCCATCTCGTCCACAGTCCGGTCGGCATAATCCATGACGTCGTCAATGGCCCGGGAAAGGGAGAAGATGTCTTCCCGGTCAAAGGGAGTGACGAAAGTCTGGTTGAGCTCCTCGATGAGAATGCGCCGCAGCTCATCGGCCTCGCTCTCAATTTCTTTCACCTTTTGTCCTTTACTTCCATCCAGGCTTTGGGCCCAACCGTGAAGGGCATCGAGGCCCTCCAAGACCTTCTCGGCCTGCACATGGAGCATCTTGGAGAAATCGCGGGTCTTTTTCCGGAACCAGGCCACTCAGGCTCCTTTCCTTTTTTAATTTCCCATAAATATTTTATGCCGGGATTGGCATCCTGTCCAGAAAATTTACCTTTTGATGAGCCAACAAAACAAAGCCGAAAGGATAGCCGAGCCCGGGATCGTTACAATCCAGATGAAAAAGATCTGCCAGCCCACTCCCCAGCGTACGGACCCGAGGCTGCGGGCAGAACCCGCGCCCAAAATTGAAGAAGAAACAATCTGGGTGGTGCTCACCGGAAAACCGAATAAAGAAGAGAGATAAATGATCGCCGAGGAGCACGCCTGGGCACTGAACCCATGGACCGGCCTCACTTTGTAAAGCCTCTTACCCAGGGTTCGTATGATCCTCCATCCTCCTGTGCTCACACCCAGAGCTAAGGCCAGAGAACAAATTAGAATGACCCATTTGGGTACGTAGAAAGCATCATCGGGCATCGGCTGGTATATTTTTTCAATGCTCTGGGGGGAAACCCTGTGGAGAATGATGAGCGAGAGGCTGATGATGCCCATGCCCTTCTGGGCGTCGTTCGCGCCATGACTGAGGGCTAAGGTGATCGATGAGAAGATCTGCAAACGTTTGAAAAGGCGGTTGGCCGGGCCGGGCTTGAAGTTTTCAAAAAGCGTAAGGATTTGCTTGGTCAGGTAGCGCCCAGCAATCAGCCCCACAGCCGGTGTAAGAATGAGAACCGTCAGCACTTCCCAGACTTTTCTCCAATGGATCCATTCGGGCCCGGAGCCCATGGCAATGGCACCCAGGAGTCCGCCAATCAGGGCATGCGAGGAACTGGACGGCATTCCAAAGTACCACCCCCCGATGTTCCATAGAATGGCCCCGAATAGAGCGGCGAATAGGGCGGCAATGGTGATGTGCGGCGGGTCCACAATCCCTTTGCCCAGCGTCTGGGCGACGGCAATCCCCAAAAACCAGGCGCCGATGAACTCGAAGAAGGAAATGATTAAAAGCGCCTTCCGGGAATCCAGAGCTCCTGTAATGATCGGGGGAGCGACCATGTTGGCACAGTCGTTGAACCCGTTGCTGAACTCGAAGATCAGGACGATGGCGATCAGCAGAATCGCGATGAAAAAAACCTCTGTTTGCAAAAGATCACTCTCCATAGGCCTGGCGGAGGATCTGAATCGGATGGTAGGTTTTCACTCCGGTTTGCTGCCCGATCTGCAACCGACAGGCTTCACAATCTGAAATAATCGCCCTGGCCTTCAATTTCCGGACCGCCTGGAAAAGTTCTTTTCCCACTTCCAGGGCCACTTCATACTTCTCCCGCTTATAGCCGTAAGTTCCAGCCAGACCGCAGCACCCTGCAGGGAGCTCCAAGACCCTCAAGCCGGGAATGAGAGAAAGCAGTTCTAAGGCTGGAAGACCGATCTTAAGCGCCCAGAGATGGCAGGGGACATGGTAGTAATAGGTCTCTTCAATCTCCTGAAATCCAGTATTCATCCTTCCTTCTTCGTGCAGCCGGAGCAAAAATTGAGATATCTCGTAAAGATGTTCAGCCAGGGCTGAGGCTCCTGGGAGGTGGAGCAGGGTTTCGTATTCTTGGCTTAAAGTCATGCCGCAGCTCGGGGAAGAAAAAACCACCTCCATTCCTTCTGCGGCACTCTTCCCCAGAGATTTTATATTTCTCTTTCCCAAATGGGCTGCTAAATCAAAGAAGCCGTTGCTGATCAGGGGAAGGCCGCAGCATTCCTGTTGCGGAAGGATAACCCGGAAACCATTCTTCTCCAGAACCTCCACTACGGCCCGGCCCAGGTCGGGCTCGATATAGTTGGTGTAGCAGCCATGGAAATAAGCGATGGGCTCCCCGCTCGGAGATTCCCTGGAACCGAACCATTTCCTGAAATTCCGCCTGGGGAAGGATGGAATTCTCATGCGGCGGTCGATTCCCAGACCACGATCCAAAAGCCAGCGAAAAAACGCCTGGCCGACGATCCAGCTGGAGATGGGAGAACCCAGGCTTCCTAACTTTTCTAAAAAATAGGAATGGCCAAGAAGCCAGTCCCGGAAAGAGGGTTTCCGGGATTTTCCCCAACCCGCGCGGGTGTGGATTTGCAGCTCCGAAATGGGTACGTTATGCGGGCAGACCATCTCACAAAGCTTGCAGTAGTCGCAGAAATTGACCCAGTCCGATGGAATCGCTTTCCTTTGCAGGCGGAAACGCTCCGCGTCCGGCCCGGAGAGCTTGGGGCCGGGGAAAAGTCCAGTGGCATTCAACACCGGGCAGTAGGCGTTGCAGATCGAACATTTGATGCACTGGTCGATGTTGGATTTCATAAATACTTTTTCACCGCAGAGAACGCAGAGAGCGCCGAGGCCGTGTTCTCCGCGGCCTCTGTGGTGAATTCATTTCATGGCCACGGCCAGTTTTCCAGCCAAGTAACCTGTGGAGATGGCTACACCGCCCCCGGATTTTTCAGACATGGAGTCTGCATGGGCAATGATCCCCCCGGCGGCAAAGAGGTTGGAAAATACGACTTGCCCGCTTTGGTCAATGGGCTGAAGGTTTTCGTCAACCTCCACCCCAAAACCATTGAATGGCTGGCCTTCTGTTGTTAGAAGAGGGGAGTTGAACCATTCCCGGCGATTCTGGGGAACCTTCACGGGAAGGCCGAGAAGCGGCTCGTAAATCTTTCCCCGGTCAGAGTCGAGCCCACCACCAACGAACTTTCCTGTGGCCAAGACAAAGGCCGAAGCCCTGTAAATCGGGCTTCTCTTTGAACCTCCGAATGAAAACCCTGCAAGCCTTCGATGCTCTGCGATGGGCTTTAATTCCGGGAAGCCCATCACCAGGCGCACCCCCCTCTCTCTTAGGTGCGTTTTGCACAAGTTGTCCAGACGGATGCCGGGGACTGAAGGGGGAGGGGTGGGGACTTCGAAGACCTCGGTCCCCATTTTTTCTTGCAGATCTGTCCAGGCTTCTAAAGCCGAGTGAAACCCCAGGACCGCAGGGACCCCCACTCTCTCTCCAGGATGCAAGAAGGGTCTGGATTGCCTGACGAAGTTTGCCCTGAAATCTTCTTCGTCGAAGGCTTTCGCTAAGGTCAAGCTGTTAATGGCCTTGCCGCGCAGGTCTAACCTTCCTAAGGCGCCAGCCCTGAAAGAAGAGGCAATCTTTTTTTGAGAATATAAAATATTCAAATTCTCAGCAGCGAAAAAGGGCGAGAAATCTTTGAAGCCTTCGAACCCCAGGAGGAGCCCAGAGCTTGGAATGGAGAGGCACCCGCCTTTCATCGTCTCCGGAACCAACCCAGTCGGGCGAAAAGTGCCCAGCGATGTGGGGATAAGGAAGTTGCCGGCCAAACTCCCCGCATAGGGCATCCCGCCAGCGCGGCAAATTTCTTGAAAATGGGCCAGAGCAGGGAGGATCCTTTCCGGGCCTACTTTGGCATAAGGATGTTGGGGATGATTCTTCGGCAGTTGAGTCATGGCTGGAAGTGGAGAGGAGAGAGGAGCGTTCGAATCACTCGGGAAATATCCCAGGCCATCGATGCAGCCGCTTGTCAGGGGAAGCGAGCCCATGCCCTTGGCTAAGATTAAAACTCGGGCTCCCTGATTTTGCGCGGCTTCCGCGGCCATGAGCCCTGCAAGTCCAGCACCAATGACGATCACATCGTAAAACATATAAAAAGAGGGCGAGGATTCAAGGGTTCAAGGGTTCGAGGGTTAAAGGCGTTTTTTTTACCCCTCGACCCCATGCCCCCTTGAACCCTGTTTTAAATGTGGTCCAGGTTAAAGAGCTCCGTATAAAGAGCTTGGATCAATTGCTCCTCCCTGAGCTGCGGGCCCCAGAGCACAGGCCGGATTCCCTTCCAGCGTTCTTCCAGGAAGCGCTTCAAAAATAAGAGGGATGTGCCCGGGGGGATTTTGCCTCCCTCGGATAATACGGCGGCCAGACGGTGGGAACAGAACCCACCCTGACAGGGACCCATACCTGCCCGCGTCCTTTGTTGCACTTCGTTTAAGCTGGGGCGAGGCAAATTCTGCATCTCCTGGAGGACTTCTCCCTTTGTGACCAGCTCGCACTCGCAGAGGATCTCCTCGCTTCCCGGAAAAAAACTCGCCGGCGAAATCCGCCGCAGCCTGGCCCCTAAGTCCCGAAAGGCATATTTCTCGGGAAAGGGAATGGACCTTTCTGCAGTGGTGCAAGGTGTTTTATTCCCCATCTCTTTGCAAACCTCATCCACTGTTCGCTCGGCCATCAACCGGTAAGTGGTCAGTTTGCCGCCGACGATTGAGAAGAACCCTTTGATCCCATCCACTTCTCCGTGGTCCAATAAAAGGAAATCACGGCTTATCTTTCGGCTGTCTTCTTCGGCCTCCCGCGCCCCTATGAGCGGCCTGACCCCAGCGTAGGCCCGGATGGCGCGGGCAGAACCGACTTCCGGGAGCAATTTTTCCCCTTCAGAGAGGAGCAAGTCGACTTCCTCTTCTTCGGCCGCCGGGTCTTCGACTTCTTCCACCGTCCGCGAGGTAGTCCCGATGATCAAGGCCGGGCCATGGGGAACAAGGATGTCGCCGCTGGAGGGCGGCCGGCAGCGGTTAATCACCGTGTTCGTCAAGCGCCGGTTGAAGACGACCAGACTTCCTTTGGAGAAGACCATATCCAGGGAGGCTCCAGCCATCCGGGCAACCCTTTTCGCCCAGACCCCCGCGGCATTGACGATAAAACGGCAGTGAATCTGAAATTTTTCTCCTGTCCCTGGGTCGCGGGCGATCAGGCCCCGGATGCGTCCCCCATCGGCCTGGATCGTCACGACTTCGCGGTGCTCAAAACCCTTCGCCCCCAGGTGCATGGCTTCTTCCACGTTGGAACGGATCAGACGGAAAGGGTCAATTGAGCCATCCGGAACATAGAGGGCCCTCTTGATCTTTGGTGAAAGGGCAGGTTCTCTTTGCAAAACCTCAGCCACGGAGATCTCTGCCGCTGCCAGGCCCAGATTTTCACAGGCCCGGAGAAGCTCATTCGGGTAGCTGGGCGGGTCCTGGGGCAGAGAGAGGAAAAAACCCCCAGTCTCCTCGATGCAAGGGGGAGCGATCTTTTTCAGAATCCGGTTTTCGGCGATGCACTGGCGGGCCGAATCAGGGTCATTGACCGCATACCGAGCGCCGCTATGCAAGAGGCCGTGATTTCTTCCAGAGGTCCCGCTGGTAAGCTCGTCCTTCTCCAGGAGGATGGCCTCGATCCCGCGCAGGGTAAGGTCCCGGAGCACCCCTGCCCCGGTCGCCCCGCCGCCGATCACTACAACTTCAGTTCTCATGGCATTTTCCAGTCTGGACCTTTGACTCCTCTTTCAGAATCTCAGCCAGACTCTCCCAAACATAATCGGGCTGAATGCTGGATTGCCGGAGGCTTTCTCGA
>Ga0315280_10006238_pt1 | contig 16553 bp, 17 predicted proteins | sample YL17G06_40_MG_FD_203697 | JGI IMG/M metagenome (GOLD analysis project Ga0315280, IMG submission 203697) | Sediment microbial communities from Yellowstone Lake, YNP, Wyoming, USA - YL17G06_40 | ecosystem: Environmental > Aquatic > Freshwater > Lake > Sediment | place: USA: Wyoming | collected...
CGTGGACGCCGGGGCCATGGAACTGAGGGTGACCGGCAAGGGCGACAAGCCGAGGGTGGTGCCGCTCCTGAAGGTGACAGCCGAGATGCTGGCGGCGTACATCGAGAAGTACCCCAGCGACTCGCCGTTCGTCTTCCCGGGCAAGACCGGGACGGGCCACGCGGAAATCCACAACATCGAGAAGACGCTGAGGAGGGCATGCGCCCGGGCAGGCGTGACACCATTTACCCCCCATGGATTGAGACACCTGTTCGCCACGCATGCGCTGAGGAACGGCGCCAAACTCGAGGTCATCAGCAGGATACTGGGGCACGCCAGCGTGGGCATAACCGGGGACGTCTACAGGCACGTCGGGACCGAGGAGATGCACGAGGAGGCGGAGAGGTTCGCCCCGCTCAGCGGGGAGGCGGAGCAGCCCGAAGGCTAGGCGGACGGGGCATGTCAGGCAAAGGGCCCAGGCCCGAAAACCTGGGCCCTTTCCTTTTTGGGGGATCCTTGACCGCCTAAAGGACCCGGGCGTTAACATTCTGTGTGTGGCATCGTATGTGGTGGTGGGGAGGGGGGCATAAGTATAGTTGATGCTGGGCTAACAGAGACAACTCTCTACTTATATTACTTATATTATTATATGTAGGAGCAGGCGTCTTCTCGTATTCAATCGGGCGGCTTGTTTCCTGGATGTTTCCTGAGATGTTTCCTGGAGATACCGCCTTTTCCGACCCCCCCCTCCCCGCCTCCGGGCGCGTCGCCAGGGAAGACGTCCCTATTTACACCGTACATTATATCTTCATTCTCTTTGCAGGGCAGAGGGATACCCGTATTGGGCGACGGCATGGCCCCAGATTCGGCGGGGCGGAGCACTAACTTTTCGCTAACCTCCGCGCTAACTTTTGCGCCGATGACCGCGCCTTTCTTCCTCTCCAGGTCGGCGACCAGGGACTCTATGGCCGCCCGCCAGAGGCGTGCCAAAAGGGGCGTGCTCAGCGAGGAGCGCTCAGACACAAAAAGAAGAGAAAAGGCGCCTTGAAGAGTCATATGTTCATATATTAATATATTTATATTATCAAACGTTTACATATTAATATATTAATATGTGTCTGCCTCGCGGGGCCGCAACGTTTCCGCAATGCCGTTTTCAACATTGTATCTGGATCCCAACCTTTCCCCAACCCCATTTCCAACTTTGTATCTAGGCACTAACTTTCCGCTAACCTCAGTGCTAACTTTGTATCTGGCTGTCAGTCTTTCGTCAGCCTCCTTGTCAACTTTGGAGGGCCCGGGCGGCAGCATTTTGGCAGCGTCACCGGCAGCTTCCGTGCCTGAGTTGTAGCTTTTCCGTAGCCTCAGTTGTAGCTTTTGTACTTGGAGAGCCTGAGTGCCAACTTTTCACCAACCTCCGCGCCAACTTTCCCCGCATTTTGAATTGGAGTTCCCGATTTTCAAGGCCGCCCCTATCCATCTCTGGCCTCCCCCCGCCCCCAAGGCTAGGCGCCAAGGGCACATCTGTACAAACTCCCGCCGCTAAACTATGATAAAAGCAACCAAGGAGGTAACCCAAAGGAACACCATGACCGAGACAGGATACCCCCACAGGTTCGTCAACCAGTACGCCAAGATACCCCAGCAGATTTCGGCCAGGCTGGACGCCGAGCTCCCCGCCGAGTACGGTGGCGTGAGGCACTGCCTGGGCCTCATCCTGACGAACCTGCTCGGGTACGGCGCCGTGGCGTACTCCCGCAGGGGCAACTTCTACACGGAGCACAGGACGGAGCACTACACCAGGGCCAATATGCTCAGGGCGGTGGATATCGCCGTTGGGATGGGCTACGCCGAGGACAGGCGGGGGTTCAAGAGCAAGGGGTACAGCAGGGGGATATCATCAGCTTTGATCCCGCTAGAAAGGCTCCGGCGCGACTTCCGGCCTCTGGGCAAGATAGATATTGATATTACTCTACTTCCACTGCTTATCGTAGACGGCAGGCAGGTATTCTCCCTTGGTGACATTGCCTCTATTAGCACAGTATCACCTATACTTAAGCCCCTCCCCCCCACCACATACGATGCTACATACAGGCTGAACAGGGAGTACTTCAACAGGATGCGAATCGGCTACGATAACCTGAGGCTGGAAGAGGAGTATTTGGGCGTCGTTGGCCTGACCAGGGTGTTCAGGGGCGGCGGGGTCGGGAGGTGGTTCCAGAAGGGCGGTCTCTCCTACCAGGGGCTCTCCGAGGAGGACAGGTCGAAGCTGCTCCTCAATGGGGAGGCGGTGGTGGAGCTGGACTACCCGGCGATGCACCCCCACATCCTCTACGCCTGGGAGGGCATGCAGTGCCCCGATGATTTTTATGAGAGGATAGCATCAGAGTGCGGGTGCTCGAGGTTCTTGGCCAAGTCGGTCACCCTGGCCGCCATTAACGCCTCCAGCTACGCCAACCTGTCATCCGCCATCAACCTGGACAGGGCGCGGGAGACCGAGGCCAACGAGGGCAGGGAGACGCCGAAGCCCATCATGTACGACGAGCTAAAGAAAGGCGGCCTGAGGCCCAGAGACATCACCGACGCATTTGCAAAGGCGCACCCGGCCATAGCGAAATACCTGTTCAGCAATTCGGCGAACAGGCTGATGCTCGCAGAGTCAGAAATCATTACCTCGGCGCTGCTCAGGCTGATGGAACTCGGCATCCCCGCCCTGCCCGTGCACGACTCCGTTATCGCGCCCCTCCGACACAGGGAAGCGGTGCGGCGGGTCATGGAAGACGCGTACAGGCAGCACACTAGCTTCAGCATAATCGTGGAATAAGCAGGGCGTTGCGCCCCCGCCTTTACCAAAAGGCTCGTCCTGCCCTTACCACGGCTCCGCCAGGAACTCCAGAACGAGAAACGGGGCTCGCCTTCCCGCCTCTGAGTGCCAAACCCCAAAGGGGATGTGCCTTGCGAGTTCCGGATAGGGGCGGAGAGGCACGGCAAGAATCTGGGCCTTTTTCTATCTGGGGGGAGGTTCAGCCCTTCCTCTTCCGCTCCTGCCTCAGGACCTCCTCAAGGCACAGGCTCTCCAGCGCCGACATGTGCGAGTCGCTCGGCAGGCTCCTGCCCTTCCCCTTTACGCGCCACTCATCCCTGATGGAGCGAGGGTCGACTCTGAGAGCACCTGCCGTATATTCGTCGTCGCCTCCGTGGGCGGCAGCTAGATAGTCAAGGTACGCCACCACCATCTCCCTCCGTCCCTCGGCGTCATCCTCAGCTTCCGCCCCTGGCATGTCCCCTAAGACTCCCTTCAGTTCCCTTGCCGCTGCCTCAAGCATCCCCAAAGCCCGCCTCAGCCCTGTCTCTTCTTTTCCCACAGCCATCACCTCCCGCCTGCATGGTTTCTCTTCCATGGCAGGCTTCGTCCTTCATTATACCGCAGGCGGCGGTTCGGCATACAGCCCCTGTCTGTCACCATACCTCTCGGCGTTTCCACATCTTTAAAAGTCCGTATTCGAAACCGCGATTCCCAAAATAATTCAAATATAGCTCGCAAACAAGTCGCCTGGAGCCGTGGAAATCGGGGGGCCCCGCCGTGATTCCGCGCCGGATAGGCATACAGATATGAGGACGGGGCGCACAGCCCATAAGTTGTTGGCCCGACGGGCGACTTTCCCGCGACGGAGCTAGAACAAGTGTACAGGCAGGCGGGGTAAGGGCATTTCCCTATCTGGGCAGGCCCCGTTTCTTGACGTGGCGAGCCGACGAATAGGGGAAAGTGCACGGTCAACTTCTATGGGGTTTGGCACTCACAGGGGATTGGGCAAGCCCCGTTTCGTGACGTGGCGCTCCTTGGGTAAGACCAGGCTAAAGCATCCGTTAGGCCCTAATATCCTAATGATGGATCCCGGCCGTGTTTGTACTTCTTAAGCAACCCCGTAATCTGGTTAGGCTGCTCTTGACAATTAAGGTTTAGCTACTTAAAGTGTCAATTGGGGAGATATGTGCAATCTTGACTAAATGAAGCTTTCTTGAAGGCGGTCAAAGCTAATGGCAGGGAAGGCAGAGTATGGAGTGGGGCACCCAGCGTTTATCGAGTACACACATTTCATTGCCAACCACAAAACTTATCAGGGTATGCCAGATGTGTATACAGATAAAGGGCACATTCAGTGGGAAGCCCCGTCAAACCGGAAGAGTGGCAAGCACAAAGATACGTATCAAAAGAGGCTTGAATGGTGGCGCACAAAGGCAATTAGTATTGGTGTAGACCCTAGCTCGGCAAAATGGATTAGTAGAACCGCCAAATTCATACATCCAACTAAAAAGAAACCCTGCAAGCGATGTGGAAGAGTTATGGACCTACGGTATGCCTACCCCAGCCAGGCACTACTCAGACGAATTAGCGAGCTTAGTTACAGTGATGAAACTTTTCAACTTGACCCGCTTGAGCATATAACAGATTTAGTTACTAGAATGACCGATCGATACGGGGAACAAGTCTTCTCTGCCCTACCGACCATGCTGGCAACAAGCAAGATATCACCACCAGCTCTTGGTACAAATCTGGCGAACTGGCTTGACTGGATTATGAATGTTTACGTCCCAAGTGAGCCTGCTACTTTGAGCCCTGGAGCAATGTCAAACGCCCCAGATCGCTTCGATGGCTTTCATTCATTCAATTTATGTTGTCGTAGTGAGGCAGACACTGGACGCCACATAGATAACCTTAGGTCCTATGTAACCGATCGTCGCGTATTTGAGTACTGGAATGAAGGGGATTGGATTGCTGCCGATCGTTTAGCAGGAGAAATTAGGTCTAATTTGAGAGGTGAAACTTGCTTGTACGGGCACCCGGGCCCCTGCTCCGCAGACCATGTTGGGCCACTATCCCTTGGCTTCGCACATAGGCCTGAGTTTCAGATACTATGCGCACCTTGCAATAGTGCAAAGAACAATCGTATGACGTTGAATGATGTGATTCACCTAAAAGGGGCAGAGGCATCAGGAGAAGTTGTAACATCATGGTATAACAAAGACCTTTGGGATATGCGCAAAGATGATGTGGTGGACGAGGAAACAGCGCTGAGGCTAAGTAAATTACTTCGTGACAACCGTCACACAGCTATGAGCTTCTTACGTAGGATAGTTAACGAAAACCACTTCGTATTCTTAATAACCTACCTTTCACTCCCTGCTGCTGACTTTGATGTACAATTCATAAACCTTCGTGTAGAAACACACTTAACGCGCTTTGATAGGATAATCCACACGCCACGACTAACAAAGTATGCAGTAGAGCAAAAAGCCAGACGACTTAGAATTGCATTTGAATCGCTAATAGATTATTTCAGGAAGGCCAACCGTAATGCTCTCATCATTTCCACCGACGCAATTGAGGAAGAGATCAAGGCTACCTTACACGCGCTACAGCAATCCCCTAAAGAGATTAATCAACTAGATAGGGAAATTGCTGCGCTGCTATTAACTAAGGTAGGGGAATCAGCTGATCTAGCCTTTCGGGACATTGTTGAGAGAATTCCAACCAGCGAGCCAGAGAGCTTTAGGATAGCCAAGCAAAAAGTAGCAAATGCGATGAGGTTGGTAGCGGTAGAACTCTCTAACAAGTGGCACGATGAGCGCTACGTGCGAGCCGAGCTTGATAGTGAGAAATAGTTTATACCTAGGCCCCAATCACCCCGACTTACTGATAGCTGTAAGGTACTCTTCTGCCGACATAAAGGATCGGGCAAAGGCTTGATAGGGATGCAACGGTTCAGAAGAATAGTCTTTTATTGATCCATCTTCCCCAGGTTTGAGGCGTGGTAGATCAGAGAGTACCTCGCACACGGTTATGGCTCGAGGTACATTATCAAATAATTTTGCTTGAGTGCCTAACTTAGTCACAGCCCCGGGAGGATTAAGTACAAAGTTGGGGTCGGAGTTACCTGCTATAAATATGCGCGTACGTCTTTGGGGAATGCCATATTCCTCGCAACGAAGTCTCCATACCTGTAAGGACTTGCACGCTGCTTGCAATTGGTTTCTTATTATCTCGAACACAGCGCCGCCTTCCATATTTAGTAGTCCTGGCACATTCTCAAAGATAAATCCTGTTGGCTTAATCTGCATAACCAGATCTTTAAATTGGCAGAAGAGCCAATTACGCTCATCCTTCACTGAGCGCCGCAAGCCAGCTGTTGAGAACCCCTGACAAGGAGGACCTCCAAGAACCAAGAGAGGGAGATTCTCCGCTCCTCTGCGCACTTGACGAATTTGATGGATTATGGTATCGAATACCCTTTGATCGCGGATGTCACCGAGGATAGTCTCCCCATGGATGTTTGCGCTGTAAGTCTTCAGGAAGTCCTCTCGTATATCACTTGCAACTAAAGGCTCCCAACCAGCCCACTTGAAACCGAGAGATAGGCCCCCAGCACCACAGAATAGATCCACGAACTGCCCATGGTAGGGAAAGGATCTGGCAATTTGATATGATAGCAGTGGAGGGACGGCATTTCCAATTTGCTCATTTACTGCAGCTCGATTTCCATGAAATACAAAGCTATCAGGGAATGATTGTAAGCGCGCTGCCTCCCTCTGGGAAATAAGGCGGTGTTGATCTCCCTCATAGTCATAGTGAATATTACAGCCATTTCCTGGTCTGTTGAAGTAGGTGGTGATGGTGTATGATGGTAAATCAGGGTGAAGCCGCCCATAATAGGTAGACCTGCTTCCTCCCCCTTCAAGGTAACTCTTCCTAATCTGTTCGAGTCGCTTTGAGGGGATTGACTCAGGGATATTCTTCCAGTTGCCTCCTGGTGGCACTGAGCGTACCATCATAAGGTCAAGCTCACTTAGTGGTGCGCTATAATGATTAGGGATCTTAATGTTCATTGTTCGCACCAATGCTGGGGAGATGCCTCCAAGAGTGCCTAACCCATCTCGCACGCTCTGCCATAATTTGTCAGACAAAAGCTTATCAACTTCATGCTCTTCAAGCTTGTCAAAGCAAGAGAGGAGTAGCTTGAATTCCTCTCGCGACAGGTCATATAACTGCGCGACAGTGACCTCAAGCTCAATGTAAGCGGAATCGTCATTAGCAAGGCAGCGGTCAGCCAGCTCTGACAATTTTGATACTAGCTTCGAGTTTGCCAGCTCTGGAATGTGTGCTTTTCTCACAGTACTCAACGAAACATGGGCTGTAGACAAATATGACCTAACCTGAAATTCGAAAACGAGAGAGTTCATTATGGCTAGTAGGGCCTTTGTCCGCTCAATATTATTGTCTCCAAAATATGCAACATTTAACGAGTTACCCGTGACCCATCCAGCCGGAATGACCATTGCTTGCATCCGGCGCTTTTGACTTGGTCTTGATACATCTCGCCAGGCAACTCGATAGTAATTTGCTGAATTAGGGATAGGCGGGCCACCGTGCTTTACACACTTCACTGGCATTTCTGCTATATTGAATCGCTGAACCATGTAACCTTTTACAAACAGGTAATCCCCTTCATCTCCAACAAAGGTCCGATATCTAGTTTCGTCTAGCTCACGCCCTGCCCAAAGGTCTTTCAATCCCTTGCCCTCCAAATCTCTAAACACTGGCAGATGTTTCCACTTAGAAAAGAGTTGCATTGGGTCAAGCCCAAAGTGCACTGGAACTACAAAGCCTCGTGTGGCAAGTTCATCTTTGTCGAGGGTTAACCCCATCTGTGTCTGTCTTTCCCCTTTTCGATTGTAGATCGTCACTGTTGGTGAGAGTTTCTTAGATGCCTCTGGTGACGCAACTATGGTTATCGCAGGTTGGTCAACCTGATCAAAAAGCTTTGCCTCTGCGGGGAAAAATGCTAGGTCATGTATGGTGAAATTTTCAAATATCCACTGACGTAACCTAACAGAAACGTGATCGCCTAACAGAGATGCGGGTGAGACAATGCCACAAATACCGTGAGAATGTGTTAACCGGAGCGCGACCTCGGTACCATATCGGGCCAAATTAGTGCCCCAGCCTAAGAACCCGCCGTGTGGCTTTGATAGGGGGTAAAGCTGTGCCAGCATTGCGCTATAGCTCCTTAAACTTGTTATATACTTAGCTGCATCTCCACGTTTTAACTGCGATAATTCCCGGCTATCGGGTTTTAGAATCTCCCACGGGGGGTTAGTTATCGTGAGATGAAAGTGCCCAAAATGCTGTTTTGCAATCATAAATGTATCGCCTCTCGTGGCATCAACATCCATCTGTAGACCGTGTTTCTGTGCTAAGCTTGTGACATTACGTTTGGCCTTTTGAAGAGCCTCTTCATCATATTCCCATAAGTCTACCTTCCAGGCACACCTTCTCAGATCTTCTCGGGAAGCTATCTCATCGACTAGCCACTGTATTAAACGCCCATCACCGCAGAAAGGATCTACCACTCGAATGAGCGAGCCAGTGCTAGGTCTAAAGACGGCCAATATTGCAGCAATGAGGTGCTTCCCAATGATTTCATGCGTGTAGAAACGTCCTGTCGCTCTTCGGGCAAGATTTTTTGGCTGCTGGCGTGCTAAATGGTCCTCATTTTCTTGTAGTATCCTCACGTGCTTCATAAACCTACACCTAGTTTGTTCTACATTATTAATCAAAATTATATTGAACTACAGTAGTAAAGCGAGACTCGTAACTGCATACACCCCACTATTATATAACGCTTGCTCCATAATATATACAGATACTTACGATAGGACAACTAGAGCAGAGCGGGTGTGAATACTTACACACAAGCGCTCCAAGGTCAATAAGGCCAAGATTGAATTCGCGATAGCTGCCTTCGGGAAGAATTTCCTGCGCCAAGCCCCATAATTCCCGATCTATATAGGCAGCTTTACTCGAAGAAAAGTTGAAGCATCTGTGAAAGATTCTGGATACATTGCCATCAACTAGAGGCACCCTTTTGTCAAATGCCAAGCAAAGAATAGCATTTGCCGTATATTGGCCAATTCCCTTTAAGCTAACCAGCTCAGCATAAGAGCTCGGGACCTCGCCGCCAAATCTCTCATTCAACTCACCCGCAATTTGTTTAAGTAAACCTGCCCTTACATGTAGACCGAGCGGCCTAAATATCTCTAAAAGCGCAGGTAAATCAGCGTTAGCCATGAATTGTGGCGTACCAAACCTGCTGATAATATCATTATAGGCTTTCTCAATCTTCAATGGCCCTGTAAGCCTTAGTAATACCTCTGCTATAAGAACTTTGAATGGGTCACGTGTTCGGCGCCAAGGAAATCTACGCCCTTTATTGGTAAACCACCTTGTTATTTCCGATTGGAATGTGTCTACTTTGCTACTATCTAAAGCCTGCAGCAACACGGCCTCGCTTGTAGGCAAGCAATCAACAATACTCCATACCTACCTTGGATTTCTTTTTAAATAATTATAGCGCACTGTGAGTTGACTTAAAACCCACCCTACACTTGCCCAATAACTACTCTTAACACTAATTCTGACGTCTTGTGCCTAATAATTGTCAATACCCTACCATTACTTGAAGCGGGGGACCAAGAACCCCCTATCTGGGCAAGCCCCGTTCCTCAACGTGGCTCAAGGGCGAATAGGGGAAATGCAATGGCCAACTTCTGTGGGGTTTGGCACTCAGGAGAAGTTCGGCGAGCCCCGTTTCGCGGCGTGGCGCCCCTGGGCAAGCTAGATTGAGCGCTGCGTAGTACAACTGGCTTTGGCACAATCTTGGGAAACACCAAAGGTGACAAGGCAAGCGGCTATTACACAAAAGCCTCAAATGTGACCTAGGATAACAAAACAAGCTATTGTGTAATCGTCAACAACTGGGATAAAAGTAGAGTTTTAACAACACTTTTGCGTTGGCCTACTAGGTTGCTTTTCGGCTTTGTAGTTCTTTAATGAGTTCACTAAGGTCGTAAATTCGGAAGTCCGGTTTATATCGGAGAATAGGTGGTGGTTCCTGATATAGACCTCTTGACCAGATTAGCTCTAGCAACTGGTCTGCCTTTCCTGCCAGTTCTTTGCCTTGGACTTCATGTTCCAAGAGCCTGGCGACCCATTTTAACCTCGGGCCGTCAGGTGTCCATAGGGAGCCAACAGCAGGAATAACCCGCACAAATGCCCGAATCGCTTGTTTCACCGAAGAAAACTTTTCCGAATGAAGCGCTGCAATCTGTCTGCTGAGCTCTGGGATACTGTCGCCAATAGGCACATTTACGAAGCTCAGTGATTCGCTTAGCAATAAAATACAGTCCAGCAGGAGGTTGGAAGAATATGTGGCATGAGAATTTTGAACTTGTAGAAGATCCGTATTCTATTAGTGATCCCTATTCGTACCCTTCGATGCAGTTTTTCGAGTGGAATAGGGATGATCTTAATAGAAGCCAGCTTGAGCAGTGCTGCCCCGGCTCTTGTTCATTATCTTGTCCCTCCTAAGGGCGAGATAGGTAGTAGCCAATCTTCTGCACAGCTTTGAGTATCAGGCCTAATAGGAATGCCTGAAATCCGACACTTAACGGTCGACCAAACCAAAAACCAGTGCCCCTTTTGCTAAGAAACAAATCCCAATAATATGACCCCTTTACTACTCTAAGGGACGCCCCGTAGCGGAGGTTAGTCTTCCACAGCTTAGCAAAGTCAGGCTCTATGTGATAGATGGCATCTCGTAAAATGCCCACCTTTGCCCCAATCTTATAGCTTTCATAGTAGATAATGTCGTGGTCATAGTGGATTGTCTCCGGTATTAATTGTTGAGGTATGGCAGCAAACGCTTTCTTTAAAATATCTCGTTTGTAAAATCTTGCTGGGTTACCCCCCTTGACCGGGTCAAAGGCATAGTGTTTATCAAAGCGGGCATTTATTACTTTCTTTGATGCGCCGTACAGCATGGGGATAAACCAATTGGTATTGAAAGAATGCTCCTCAAAAACAAGCATGTCATAGGTATTCATCAAGTCAACCGCTCGTTCTATAGTATTGGGTTTCAACACCTGGTCAGTATCGATCAACGCTATGTATTCTCCCTTCGCCCCCCTCACACCCAGATATCGGGCGGTGAGCAATTTTCCATCACACTGGATGACTTTAGCTCCATAGCTTGCGGCAATGGTTGTTGTTTTATCGGTTGAACGGCTATCAATCACCAAGATTTCGATATTGGAATAAGTCTGTTTGACAACTCCTTCCATGCAGGAAACAATGGTCTTCTCCGAGTTATAACTGGGGATGGTTATTGATACCAGAGGTTTACTAACCATTTTCTTAACTCAACCTTGAGAATAGCTCAACAAAAGAAGAAGCTACCTTAGGTGCTTCTTTCCGACTTATAAAGTTTTCCACCGCCCTTGGATCTGGTTTTCTGCCATTAAATATTTGAACTAACATCTTGTGTAAATCATCCAAATCCTTAAACTTGAAAACCTCTCCCCCTAGGTCTTGAGCATACCCACTATCGTTGATAAGTATGGGGCACCCCGAACCCAAAGTGAGGTAAGCCGAAGAACATACCAGGAGATTCGGGTCTTGGCTAAACTTCCAAAGCAGGTGCACATCAGAAGCATGTAAATAGGTATAAAGTTTTGTTAGCGGGAGTGCTTCTTCTCGGACTTCTAAGAAGTTATATCTTGCTTTTGCCTCATCTATAAGCTCTCGATACGGAATCTCGTGAATAACGGCAAGATACTTTAAAGGAAACGAGTGTGAAAGCTTCTCCAGCACAGGGAGTGGAGCAAGACGGTTCTGAAACCCGATTCCATAGCTAAATATCACTTTTTGGTCTTGGCTTATTTTCAATTCCTTCCGCGCTGCTACCTTATCACCAAACATCCTAGGATGAGCGGGATAGGGAATTATGTGAATTTTGCTAGGAGGGAAGACATAGCTAAACTCCTTCTTGTAGCGCTCATCAAAACAGACAGTAGCATCCCAATCAAAGGCAAGATAGTCCTTACTGAAGCAATGCTTTCTTCCTTCGTGAATAACGAGTATAGTTTTCGCCTTCCTCTTTATCTCTGGGAATATCTTGATTAGTTTATATATAGGTAAAAGCTCCAAATTCTGCACAACAAAGAAGTCATGAGCAGACTCAAGAAACGGTTTTGAGTCAAGCCAAAGGTCTTTTAGTGTCAGCTCGGGACTCCTCCACATAGAATAACAACGGGTAACAAAAGGTTCATCGGGAGCCGTATAAACTTTTTGCATTTCTACAGGGGCAAAAACTTTAAGCTCATGCTCCTCTTTCACCAACTCCCTTCCGAGGAGTTCGGCATGGATAGAAACGCCGCAGGCAACATTCCAGGGGACCATCATTGCGATTTTCATAATGAGCTAATCTCCTCGAATAGCTCAATGAAACTCTTTGCCACTTTGTCGGCTGAGTTTTCTTCTACGTATCTTTTGGCTGCTTCCCTATTCTCCTCGAGTCTTGTGCTATTCCGAAATATATCTTCGAGGTTTGCCTTGAATTCCTCCAGGTCCTTATACTTTAAGACCTCCTTATCCATAAGCTCGAAGAAATTGGAATCCCTAGCAATCAGAGGGCAGCCCGAACCAAGGCATAAATGTGCTGTGCTTGAAAGCACCACGCCCCGAGCAGAATGCTTCCCCAAAATCATTGCGTCAGCAGCATGAAGATAGTTATAGACCTTGGGGTGCTCTAGCACCTCCTTCCTTATTTCGCTATCCAACTCATCAAAGCCATAAACCCTCTGTGCCCCGCTTTTTATCACCACCGTGATAGGATATCTTTGGCTAAGCTCTTTTATCGCTGGCACCGTATCTAGCATATTCCTCCACTTCTGCCCGAAGGTGAAGATAATCTTTTTATCCAAAGGAAGAGCCAACCTTCTCCTTGCCTCAACTTTGTCTCCTTCCAGCCACCGGTGACAGGGAAAGGGAATAGTATAGATTTTATCCTCCGGGAATACCTCTCTGAGAAAGCTTTTATACCTGTGGTCAAAACAGACGATGGCGTCCCAATCAAATTGGAAGAAGGAGGGGTCATCAGGAAGTTCTCCTGCGTGAACAACATGAATAGCCTTTGCCTTCTTGTGGATAGAAGGGAAAATCCTGGCAAGCTTATCTTTTGGAAGCATACCTAAATCTTGAACCACAAAGATGTCATAATCCTCTTTGAGGAAAGGGATAGGATTGAGATAATTTGACCTTGTTGGAGTTCCAAAACATCTTGTGACGTAGGGCTGGTCTACTCCTATAAGGGAATGCCCGTGGAAGTCATCTTCGAGGAAGGAGAATACCTTAAGCTCATGCCCTGCTTTCACCCACTCCTTGCCTACAAGTTCGGCATGAATGGATACCCCTGAGGTTTCATTCCATGCCGTCATCATCGCTATCTTCATTTTCACCGCCACTGCTCTTCTTTAGTCACAGCCACTTCAACTACGTACCAATTTCTCGAAATTTTATCGCTAAATGTTCAACTGCGATAAAAGCTCAGAAAGTTCTGCCACAGCTGCACAAATCACCCTGTCGGCAGCCCCGTAATACACTACAAGCTTTCCATCCAATACGACTGCTCCACAAGAAAAGACGATCTTCTCCTCGTATTCTTCCGTTGGCTCCAAAATCGGCGTTCGAAGTTTGGACACCTTCGTAGGATCCTCTTTATCTATAAATGCAAGTCCGAGTCGATAGGTGAACTTCTCGTCAACGCCATGATAGATGAGTAGCCATCCTTCTCCAACTTCAATCGGAGGAGGACCTGAACCGATTTTTACCTTTTCCCACTCTTCGACCGGGCTCATGACTATTTTATGGTGGGAAGCAGACCAATCCGCAAGTGTGTCGGAGTAAGCAATCCATATATGAGGCGGAATGCGGTGGTAAAGCACGTATTTTCCCTGAAATTTTTGGGGGAATAACACGCAATTCTTGCTGTCAACTTCAGGGAAAGGGTATATTCTCTTTCCCCAATTCCATCGCCGATCGAGGAAATCCCTGAGCGAAATCGATGTGATAGCAACTTGGGCAAGCCTACTTTTAGCACTTTTGCTCCATCTCCTGTTACCATAAGCTGTATAGCACATGTAATAGGAATCCCCGATCCTCGTTATCCTCGGATCTTCACATCCAGACGATTCAAACAGGGCACCTGTGGGAGAAAAAATCGGTGTGTCCAACCTGTCGTCTATATGAAAACCGTCAGAGCTTGAAGCATAGCCAAGCCGAGATATGCCATCTTCTCCTTGAGCTCTGTAAACTATGTGCACCTTTCCTTTCTCGTAGACGGCAGCGCAGTTAAATACCCTTTCCGATTCCCAAGGGTGACCTTCTATCGGTTCCAAAATGGGATTTTTCTCGCATTTCCTCAATACCATTTGTCGCCTTTGCCAACTAGAACCTTTTCTGATTGAAAGCTCCCATGCCTACTACTTTTCCTCACAGCTTCTTCAACTATAGCATACACGGCTAATGTCTCGGAGGCTGTCTTTTCCCAAGTAAACTTACTTGCTTGGACCAATCCCTTAGCCTTTAGCGTCTGCTTGAGATGGGAGTTGGTTAGTACTTCCCTTAAAGCGTTGGCTAACCCGGCAATATCCTGCGGGTCGACCATAATGGCAGCATCACCGGCAACTTCTGGCAACGAAGATAGGTTTGAAGTTATAACTGGGCAACCACAGGCCATTGCTTCCACAACCGGCCAGCCAAAGCCTTCGTAGAAAGAAGGTAAAACTAGGCACTCAGCATGAGAATAGTAGCTAGCCAGCATTTCGTCTGAAACAAAGCCAGCAAATACCACCTCATTAGCTAAGCCGAGGCTTTCTATCAAATCCAGTGTTCGGGCTCTAAACGCGAATTCCTTGCCACCAGCTTTTCCCACCTTAACTAATTTTAGCTGCTCAAATCTGCTATCCGTCTTGAACTGGCGGAAAGCCCTAAGCAGACTAGCTAGGTTTTTTCTCGGGTGCTCGGAGCCCACAAACAGGATGTAAGGATAGTCAAAAGGCTTTGGTTCCTGACGTGGGTAGAAAACATGGTGGTCAACACCGTGATAAATAACGCTGATACGCTCTTCAGGAATACCTGCGTGGTCTACCAAATCTTTTTTAGTATTTTGTGATATGGCTATAATATGGTTCGCCCTTTTTATTCCGAGCCAATCCAGCCACAGGTCTATCCGGTCACGGAGGTTTGGTTGATGAATATAAATTGAAAGCCCCATCCGGTCAAATTGCCTTATCAAGTCATGAACGGTAAGTATGACAATACTCTTGGGAAAAAGGGCATATCGGGCAAGGTGATGATTGGTCAAATGTAGTATTTTATGTGGGCTCAGTGCCTTCAAAACTTTGTAACTTGTGAATAAAAATTTTAACGCTTCTGAACTCAAAAGGGAGGTGCCAAAAGATTCTGGGAAACTCAAATAAACTGAACGGGTACCAAGCTTTTGGCATAGTCTCTGACCGTAAAGGTCCATAGAGCCATTTCCTACCGTTACTACTGTGGTTACCATCTCTAGCCTAGTGGCTTTGAACTCAGCAGTTTCAACCTCAAATGATTGGGTGTCAAGCTCTTCAGTGTCCTTTGCTCCTCCTCTGGTTATTGCTCCGATTAGAGCTATAGCCAGCAAGGTAAATCCTAGCATTATCAGAAGCAGAACAAGCATTGTCAATACCAGGACAGCTATAGGTGGTGCCATAACAGCTTTCAACAGAGGATGTTTAGGACTTACTCTAATCCACAACGAGCGACTGACAGCCTGCCCTCTTTGCAAGTATGTCCTAGTAACCTCGTGGCTTCGTCCACTTATGGTTCTAGGTTTTTCACGAATAAGAGACATCGCCTTCTCCCAATCCGCTGGCTGAGCTTGATGCTATTCACCTTTAGGCTGAGCAAGCCTCACCCTGACTGCCTCGGGACGACCACTGCGCCCCTGTCCAACCTCGAACTCTACTTCTTGCCCTTCTCTAAGGGAACTATAGTCCACCCCTTCAAGCTGGCTGCGGTGGAAGAATAGGTCTTTGCCTTCCGCTGTCTGGATAAACCCGAAACCACGGTCTGTAATTAGCCGTCTGATTGTTCCCTTTGCCATAGAATACCTCCCCTCAAATCCACCTGACTACTTTTCCTTCACGCAGGGATGTTCTATCACCTCGCCGTGGCATTCCCTAATCTGTTCAGGACTGCATTCTTCTGGCTTGCCTTTTAGCCTCTCTGGGTGCTCACAACCCTTTTTGGTCTCCGCTTTGCACATATATAGCCTCCTTTCCAATGCCCTCTCCAAATCCGTCTGGCTGGGGCTTACTATTCTCTATCCCTATTCTTCAGGGTCCTTTGAACACAAGACAAGTCACCGTTCTTGAGACGCCGCGGGTAGGATGAATCTTTGCCGTAACTAGGTCTCCAATTTCGTTCAAAGTTTCTCCCTGTACCACAGCAATGGCATCATAGGGACCGGTTACAGCATCGACCGATAGCACCCCTTCCACCCCACGGATAGCTGCAACAACGTCCTTTGTCTTTCCTACCTGTGTCTCAATTAGCACGTAAGCCTTTTCCATCCCTGCTCAACACCAACATCCAGAATTCGTCGTCGTTATGCTTTCAAATCTGCTTAGCTGGGCTA
>Ga0315280_10006239_pt1 | contig 16553 bp, 11 predicted proteins | sample YL17G06_40_MG_FD_203697 | JGI IMG/M metagenome (GOLD analysis project Ga0315280, IMG submission 203697) | Sediment microbial communities from Yellowstone Lake, YNP, Wyoming, USA - YL17G06_40 | ecosystem: Environmental > Aquatic > Freshwater > Lake > Sediment | place: USA: Wyoming | collected...
TGCCGGGGCGATTCAACCTGCGCGTCCACCAGTGGACCGGCATCGCCTACTACGCCATGCTGTACGTCGGCATCGCGGGCGGATTCCTGATGGTCCAGTACTTCTTCAAGGGCGAATCGCCCGCGGGCATCTGGGTGTGGCACGAGTACCTGGCCCTCGCCATCGGCCTGATTTACGCGCCGGGGGCGTGGCTGGGGCTTGGACTTCTCTGGAAGCCCGCCGGCCCAGCCCGCGCCCGCCCGATCCTTCACATGATCCTGAACTTCACCGCCTGCACGCTCATCGGCGCGCAGATCCTGCTGGCCCTGTACGGCGCGGTGTGGGGCGGTTAGCGGGGCCGCGGCGTGTGGCGACGGCCAGTTATTGAGCCAACCCCGGCAAGAGACCAACTCGCATCGCTCGTGCGAAAATAGCTTGAAGCGCATATCCGCCTGCGTATCCTCGTGGTAACCCCTCCGAGGGCTGGACCATGATCGAACCGTTCGGCAGGCCTGTCAGGTCATTTCTGGAGCAAGTGGTTAGCAGGGCTCATAGGAGCCTTCTGATAGTCGCGCCATTCATACGCGCCAAGGAGGCAGACTGGCTGGTCGGGTTGGTGCGCGCCAAGCCCGAGCCCCCGGCTCTTCGCACCCTAACGAGCATCAGCGCACAAAGTGTCGCCAAGGGAACGCTGCAAATCACGGCCCTTCAGACCCTCTCAAGGTCGCTGCCCGGTAGCGAAGTCATCAACCTGCCCCGCCTTCATGCCAAGGTCTATGTGGCCGACTCAGACATGGCCGTGGTGACATCTGCCAACCTGACCCCATCTGGCATGGACGGGAATTACGAGTACGGCGTCGCCATTGACTCGCGCGACCTGGTTTCACGCATACTCAGTGACATGGAAGGTTACGCAAGATTAGGCAATCCCATATCTGCAGGCGACCTGCAGAAGTTGGGCGATCTCAGCCCTGAACTCCAAGCGGCCTATAGGCGGGCGGCCAGTGCGACCGAAGGACCACTCGCCCGTAGGTTCCAGGACTTGCTACAAGGAATGCGGCGCCCTGTCCTTGAGGCCCAGGTTGGGCGCCGGTCGGCCAACACCATCTTTTCGCAAGCCATCCTTTTTGCCTTGCGAAACGGTCCTCTGGCCACACGGGAAATGCACCCGAAGATTCAGCAACTCCTTCCCGACCTCTGCGACGACCGCGAGGAGTTGATTATCAACGGTCAACGCTTCGGCAAGCGATGGAAACACGACGTGCGAAACGCGCAGCAGTCTCTTAAGCAGGCCGGCGTCATCAAGTTGCGGCAGAATAGGTGGACCCTGGTGGAGCAACTCGGAGAACACGGGCAGTGAAGGAAAGCGCCGCAATCAACCAGGACGTCAACTCCCACTGTGATTACAGGCAGTTGTATCTACGCTTCCAAGATCTCTTTCGGCCGGGGCGTTCTTGCGTGGTCACAGCAGATCTGGATGCCATCCTGTGTTCGTTGCTCCTGCGCCGCGCGCTTGAATGGAACTTAGTCGGCGTCTACACCCCCCAATCCCCCCGTGTTTCCACAAACGTTGCGCATTCATCAATTCGGGAGAACAAATGGGCATGGGCCTTGGGGCAAAGCGCACCCGTCTTCATCGGCGTTGACGTTTTCAGAGAGGGAGTTGACAGCCTTGGCGGCGGTGTGGTCCTGTGGGCGCCGGAAGCCCCCGATCCGTTTGCCAAGAGGCATGTTCGGGCATTCAATCCAAACCTTCTGAGGGGAGTCACCCGACGTAGGATTCACGAGAGGTTTCCCTTTGGCCTGTCCTGCTTCTTGATGCTCTGCCTTGCAGAATGGGGAATGCTGGACCAGTTCGAGCGGCAAGAGGGCCTACCGGCTTTGCTTCTCTATGTCAACAGAGGATATTTGAAATCTGTCAGAGACCCCTCCAGGGCTCTTTGGTGGGCGGACTGGCTTCTGCCAAATGAAACCCTTGACTCGGTCTTCCCACTATCACCACGTTTTGGCGGACTGCACCCAAAGTCGTTAGTCGAACGATTTGCCGGTTTTTCTCTGGGACTCGAATCCGTCGGCATATCGCGTCGGAATCAGCGGGTCATAGCAGAAGGCCCAGGACAATCAGTCGTTTTGCGTGACCTTGACCATTGGCTCAGGCAGGCTATCGGCTTGGGAGGATGTCCCGACGTGGCCGACAGACACTGGGAGTGCTTATGGGAGGTGGAACGCCGATTCACCCGCGCCACATCCGACAATTTCCGCAAGATGTTACAGGCAAAGCCCTTGTCGTACGCCATTACCGCATCTGGTCAACACGGCCTCAGATACGACAGCCTTAAGCCGTAGTTTCCGCGGATTCCTGTGTCAGGCCGCACTTCTTGCCGACGTCAGACTTCCTTTTCCGGCGCCACGAGGTCTTCGTAGGTGCCGCGGCGGCGGATGAGGCGGGCCTCGGCCCCCTCGACCAGCGCCTCCGCCGGAAGCGGGAACGAGTTGTACTGCGACGCCATCGCCATGCCGTACGCCCCGGCGCTGAAGATCGCCAGCAGGTCGCCGCGCTTGACCGGCGGCAGGTGCCGCTCCTTCGCAAAGAAGTCGGTCGATTCGCAGATCGGGCCGACCACGTCGACCACCTCGGTTCCCGGGAACGCCTCGTCGCGGACGCGCTGCTCGGGCACGAAATCCTCTCCGGGGTCAACCGGCCAGATATGGTGATACGACCCATACAGTGCGGGCCGGATGAGGTGGTGCATGCCGCTGTCGCACAGGAGGAACTTGCGGCCGCCACCCGCCTTCACGTACTGGACCCGGGTCACGAGGATGCCGGCGTTGCCTGCGATGAAGCGGCCGGGCTCCATGACGATATCGAGGCCGGCGTCTTCCAGCAGGGGCACGAGGGCGTAGGCGAAGGCCTCGGCGTCGAGTGCCTCGCCGCCTTCGTACTCGGCGCCGAAGCCGCCGCCGAAGTCGAGCGTCGTGATCTCCAGCCCCGCCCCGCGCAGGGTCTTGATCAACTCCAACACCTTCGTGACGGCCTGAACGTACGGCTCGACGGTTGTGATCTGCGAGCCGATGTGGCAGTGGACGCCCTCCAGCGACACGTGCCGCGCGCGCGCCGACGCCGTGAACTGGCGGAAGACCCGCTCGGCCCGTTCCAGGTCGACGCCGAATTTCATCTCGCGCTTGCCGGTGGCGATGTAGCGGTGGGTCCTGGGGTCGACGTTGGGGTTGACGCGCAGGGCGGCCGTGGGTCGTGCGCCGGCCTCGGCGGCCAGGCGGGCCAGGTTCTCGAGTTCCTCCTCGCTCTCGACGTTGAACAGGCGTATGCGCTCGGCGAGTGCGAAGCGGATCTCGGCGTCGGCCTTGGCGACGCCCGCAAAGCAGCACTTGCCGCTGTCGCCCCCCGCCGCAAGGACGCGGTACAGTTCGCCGCCCGAGACGAGGTCGAAGCCCGCCCCTTCGTCCTTCAGCAGACGCAGGATGTGGACGTTCGAGCAGACCTTGACGGAGTAGCAGAGGAGGGGCTTTAGCGCCGCGAAGGCCGCGGCCAGTTTGCGGAAGTGCCGGCGCAGCGTCCCGGCGCTGTAGAGGTACAGCGGCGTGCCGAAGCGGCGCGCCAGATCCGCCACGGGCACCTCCTCGCAGTACAGCCGCCCTTGACGATACTTGAACAGGTCCATGCGCTCGCCCTTAGGTGGCAATCGAAGAGCAGGAAACATCCAGTCTAGACGGCGGGGCGATTAGTGTCAAGCAGGCGCGGCTTTCGTTTTGAGCCGGCCGTCATTGGCCGCCAAGCCGGTCGAGTTCGGCCTGGGCCAGGCGCTTGAGGGCGGAGCCGGCGGGGGCGTCGGCCACGGCCGTCTTGAAGAAGTCCTGGGCCTCCTTGGCGGCTTTGCGCTTCAGATACAGGCGGCCGAACAGGTAGGCGGCAGGCCCCCGGATGGCGGGTTCCAACCGGGGGGCCACGCCGGCCCAGCCGGTCAGGTTGGTTTGACCCTTCAACGTATAGAGAATCCCAAGCAGTTCGGTCTCGGCCAGTTTGCCCCTGAAGTAGGCCAGGGAGGCCCCGCCCATCGCGTCCCAGACCAGTTGCTCCTCGTCGGCCGAAGCGCCGTCGGGGAAGACCATCTGGCGGACCGCCTCCGAAACCACCAGGACGGCCGGGAGGCGGACGAGGTCGGCAAAAGACAGGTCCAGCAGGGCGATCTGCTCGGCGCATTTCATGCCTCGGGGCCTGAGCCACGCGTCGCGCAAGGTCGCCGCCCCGACCGGCAGCAGGCCCCTGGCCACCTGCTTCGTCAGGGTCTCCCCCTTCTCCGGGGTATCCAAGGCGGGCAGGCCGGGCAGGAGGCCCCGCATGGCCCCGACCAGTTGACTCAGCAGGATATCAACATCGGCCTCCGTGATCTGGTCGGTGAACGCGGCCAGGATCTGCCCCTGGAGGATGCACAGGCCGGAAGCCAACTCCGGTGAACCGGCCTCCGGGGCGGGCTTTGACGCCGGGCGCCCGCCCCGGCGCCAGGCCTCCAGTGCGCCGGCCTCGTCGCCCTGGCGCCGCCGCATGAAGCCCTTAATCAGGCAGGCCCGCGAGAAGGTGCGGTAGTCGGACACGTCCCGCGGAACCAGGCGGAAGAAATCATCGAGGTCCTTCTCGGCCGGCCCCCACTGGCCCATCAACGCACGGACCCGGGCGCGCTCCGCCAGCAACTGGTAGTACCGGGGGACCAGGTTGCCCTGGGCATCGAGCAGAAAGTGTTCCACCATGGCCAGGGCCTTGTCGTGCTGCTTGTTCTCGCACAGCATCCACGCATAGTCCTCAATGACGGCCTCATGCCTGCTGTAGGCCGTCATCGCCGGGCTGTTGACCAACTCGGCGCCGAGTTCCAGGGCGCGCGCCGACAGGCCTTCCATGCGGTAGGCGCGCAGGAGGGAGAACTTCGGCCAGAAGTCGCGGAAGTCCGAGACCCCCAGAAGCCGGTTGAAGGCGATCAACCGCGACAGTTTCTCGGCCCGCTTCGGGTCGGGCCGCAGGAAGTTGATGCCCCTGCTCAGGCTCCAATAGAAGTCGAAGATTCGCCGGCGGATTTCCTCGGGCGCCAGCGCCGCCAGCCGCTCGAACCGGTACTGGCGTATGACCAGGCCATCGCAGATCGCGTCGACTTCCTCGAAGCGGTTCTGCTGGAGCCGCAGGGCCCAAAGGTTGCACGCCGCCATCACGGGCCACGTGTCGCCCGCCTCCAAGCGAAGCGGCTCGAACAGGGCGGCGGCCTCGGCGTCGCGCTTAAGACGCAGCAGGCACAGGCCCTCCTTGTACCGGACCTCCTGGAGGACTTCGCCCGAACAGACAATGGCCTGCCGCTGGTAGAAGTCCAGGGCGTCGATGAACTTGCCCTGCGAAAAAAGTTGGTCGCCCCGCTCCAGGGGGCTGGCGACGAGCGGGATCTCCTGGCGCCTGGCCCGCAGGTGCGTCACGTGGACCCCGCTGGGCCATTGCAGGCCGAGCACGCCGCCGGGGCCGCTAGTCATCGAGAACGCATCATAAACCGATACAGGAGGCAAGTCGTTGATCTGGCACGTCACATGACCTTCTTCCCGGCCGGCCGTCAGGCGCAGCGGCCCGGCCGCAAGGCGGTCCGGAAGGACGACGTCTTCCCACAGCGGCGCCCCGTCCTTGATGATCTTGAGGACCACGGGCCCCCGAGCCGCCCTGGCCGCTGCCAAAGACTCCGGCGGCGTGCCGCCCCTGTCCTCGCCCCCCAGGGTCGGCCAGCCGACGCCAAGTATGAACGCGTATCCCTTGTCTTGAGAGGTTCCCAGCCAGAGGCCCAGTTCCCGCGCCGACTCCCAGTCGGGAGCGAATTCGACTTCCAGTTGCGTGTTGCCTTCGCCCGCCAGCCTGGTCAGCACCAGGGGGCTTCGCTTCGCATCGCCCGCCTGGGCGGGCCGGAGCCCCGACGCGTCGGCCTGGACCACGGCGCGGTCGAAGGCCGATTCGAGCGCGGCAAACGGCGCGGCAAGGTCCGCCAACGGGACCCAGCGACGGAGCCTGTCCTTGAACGCCTTGCGCAGGTCGGGCACCACGCCCGGCGACCGCGCCGCCAGCGCGTCGAGTGCTTTCTCGATGGCAGCCACTTCCGCCGGCGACAACCGCTTCGCGAACGATTCTCGGATCGCCTCGGCGAACCGGGCGTACAGGCGCTCGCGCGCCGCCCGGCCCTGCTCGGCATCGAGTTGCCCCAGGGCCGCCACGGTCGTTTCGGCCTCCTGGAGGCGCTGGACGGTCCAGTCCTTCGTGTCGAGGTCCGTCTCGAAGGTCCTGACCATGGCGGCCACCTTGTATGTGTGGCTGGCGCGGACGGCAATGAGTGCGGCCGCCGCGACGGCCACCGCGCCCACCGCGATGGCCACCGCGGTCAGCGGGCGGCGACGGATCTTCCGGCACGCCCGCGCCGCCAGGCCCGTCCGCCGCGCAAGGATGGTCTCGCCGGCGCAGAAACGCTCCAGGTCCTCGGCCAGCGCCCCGGCCGAGGTGTACCGCGCCGCCGGGTCCTTCGAGAGGGCTTTCAGGCAGATCGTCTCAAGGTCGCGGTGCAGATGGGGGACGATCCGGCGCGGCGGCTGGACTTCCTCGGACTGGACACGCGACAGGATTTCGCCGACCGTCCCCAGGAACGGCGGGCGGCCGCACAGGAGTTCGTAAAGGACCGCCCCGAGGGAATACACGTCGGTCAGGGGCCCGATGTCAGCGGCCCGGCCGGCGGCCTGCTCGGGCGCCATGTAGGCCGGCGTGCCCACCAACTGGCCGACCCGCGTCACCTGGACGTTCTCGCGCGACAATTCCTTCGCCAGGCCGAAGTCCGTCAGGACCGGCTCGCGCGTCTCGGCGTCGATCATCACGTTCGACGGCTTGATGTCGCGGTGGATGACGCCGTGGGCGTGGGCATAACCGACCGCCCGTGCGAGGATCGCCACGATCTGGGCGGCGTGGTGCGGCGTCGGCCGCCGCCTCTTGGCAAACGCGCGCAGGTTCTCGCCCTCGATGAATCCCATGGCGATATACGGCCGGCCGGCATGCTCCTCGACCGCGTAGATGGGGCAGATGTTCGGATGCCGCAGCCGAGCCGAAGCCCGCGCCTCGCGCAGGAACCGCTGCTGGTCGCGCGGGCCGCCCAGGTACTGGGGCAGCGGAATCTTGATCGCCACCGGCCGGTCCAGCGCCGCGTGGTGCGCCTTCAGGAGCATCCCCATCCCCCCGCGGGCGATGAACCCCAGCACACGGTACCCCGGAATCTCCGGCAGGTCCGCCGGAGGCGCGGGCACCCTCGGCCCCGCCTCCAGGTCCGCCGTGGCCGAGGCCGGCGACGTGACGATCGACGTGACCTCATCGGCCGTGAACCCGGAACCGCAACGCGGGCACCTCAGGTCCGGCGATTCCGGCCCCTCGGTCGCGCTGAACGTCTCTCCGCAAGACGGGCAGATGGCTTCCATGCCTCACCAGTGCACTACACGCGCCTGGCCAGAAGGAACGTCCGGTCGTCGTCGGCCAACCCCCCGGCGATGATCCGGTCGATCGCGGCGGCCAGCCGCTCGGCGATCTGGGCGGCCTCGGCGGTCCCCTGGGCGCAGAACGAACGCACCTGGTCGCCGATCCACTCCATGCCCAGCCGCCGGTCCGCGGCGGTCCGCAAGTCGCTGATGCCGTCGGTGAACATCGTCAGGATGTCGCCCGTCGCGAGGCGCTCGGCCTGCACCTGGAACGGCTCGCGCCACAGGCCCAGCGGCCCGTTGACGCCCGATGGGAGCCACCGGCTCTCGCCCGCCCGGCTGACGATGACGGCCGGCGGGTGCCCGGCGTTGACGATCTCCAGACGGCCGGTGTCGGCGGCCGCCGCAGCCACGGTCAAGGTCACGAACGAGCCCCGGGGCAGGTACTCGATCAGGTGCTCGTTGAGCGACGCCATCAGGCGGGGCGGGTCGGCGCCCGCCCGGACGCTGGCGTGGATCAGGCTGTGGACGCTGGCGGCCACGAGGGCGGCCTGGAGCCCCTTGCCGCAGACGTCGGCGATGGCCAGGAGCGTCCGCCCGTCGGTCATCGGCATGATGTCGACGTAATCGCCACCGATCCATCGACATGGGTCAAATCGTATGGCCACGTCGAGGCCGCCCCCGGCCGGGCTGCTCGGGATGAGGGCCTTCTGGATCTGGGCGGCCTGGGCCAGTTCGGCCTCGATGCCGGCATAGGCCTCGGCCTGCCGGCTCGCGGCCCACGCAAACTCGGCCTGCCCGAACTCCTCGGCCGCCAGCGACGCCAGCGCAAGCCACTCGCTCGTGCCGAACGTCGGCGGCAGGATGACGTACAGAACATCCATGGCCGCGGCGTCCGACCGCAGCGGGCACGCCAGGGCCGACATCGCCTGGACCGACGCCGCCACCGAGAGTTCCACGTCGACCGGCCCGGCCGGCACGTTGCTCGCCAGGACCGGTTCGCCGCGCGCCAGCACCGTCCGCATGAGGCTGCGGGAAACGCGCGGCGGGGGGGCCCGGCAGTCGGGGTCGGCCGCCGGTTCGCAGAGGACCCGCGGCGGTTCGTCGGGCCGGTCTTTCCGCAGGCGCACCACGGCGGCCCACTGGCCGTGGAAATCGGCGCTGACCATCAGGCCGCACAGCAGCCGCAGACGCTGCTCGGCCGACTCGATCTCGATCAACCGCCGGCCGAACGACAGGAGCCGCGCCAGGTGCGAGGCCGACAGGCGCGGCAGGTGGAGTTCCGTCAGCGTGGTCACCGACTTGGCCGGCTCGTCGGTCACGGGGACCGCCGCCCGGCCCGCGGCGCCGGAGTAGTTGATCTGGCCTTCCGAGGTCACCCGCAGGACGTGCCGTCCGATCTCGACCGCCTCGCCCAGCCTGAGCATCCGGTCACCGATGCGCTCGCCGCCCACGAGCGTCCCGTTATGGCTGCCGAGGTCGCGGACCCACCACCGGCCGAAGGGGTCGCGAAACAGTTCGGCGTGGCGGCGCGAGACCATGTCGGAGTCCAGGCGGATGGTGGCGTCGGCCGCCCGGCCGATGATGAAGCGCGCACCGGCCAGCGGAATCCGGGACGCGGCGCCGTCCGGCCCGCAGATTTCCAGGACGCTGCGCAAATCGCCCGCCGAGGCGTCGGCCGCTGGCTCCATCGACAGCCCCCCTGCTGACGTGCCGCTGCCCGCGCGGAAACCCTGCCGGGCCTTCGGGCACGAAACTATTCTTAGCCCGCCCAGCCGCCCGTGTCAATGGCTGACGGCCGTAGACCCCCGTTGCCAAGACCGCCAAACCCAGTGCGCGGGCCGCCGATATGACGGGATTACTTTCGGGCCCGTGTTTGGATAGAATGCTCTGCCGCCTGGCGAGGTTGATGCCGGGCGTTGCCCGGGCCTACGTGGGCCAGGCCGCGCCGCAGGTAGGCCGGGGCGAAGCCCCGGCATAGTCATGCCAGGCGCGCAGTGGAGTCGTTGCAGAGATGAAACTGGTCACCACATTCGGGCACCGGAGCGAATTCGAGCGGGCGCGGGCCCGCCTCGCATCGCTCGGCCTGCCCTACGAGGTGGTCTCGCCCGACCCAGGGTATTCGCTCGTGGGCGTGCCGGCGCTGGTGCTGGCAGAGGAGACTCGCCACGCGCTGGCAGCCAAGGGCGGCGACGATTTCCTCTGCGCCGGATGGGTCGAGTACCGCCGGCCGCGCGCCCCGGTCCCCGCCGAGCCGCCGCCCACCTACAAGGAGGACCTCTTCGGCGAGACGGCCATCATGGTACTGGTGCCGTGCGTCTTCGACAAGTCGCGGATGCGGTTCATCGCCCACCTGGGCGGCAGCGTCGCTCCCGCCCTGCCCTACCTCAACGCCGAGATCAAGGAGGCCTGCTACAACGCCAAGGCCGGCATCTTCACGTTCATGGACGGGTACCGGCTGGTGACGTTCTACCCGCAGCGCGTGGCCGTGGCGAAGAACGACGACATCGTCGACGGGTGGCGGGTGCTCGAAAAGGTCCGGCGCCTGGTGAACGAGACGTGGGCCCGCCGGGCCGCGATCCAGCCGTGCCACGAGATGCGCCAGAAGCCGCCCGCCCTGGAAATCTATAAGCGCCTTCCGAAAACGAATTGCCGGGCCTGCGGCCAGGCGACGTGCCTGGCCTTTGCCGTCCTGGTCCACGAGGGAGAACTGCCGCTCTCGAAATGCCGGCCGGTCTTCGAGGGCGAGTTCGGCCGCCTGCGCGGGGCGCTCGTGGACCTCATCACGGCCATGGGCATGACGCCGTAAGTTTTTTTGCAGGTGACAAGCGACCCGCCGCAGGCGACAATCTTCTCTTCGGCAGGCGACGTAGGGTGGGTGCTTCGCACCCACGCGGCGGAGCAACTACGACCGCGTGGGTCCGGAGGACCCACCCTACAGGGCCACGGCAAACAAGGCGCTTACGGAAAGGACACTATGATGGAAGTCGGATTCCTCACGGCATGCATGGGCAAGGACCGCCTGGAAGACATAATCGCGTGGGCGGGAGCCAACGGGATCAAGCGGCTGGAGGTCGCGCGGCACCACCTGGGCGAGGACACGCAAAAACGCGATGCGGCCCTCTGCAAGGCGCTAGCCAAGGCGGGCGTAAGACTTTCGAGCATCGCGGCATACGATGGCGGCATCCTGAACGACCCCGCCAAGGGCCTGAAGGACCTGAAGACGGCCATCGACCGCTGCGTGCGCCTGGGCACCGACGTGTGCTGCGCGCTGGCGGGCATCGCCCCGGCCGGCATGAGCCGCGAGGACGCCATCGACGGCCCGTTCAAGAAGATCTTCGCGCCGGCGTGCGATTACGCCGCCAAGAAGGGCGTGAAGATCGCCCTGGAGAACTGGTTCGCCACGCTCCTCATGCAGTTCGAGCAATGGGACCGGGTGCTTCAGCGCGTGCCCGCCGAGAACCTGGGGTTCAACTACGACCCCTCGCACCTGGCGTGGCAGTGCATCGACTACCTGGGCGGCGTCGAGACGTACGGTAAGCGCATCTTCCACACCCACGCCAAGGACACCGAGATTCGCCGCAACATCCTGCGCAAGGTCGGCATCAACGGGCCGGGCTGGTGGCGGTACTGCATCCCCGGCCAGGGCCGCGTGCGTTGGGGCGAGTACATCGCGCGCCTGAGGCGAATAGGCTACACGGGCGTCCTTTCGATCGAGCACGAGGACAGTTTCGTCGGCCCGCGGGAGGGCGTGCTCCTGGGTAAGAAATATCTGGAACAGTTCATGTAGGCCGGGGCAACGCCCCGGCGCCGTTCTATCCTTCGTACACTTCTGCCGGCAAGGGCAGGCTGCGGCCTTCGGCGCTGGAGCGTTCGGCCGTCTCGATGACCGCGATGACCTCGCGGGCCTGCTCGGCCGTCACTTCCAGCGGCTCGGCCATCAAGAGGTGGTCTGCCACGTTGCGGTAGTACTCTGTGCATCCGTAGGAGGGCTTGGCCGGGATCTTGCCCTCGAACTTCAGGCCCGAGGCGTAACTGGTGACGTCGACCGTCTCTCCCCAGTTGGCGATGATGCCGCCGCAGGTGCCGAGGATCCGCCACTTGGGTTTTCCGACGGCCGCCAGACTCGACTGCTGAAGGTCGGCCATCTCGCCGCCCTCGAACCGCATGACGGCCTGCGCGGCGTCCTCGTTCGTCACGTGGTGCCACAGCCGCTTGTGATAGAAGCCCGTGACCTGCGTCACCTTCTTATCGACCAGGCGCAGGATCCAGTCGGTGAAGTGTGCGCCCCAGTCGTACATGGCGCCGCCGGAGACGGTCTTGTCGCTGCGCCACCAGGTGCCGGGCCGGCCGTAGCCGCCGCTGTAGGCCTCGACGTGGAAGACGTCGCCGAGCAGGCCGCGGGCGATGATGTCCTTGATGGCCACGTAGTCGCCGTCCCAGCGGCGGTTGTGGAAGACGCTGAGCATGAGGCCGCCCCTGCGCGCGGCCCGGATCATCGCCGTCGCCTCCTCGGTGGTAATGCAGAACGGCTTCTCGGAAACGAGGTGCTTACCCGCCTTCAGGGCCGCCAGGCTCGTCTCGGCGTGGATGTTGTGCGGCAGGATGTTGACCACCAGGTCCAGGTCCTTCATCTTCAGCATGTCCGAGAGGCGCGTGAACGTGCGGACGGCGGGCAGTTCCTTCCTGGCGGCCGCCATGCGGGCCGGGTCGGCGTCGCAGGCGGCCACGGTCGCGAGGCCCGGCGTTGCGTTGATCCACTCGCCGTGGCCCTTGCCCATGTTGAACGCCGGGCCGTAGCCCAGGACGCCGCAGCGGACCGTCCGGTCCGGCAGTTCCGCCCCCTGGGTCCACTCCAAGCCCCTCAGGAGGAGCCGCTGGAACTCCGGATGGTTCCACGACCTCAGGTCGTGGCCGTTGGCCAGGTACACCACGCGGCCGCGCCCGAACCGGCGCACCAGCGCCATCGGCATCTTCCTGCCCTGCCAGAACGTCTCGGCCAGCAGGTGCGTCCTGGCCGGATCGTAACTCTGGAGGTGGTACATCTCGTCGGGGATGGTGAAGTCGGGCATACGCACCGTCATATAATGATTCTTATCCACAATGGCGACGGGGAACTCGTGGAAGTGCGGGTGCGTAAGGAACTCGGCGTTAAGCATCTCGATGTACGGGCGGCTGTCTCGGAAACTGTCGGCCGCCGAGTGGACGCCGATGAGGCCGCCGCCGTTCCTGACGAACCCAAGCAGGCCCTTCTCTCGCGGCTTCGTCAGGTCCGACCGGAAGCCGGTCGTGTAGATGACGACGGCCGAGTAGCCGCTCGCCGGCAGGGACGCCAGGGCGTCCAGGTCGAACGTGATTGTGAGTTGCCACTTGCCGCCGCGGGCCTTCAGGACCTTGTCGAGGACCGCGCCGGCATGTTCGTTGGCGTGATACGGCCCGCCGACCAGCATGAGGACCTTCTTCGCGCCGCCTGCCGCCGTCACTGCCTTCGCTTTCCTGGCCATCGAGCCGCCCTTTCCGGAGACCTTGTCGACCATCGGGACGCCGGGTGCCGCGGTCGCGCGCCGTTGCGCGGCCATGTTGCCGGACTCGCCCGCATTTCCCATGGCCGCGCAGAAGCGCGTGACCATGCCAACCAGGCGTCAATGGAAGGGCAGAATTACGCCGCCGCGGCGGCAGTGCAAGGAAAATTCGACGGGTTTTGATAGTGTAGCATCCTTGCCGCGGTCGAAGAGCCTGTCCGAAAAACCGAGGGTCAGGCATATATGCAACCAAAGCCCGCCGTTGGGCTTTGGTTGGCATGTCGCTTCAGCCCCGGGAAGGAGAACCGCAACAACTTTACTGAGTCAAACGCAAAAGCGCGTTTGCCTCAATAAATATGCCTGACCCTCGGTTTTTCGGACAGCCTCTACGCCGGTAATGCTGCTACAGTCTCCGGGTTTTCTGGCGAACCACAGCCATCGAGGGTGGCATGCCCAGCGCGTCTTTCGCTGGGCATGCTGATACCTCTAGCGAAGAACATGCCCACGCGAACAGCGGCGTGGGCATGCCACCCTCGCCAGAAAACCTTGGCGCACCCGATGGCGGCGGCCACGGCCAAGCACCGCAGCGGCTATTCGGCAGACTTCGTCTCGGCCGGCTTGAACTCCAGTTGCTTGAAGCCCTTCGAGCGGTAGGCGACCAACTCGGCGTCCGGCGGCGGGGCGCCGCACGGCTGGAACCTCTGGCCTTCCTTGAGGACGGCCTCCAGCAAGAGGCACTCGACGCCCTCGGTCCTCTCGACCATCGCCAGACCCTCCTTCGCCCCCAGGACGGCGATGGCCGTCGCCAGGCCGTCGGCCAGGCCGGGGTCGTCGGACACCACGGTGACGCTCGCCAGGTGCGTATCCACGGGCCGGCCGGTCCGCGGATCGAGGATGTGGCTGTAGCGCTTCCCTTCGATCATGTAGCCGCGGTAATAGTGGCCGCTCGTCTCGACACCCTTGTCGCGCACGTGGATGGCGGTGTAGAGGCGCGATCGGTCTTCGGGAAACCTCGGGTCCTGGATGCCGACGCTCCACCGCGGGTCGCCGCCATCGTGGGCAAGGGCGGGCGGGCGCTCGCCGAAGGCGTAGGTATCTCCGGCGGCGGACACCAGGCCGGCGGTGGCTCCGGCCCGCCTCATCCGCTGGGCCATCCGCCCGGCGATGTAGCCCTTGGCGACGCCGCCCAGGTCCAGCCGCATCCCGGCCGGCATGCTCACCTGGTGGGCGGCCTGCCCGAGCGGTTTCTGCTTGCGTCCCCCGGCCGGCGGGCGGGCCGGCGCGACCGTCGGCGCGGGCACGCCAAACAGAATCGTCACCTCGACCTTGTTCATGCCCGCCAGCGACCGGGCCTTCCGGAGTTGCTCGTCGGTCGGCAGGCGGTTCTTCTCGGCGGCCTTGCGCCAGAGGTCCACCAGGGGGCCGACCGTCGGGTCGAACGCCCCGCCGCTCAGGTCGTAGACCACCTTGGCCGCCGAGAGGCAACTCGTGACGATGGGATCGACCTGCGTGGCCCCCTTGCCGGCCTCCTCGTTGATCCGCCAGACGTCCGACGGGCCCTGGCCGGGGTCCCGCTGCGCTTCGGCGTCGCCCCTGAGCCACGCCTCGGTGGGCTTGCGGTAGCGGTCGAGGAGCATGACGCACAGGTCCATTTCCTTCCAGGCGGCATCGAGCGCGCGGCGGGCGGTTTTTTCACTGGGGCCGATGGCGCGGACCGTGACCTCCGTGTTCATCGCCGGACGGGACTCGACGAGTTCGACGGGCTTGACGGCGCAGCCGGCTAGGGCCGCCGCCAGCGCGATGATTGCCGGAACCCAGGGTGGCATGGCCACGCCGCAGTTCGCGCGGCCATGTTGCCGACCGTCGCCCCGGGTCCGAAGCATGGCCACGCAGCGGCGCGTGGCCATGCCACCCGCCGCAGGGAGACCCGGCAAGCGTGGCCCTGCCTCGCCATTCGCCATTGCCGTGCGATTCGTCATTCGGATGTCGTCATTCGTCATTTCATTACGCGGACGATCCGCCGCACACGCGCCGGTCAACAGCATGCCGCGAGGCGCAGGGACATGCTAAACGGCGCCATACTTGTACTCCGCCTGGCAGGACCCCTCGCGGCTGACCATGCACGGGCCAACGGGTTGGGCCGGGGTGCAGGCCTTGCCGAACAGGGGGCACTCGTGGGGCTCAATGGCGCCGCGGATGACGTCGCCGCAGCGGCAGCCGTGCTGGCTCGTGCCGGCCTCCGACGGCGGCCATGGAAGGCCGAGACGCCGGGCGGCATCGAACTCGGCGTACTCGGCCCGCAGCCCCATGCCGCTGGCGGGGATCGTCGCCAGGCCGCGCCACATGGCTGCCACCGGCTCGAAGACGCGATGGATGTGGCCGAGGGCCTCGGGGTTTCCTTCGGGCCGCACCGCTTGGGCATAAACGTTGCCGACGCGTGCCTCGCCGGCGGCCAGTTGTTTCAGGATGGCCGCCACGCCCGCCAGGACCTGCTCGGCCGTAAAGCCCGCCACGACGCACGGGCGGCGGTACAGTGCGGCGATCGGTTCGTACGCGCGGCTGCCGATAATGACGCTGACGTGGCCGGGGCAGATGAATCCGTCGATCTTGACCTCGCCGCCAGCCAGCAGCGCGTCCATCGCCGGAATGACCCACTTGTGGCCTGACAGGAGGCAGAAGTTCCGGAGTCCCTCGGCCCGGGCCATCTCGACCGCCACGGCCGAGCCGGGGGCCGTGGTCTCGAAGCCGACCGCCGCAAACACCACGAGCCGGTCGGGCTGGCGGCGCGCGAGGTCCAGCGCGTCGAGGACCGAGTAACAGATGACCACATGCCCGCCGGCGGCCTTCTGGCGCTCGAGGCTCGAGCGCGTGCCAGGCACGCGGATCATGTCGCCGAACGTGGCGACTGTGACGTCCGGGCGGCCCGCCAGGTCGACCAGCGCGTCGATCGTCCCCTGCGAAGTCACGCAGACCGGGCAGCCGGGGCCGCTGACCAGGCGGACGCGCTTCGGCAGAAGCGTCCGCAGGCCCGACCGGCGGATCGCCACCGTGTGCGTGCCACAGATCTCCATGAGCACCACCGGACCGCTGCCGGCGATCGCGTCGGCGGCGGTGAGGATTTCACGCTTGTATTGCTCAATGCGGGCAGCGTCCATGGGCGCCCTCTTGGTGAATGTCTCCCGCTGCTTCCGCCTTCGGCAAGCAGCCTTCGGCGGACAGGCCCGCGGCGGGATCGAAACGGCCAACGTCAGCCCATGCCCTCGATCTGGTCCAGGAGGGCGTTGGTCTCGGCGGCGTCCTGCGGCGTGATCTGCGTGATGGCGAAGCCCGCGTGCACGAGGACCCAGTCGCCGACCCCGGCCTCGGGCACCAGCACGAGGCCCGCCCGCAGGCGGTTGCCCCGGATATCCACCACGCCGACCGCATCTTCCTTCGTAACGATCTTGCCGGGAACCGCAAGGCACATGGCCGTGACCTTTCGTATCGGTGCCCTATCGCGTCGCCGTACCGGCGACGGCTAAACAAAAACGGCGGCGCCGTTCCGGCGACGGCTAAACAAAAACGGCG
>Ga0315280_10006240_pt1 | contig 16548 bp, 13 predicted proteins | sample YL17G06_40_MG_FD_203697 | JGI IMG/M metagenome (GOLD analysis project Ga0315280, IMG submission 203697) | Sediment microbial communities from Yellowstone Lake, YNP, Wyoming, USA - YL17G06_40 | ecosystem: Environmental > Aquatic > Freshwater > Lake > Sediment | place: USA: Wyoming | collected...
ACCGTGTGCTTGATATGGTTGTTGAGGTCTTTGAAAAGGTCCACCAGCAGGGCAAAGTTCGCTGGCTGGGTATCTCGGCCCACAACCCTAAGGTTTTCCATCGTGTGCTTAACGAATACCCACAATTCGCGGTAATCCTGTTTCCGTATCTATTTCTTACCACGGAACTTGGCGGCGACAGTCTCTTGAAGCTGGCGCACCAGAAAAACGTTGGGGTGATTGGCATCAAGCCGTTCGGCGCGGGGACCACCTTCGGCATCAAGCCCAGCGAGCTCCACGGTGCGGTTGACAAAAACGCTCACATCCTCGTTAGGAAAATGCTTCAGGAACCCCGGATTTCGGCCATCATTCCCGGCGTCAATACCACAGAGCATCTCGAGGAAAATGTCAAAGGATCCTATGAGCGCAATACACCGCTGACCCATCAGGAAATGCAGGCTGTACGTAAATATGCCGAAAACTATTACGCCAACCTTACCCCGGAATACCAATGGCTAAAGAATTGGGAAGCAGTTTAAGGCGGATTCTCAAGTGTCTCTGTTCGGGACGCGCTATTGTCTTTGGTGTTATCATCGGATGGATACCGCTTGTTTACCTGTGCTCGTGCAGTATGTCCACTCGTGAAGATGACAGTTTGACGGGGTTTAACCAGACCGACTCCCTCGGTGCCAATGCTGCCTGCTATGTGTGTCACATCGCGTTTGTCACGGAAGAACTGAGCAAAACACATCTTCACGCTAAGGTTGCCTGTATTGACTGCCACGGTCTAAGTGCCGGACACGCTAACGATGAAAACATCGGTGCAACGCCGCCTGATGTCAGCTTCACTCGTGACCAGGTCAGGCCGATGTGCTTGAAGTGCCATAAAGACCGCGATACATCAGCTAAAGATGTTCCTATCCGTAAGCCGCCGCCAGTTTGCACCGATTGTCACGGCAAGCACAGGATTGCCCAGCCGGTATCTAAAAAGGACGGGAGAATCAAATCACTGCTCTGCGTGACTTCAAAATTCGTCACTGAAAGTAAAGTATGGCCAGGTGTAGTTCAATGGACCTTAAGTAGAGAGACCGACTGCAAATAGCAGTAGAAAGGGAGTGAAAATATGTTGAACTTAGGTATGCACGTGGACAACTGGCGGCACCTTGACGTTTCCTATGAGGTTCCCTGCCGGCTCGCCAAAGACCAGGGCATCGAGTACGTGGAGTTCGGAACAATTGACGGGGACTATTTTGTCCAGGCGTTGGGATATAATCCCCACATCCCGCTTCACTCCGACCCGCTGAAACTCAAGAGCTATGTTGATTCAATGGGGTTGAAGGTTTCGCAACTCGATGCGGCCTACCCGATGTCATGTCCTGAGGGCCAGTTCCGCGGGATTCCATACACAATCCGGGCCATTCAGTTCGCCAAAGCCCTCGGATGCCCTTGTGTGGATACCACCGATGGCGGGCGTAAACCACAGGGATACAGCGATAAGGAAGTGATGGGGCTGATAAAGCAGTACTATCGTGTTGTTCTGGAGTGGGCACAGAGATACAACATTATCATCAATGTTGAGCCGCACGGCCCGTACACAACCAACCCTGACACTATGGAGCAAATCCTGAACTTCTTCGACTCACCGCATTTGAGGATGAATCTCGATACGGGCAACACATTCATTGCCGGCCAGGACCCGGTGAAATTTCTGCGGCGGTTCCAGCACAAGGTTTCACATTTGCACATTAAGGACGTCAGCGAGGAACTTGCCAAGGCTGTCCGCGGCGGAATGACAGGTATCGCCTGCTCGGTGGTGGCTATCGGTGAAGGTGTCAACGCCGAAAACATCGCAGGCTGTATCGAGTTGCTTAAGGAAATCAAGTGGGATGGCGTCTTATCAATAGAATGTGAGGCGGCGCCCGGCAAGATCGAACAAAGCATCGAGTGGCTGCGCAAGGAAATCGCCAGATAAGTAAGTGCCCCTTTATTCGAAAAAGTTAATATCTCTCGACCCGCTATAGGTGGGTTCAAGGGTGATTTTGATTGAAAGCTCTGATTTATACTAAGCCATACTGTTTGGAATATTCAGATTTCCCACAGCCAGCGGTCGGCGATGATGATGTGCTGATTCGTGTCAAGGCCTGCGGAATCTGCGGTTCGGATGTCCAGGGTTTTACGGGCAAGACAGGCAGGAGAATTCCGCCTTTGATTATGGGCCACGAGGCCGCCGGCATTATTGAAGATGCAGGAAAAAACGCCAGGGATTTTAAGAGAGGCGATAGAGTCTGTTTTGATTCAACCGTGTATTGCAATAGATGCCAGCCGTGCCGGAACGGCCTCTATAACCGCTGCGAAAACCGCCAGGTGCTCGGCGTCTCTACTCCAACTTTTAGACGGCACGGGGCGTTTGCCGAATATGTTGCTGTTCCCTGGTGGATTGTCTCGAAAATTCCGGATGATATGCCGTTTGTTCACGCGGCTCTTTTAGAGCCTGTGTCGATAGGTATGCACGCCGCCAATAGAGCGCCTGTATCCGCCGATGGCACCGTCGTGGTCATTGGGGCCGGACCAATTGGCCTTTTCATTTTGCAGGCTTGTAAGCTAAGAAAGACTCGAAAGGTCATTGTCTGTGACATTAACGAATTTCGCCTTGATGTAGCGCGAAAATTGGGCGCGGATGAGGTTGTCAATCCTCGCAAATCCGACATAAAACAGGCAATTTTAAAGCAGACAAAAAATAGAGGTGCTGACGTTACCTTCGAAGCCGTCGGGTATGCAAGCACTTTTCAAGATGCCATTTCAATAACACGGACAGGGGGACACCTTGTCGCTGTCGGTAATTTAGAAAGCAAGGCCGAATTTGACCTGCAGCAGTTTGTCGCCAGAGAACTTACCTTCACAGGTTCGTATGCGAGCTGCGGCGAATTTCGTGACTGCATAAAGCTGGTAGCTTCAGGGAAAATTAATGTGGAGCCGTTGATTAGCGATGTTTTGCCGCTGGCCGATGGGCCACGTGCTTTTGACCGATTGCTCAAGCGTGAAGAAAATTTGTTAAAAATAGTTTTGGAACCATAAAGTTTTAGGAACCAAAGATGAAAAATCTTTTTGACCTGTCGGGTAAAGTGGCGATTGTCACCGGAACAAGTCGCGGCCTGGGTCAGTATTTCGCCAGAGCACTTGCAAAAGCCGGCGCTGACCTGGTGATTACAAGTCGAAAATTATCGGCATTGAACGAATTCAAGCGAGAAATCGAGTCTTTAGGCAGAAAGGCATTACCCATCCAGTTGGATGTGCTTTCTCCAAGTGACATTGAGAATATGGTTCGCGTGGCCATAGAAGAATATGGCAAGATTGATATTCTGGTTAATAATGCCGGTATGAATATCCGAAAGCCGAGCACCGAAGTCACCTGGCAGGATTGGGATGTCGTATTGGATACCAATCTCAAAGGCAGTTTTTTCTGCGCCCAAGCAGTAGCCAAAGCGATGATGAAACGGAAGTATGGCCGAATAATAAACATCGGTTCCTGCACCTGCGTTTTCGGTATGGAGGGAATTGCAGCTTACACAGCCGGTCGCGGCGGAGTTTTAGCAATGACAAGAAGTTTAGCCGCAGAGTGGGGTAAGCATGGAATCACAGTGAACGTGCTGGCTCCCGGTTGGTTCAAGACGGCTCTAAATGCCGTGCTATACGAAAACAAAGAATGGGTCAATTACATTACCAGCCGAATCCCTCTAAATCGCGTTGGCCGGCCGAATGACCTTGATGGTGCGGTTGTCTTTTTGGCTTCGGATGCTTCGGAATATATTACAGGGCAAATGATTCTGATAGACGGAGGCTTTACCACAGGAGCAACAAAAGCAATTATTTGAGCTCAGCAAGATTAGCTTTTTCTCGATTGCCCCCGCATAAAATAGTTGACATAAAAGTCGATGGACCGTTATACTACGGACTTGATTGAGATTACGGGGCCGTAGCTCAATTGGTTAGAGCATCGGACTGTCGATCCGAAGGTTGAGGGTTCGAGACCCTTCGGCCTCGGTGGAAGTCTTGTCGGTGTCACCCGCTGACAGGACTTCCTTTTTTGCACCTAACACTGCCGATTGCAAGGACTTATCGAAAGCCCCATCTCCACCTAAATGTGTATCTTGAGGGCTGTTGTCAAAGCCAATTGCGGACAATTGTTGACCATTAAAGTAAACTTTTTTTTGTAAGTTTTTTGTAAGCGCCATCCGGCTGATTATCCGTTCCAGTCTTCAACATAGCAGCAGCATTTTTGCCAGAGCGACTTTCGTTCAAACAAGGCAAAGCCGGCAAAGATAAAACTTCTGCTATTCATTATTTGGTTTCTCTATGTGGCTGTTAATTGAGAGTCTGCCCCAAGTCAGCGTGCAATGCAAGTGTTTTTTGTATCACTTCACAGAAGGGTTGCTCGCCAGCTTTATCAGATTCAATATTTTTATTTGTCTTCTGAATTGGTTGAACAAGAAGCTGGTTTGTCTTCCAATTGAACCGATTTGGACGCGGATTGCCTGGCAATATTTAGCAGGACGCCGACCGCGGCAGATGACAGAAGCATACTCGTTCCGCCGGCGCTTACAAACGGCAGAGGTATGCCTTTTGTAGGCAGCACTACCGTGACCACGCCGATATTAAGCAGCGCCTGAACGGCTATTGTCAAAACGATTCCGCCAGCCAGAAGCTGGCCGAAACGGTCTTTGCAGCGCAGAACCACCAAGATTCCCAGATAGACAAACGCAATAAATAGTCCGATGACTACCGCATTTCCGATAAAGCCGAGCTCTTCGCCGATAATGGCAAAGATAAAATCTGTTGTATCTTCAGGCAGGTGGCCATATTTGCAGATTCCTCTTCCGAGTCCTTTGCCGAATAGTCCGCCGGAGCCGAGAGCAACCAGCGACTGGTTTGCCTGATAAGCAGCCGAATCTGTCCACTTCTCGGGGTGCAAGAAGGCGACGATTCGCTGCATCCTGCTGGGCGAGTGGATAAGTACCAGCAAGAAGGCGATAGCACCAAGCGGCATCGGGGTCAGAATGTGCCACCATTTGATGCCGGCAATTATTAACATCAAAAAGGCCAAAAGGGCGACAAATGCTGCTGTACCAAAGTCTTCGATTATTATCAATACGACTATTACCCCAATGACAGAGCAGATGGGGACAAACCTCTTCCAATATAATTTCAGGTTGGCGGTGAACTTATCGCAAACGGCGGCCAAGAAGAAGATAGTTACCCATTTTGCCAGTTCAGAGGGCTGAAAGCTAACCATTATGGGGCCGGCAGGGATTCTAATCCACCGGCGGGCGCGGTTTATCTCTGTGCCGAACCGTGGGAGTAAAACGAGTATAAGTAGCGCAACACTAAGGACTAACAAATAGCTGGTAGGGGACCTTAGCCAGCCGTTGGCCAGCCTAAACCTGCGGTAGTCGAAACAAGAGACGGTGAACATAATTGAACAGGCCAGCGGTAAGAACAATATTTGCCTCAGACCAGGGTAATTGTAGAATTTTTGCAAGTCGAGTTCCTGACTGATGTTAGCACTGGCGGAAAAGACAAAAACCGTGCCAATAGCCATCAGTGAAACAACGACCATTGCGATGTAATTGGCGACCGGATTGTTTCTTACTGTAGTAACCATTGCGCTCTGCGATACTTTGAGAAAAATCGGTTTTTCAGTAGAGCAGGACCAGCCTGCTTCTATCTATTTTCGGTTTTTGAGGGCTGATACCAGTAAAAATTATTTCGCAGCAAGTTGTGAAAGGATTTTGTGGGTCCATCCTTGTTGGATTAGAGGACTGGATAGCACGGTTTTGACCAACTACGGAAACAGGCGAAAAAAAGGGGTGAAAAGTGTACAAAAATTTACAGGAAAAATGTTGCGTGATATGTTTCATACACAGTCTGTTGTTTTTTGTAAACATTGAGCGAATTTCTTTGATATATAATGCCTTACGTCCTAAAATGTGTAAAAAGGGGTTGGTTGGGTACAAGGGGTGTTGATAAAAAACAACGCGCTGTTAAAATGCGACATATTTCCGTTTTCGGCAGTGAAACGGCATTTGAGCATAACTATTTTTGCTGCAAGTTGTTATGAGAGGGCATAAATGGTTTTCGTTTTTTATTTTTTCCCGTGGCATATTTTTTGCAGAAAATAGAAATTTGCCCTTGAGGCGACGAAGTGGGCGGATAGCCTAAAAACGAAATGTTTGGAGGAGGATGTGTCCGCCCCTTTTTGTAAGTTCCAAAATCGGCACTGCCGATTCCAAAAGTGGGCAGGGCCGGTTTTGTTCATCATACTGAGCGGATTCATTCCGGAGGAGGGATGATTCCGCTTTATTTTTGCGCCAGGGGAGGGATTGTCAGGGTAACGGCAACAACCTTCGCATGAGCCCTGCCGGGAAATCCGGCGGCGGTGGAATAGCAAGTGTTCTGCTTATTTTACTACAAACAGCTTTGCTTTTTGGTTAGAATAGTGCGGGTTAACGAGTATTGAGGGGAAGTTAATGGTGGATATAGAAGAACGGAAGGTTACGCTAAATACTAATGGGCGAAAGCTAACCTCTCTATGCTGATACATTATAGGAAAAAGTGGCTGGAGAGGGTTTTAATCGGCGTTAACGCCTTGTCTTTGGCGGGGGTTGTGGGGATCTTTGTTGGGTTGTTCGGCTTTGCGGAGCCATTGCTGCCGATACGAATTTTGCACAGTGCTCAATTTGTTTTACTTTGCGTTTTCATAGTTGAGAAGATAATTCGACGGCTCAATGTAGTCTCGCGAGCCGAATTCTGGCATGCGAACTGGATTGAGATACCGCTTTTGCTGGCACTTGGTATAGCTGTGTTAGGAGCAGGCTGGTGGTCCGGCGAGCGTGAGCCTGCTGCTGTCAGGCATTTTGCGGTGGGGATGTATCTTGTTCTGCAGGTAGTTACAAAGCTTTGCCGGACTTCTGTCAGTTGGGCGGCATCGGGCATAAATCCAACACGAACGTTGATTTTAAGTTTTGTGGTTTTGATTATTTCCGGGGCAGGGTTACTGACGCTACCGAGGGCATCAACTGGCAGGAACGTAGGTTTTGTAGATGCCTTGTTCACGGCCACCAGCGCAACCTGTGTTACCGGGCTTGTCGTGAAGGATACCGGCAAAGACTTTACTTTAATGGGCCAGTTGGTGATATTGTCGCTTATTCAGCTTGGCGGTTTGGGGATAGTGGTATTCGGTGCGGTCTTTGCGTTACTATTGGGTCAAGCATTGAGCGTGCGGGAATCATCGGCGATGCAGGATTTACTAAGTGCGGATACACTCGGTCGAATAGGCAAGATGATAGCCTTTATTTTCGTCGGGACAATAGTTATGGAGAGTGTCGGTGCGGTCGGGCTTCTGGGAATGTGGGACAATGTGCCCGGTCGCGTAACCGACATTCATCAGCAGTGGTTCTGCAGTATTTTTCATTCCATCAGCGCTTTTTGTAATGCGGGCTTTGGTTTGTTCAGTGATAATCTTGTCAGCTATAATAAAAGCTGGGGAGTGTATGTGGTGATTTGTCCGCTGATAGTTCTGGGCGGACTGGGGTTCGGCGTGCTTTACGACATAGTTAATTTTGCAGTTGACCGGGTGAAGCGGTTCTACAGAAGGTCTTTTAGCCCACATCACCAGATTTCGATGAAATCGCAGCGAAAGATGTGGCTGCAGACCAAGATTGTTCTTGCTGTAACTGTTTGCCTTATAGTTTTCGGGATGCTGGGCCTGCTTTTGTTCGAGCGATATGCCGGCGGAGGCAATTCTGCGAAAGATTTTGGTGTTCTGGATGCACTGTTTCAGTCGGTTACAGCCAGGACGGCGGGGTTTAATACAGTTGATATCAGAGGTCTGTCGGCTGCGAGTAAGTTTGTCCTGATTTTGCTTATGTTTATTGGAGGTTCGCCTGGAGGAACTGCGGGAGGAATCAAGACAGTGACACTGGCGGTGATGATAATGGCTGTGGTTGCAACGCTGCGAAAGCGCGATGAAGTGGAGATATTCGAGCGCTCGGTTCGGCTGGTTATTGTCCGCAGGGTAATTACCGTTACGGTGCTTTTTGCTGTGGTTTTGTTTAGCGCTACGCTGGCACTTAATATTACCGAGAATTCAAATGGTTTTACTATGTTGGACATAATGTTTGAGACTGCCTCCGCACTGGGAACAGTCGGATTGTCGACCGGTATAACGCCTTCTTTGACAATCGGTGGTAAATTGATTATTATTGTGGTGATGCTTGTCGGCAGACTCGGGCCGCTGACGTTGTTGGCGGCTGTGACGTTTAACTTAAGGCCGGCTCGTTATAGTTATCCGGATGAAGTGATAATCGTCGGATAAGGAAGCCAAAAACTGCGGTAATTGAGCTTTGTTTTGTGCCGGGGCTCGGGCGCATTTGGGGAGTTAATAGTATGAAGCGATTTGCTGTAATAGGGCTGGGGAGATTCGGGCAGAAGTTAGCCATTGCATTGGCAATGAGCGGGGCAGAGGTTATTGCGATAGATAAAAACAGAGAGCAGATAGAGTTAATTCGAGACCAGGTAAGTCACGCTGTCCGGCTCGATAGCACTGATGAGGAGGCGCTTAAGGCCCAGGGCGTTGATAAGGTTGATGTGGTAATCGTCAGCATAGGACAGGGGACAGGACTGGGTTTTGAGTCTGCGGTTCTGACGGTGGTGAATCTGCGACAAATGGGGGTAAAGCAGATATATGCCAGGGCGGAGAGTTTGACCGCAGGCCAGGTCTTTTCCAAGGTAGGTGCAACGGAGGTTATCTATCCTGAGATTGAGTCGGCTCAGAGATGGGCGGACAAGTTTATTGCGCCGCAAATCTGGGAGAAGATAGATTTTGCACCCGGTTATAGTCTGGCCCGTATAAAGGCGCCGGCGAGCTTTGACGGCAGGATGGTCCGGGAGCTGCGGCTGCGGGAGAAGTACAATCTGAACCTGGTTTTAATCAAGCGAGGCGAACGCAACAAAGAGGACGAGGAGGAAATTATAAACGTTCCACTGCCTGATACTGTTATCTATCAGAACGACATCTTAATGATAGCCGGCTCCGATGCCGACCTGGCGAACCTGCCACAGGAGTAAAGAGACTAATCATCACCCGGGAAATCGTGGAACAGGAAATATTGTAGTGATTAGGACAAGTCATATTTTGGATATTCTCTGCCTAATGATGGTTTTTTCACTATTGCCAGGCTGTCAAAAGAAAAACCAGGAAAACCAACCGACAGATGTTAATGACAAAATTGTCTGTCCTATGCTTTACCAAAAAAGTGATTCGTTCATTAATGCGCTCACATTTATTGACACCCCTGATGATAGAACGAAGACTTCGTTATCCTTTGTTAGCAAAAGAGGAAAACTGGCGGAACAAAACCAATTGGTATTTGCCAATAAGCTCTTTAGCCTTCGTAAAAGTAAAGATGTCGATATGTTTATTTCTCTGCTCAGCGATGGCACGAGAAAGCAGCTCAATGACGATAATAATAAAAGAATGCTGCACCACCATATAAGAGAGATCAAAGACAGTACATTTCTTTACGGTGAATATGACTTTAAGTTCTTTGTGACATTTGGCGAACTCACACAAGGAGACCGGGACACATTAGAAAAACATGTGAGTTTTGCCGAAACCCCTTCTCATGTCGTTCATTTTTGGCATTTTCACAAGCCTAATTATATGCTGATAGGCTCGACCTTATATCTTATCGAAGATAGGGACTCATACAGAATAGTTACGGAGACATTACTGCAAGGTGAACTTTCTCCCGTCCCTGAGCCGAAAAAAACCTCAGGCCCGAAAAAATACGGTATTGTCACTTTTACACAAATCGACGATGCTTATACAAAGCCTAGTGCTTGGAAATATCAATGGGACATCGAATTGAGCCTGGATGAGAGCGAGGGCAATACATTTGAGATAGTAAAGCTTACGGAGAATCATCTCAGGTCAGGATGATGCCGGCCTTCATCCCGGTATTGCAGAGCAGGTGCTCGTTGAGGAAAGTGTATTTGAGGAATATCGGTATAAGCAGTTGCGGTGCAGGTCCTATATGGGGGACAAGGAACCGGCAGATAACTTCTCCAAGTATGGGCAAAGGCTATCTGGTTGGAGTTATGGTTTTTCGATAGCCAGTATGAGCATGTCATCATCAATGCTCTTTCCAGGAAAAAACATTACGAATGTTAAGGTAAACAAAGACGGCAACTTTGTCGGTTCCGAGTTGGAACTTATATCTTTTGAAACTTTAAAAGAAAACATTAAATACGAGCACAAAGTTATCTTACGGGAAAAGCCTATTATTCCCAAAGCGGACTTGTAGAGGAATTTATCAGACTTTTCTATACTTTCGCAGCATATTGAGGAGGGTTTGCATATCTGTGGGCAGGGGGGCTTCGAAGGTCATTATCTGGCCGGTTGCGGGGTGTTTGAATTCGAGGGTCGAGGCGTGCAGCGCTACGCGGTCTATGACCGGCTCTTCTACTACCGGTTCGGCATCGGCCAGCTGCCAAGGATAGACAAGTTTTCCGCCATAGGTTTCATCGGCGACGATGGGGTGCTTTATGTATGAGAGATGGACGCGAATCTGGTGGGTTCGGCCGGTTTTAGGTGTTAATTTTAATAGAGAGAAGCCGCGGAAGGATTCGAGGACCTCGTAGAAGGTGGTGGCCTCTTTTCCGATTTCCGGCCTGATTGCGTATTTTTCTCTTATCTTCGGGTGCATGCCTAATGGTGCATTTATTCGGTCGGCTGTCAGGTCAGGGGTGCCGTGAACGATGGCCAAATAGGTTTTTTTGACCTGGCGGCGCTCGAACTGCCTGGCAATTTTCCACTGTACGGTATCGTTTTTGGTAGCGACCATTACGCCAGTGGTATTCCTGTCGAGGCGGTGGACAATGCCTGGTCGAAATTCGCCGAGGCCGCTTGAGAGTTTATCGCAATGGAATGCGAGGGCATTTACAAGGGTGCCGTGCGTGTTGCCGCGTGCAGGGTGGACGAGGATGCCGGCCTGTTTATTGAGGACGATTAAATCCTGGTCTTCATAAATGATATTTAGAGGGATGTCTTCGGGCAGAATCTCCTTGCTTGGTGGTGGGGGGATTATCAGGTCTATGGTGTCACCCGGGCTTATCTTAAAACTGGGTTTGACAATTTTGCCGTTGACCTTGACAGAACCTTGCTTGATGAGGTCCTGGACGAAACGGCGGCTGAATTCCGACAATTTGGGATGGCTGCTAAGGTATTTATCAACCCTGTGCTCCTTTATTGAATCCCCAACATGGAGCGTCAACCCCGTTAGAAAAACGGCTTTCTTTTCTAACGGGGTCAGCGCCTTACATCCTGTCTCAGACATATTATGCGTATTGTCTGACAAGTTATTTGTTGGGCGAATTGACATCGGTGAGTGGAGGGACACTGGTTGGCATCTGGGGTCCGAGATTGGTATCAGGGACAACAGAGACATTATTTGGTGATTGTGGTCTCGGGCCGGAGCCAGCGGGCAGATTAATATCATGGGGTAAATTGGTCTCAACAGGCCGATTTATATCAGGAGACAGATTGGTATCAATGGGTAGTTTATGGATAAGTGGCCCTATGGGAGTCACAGGTCTTGGTTTTGGTGCGGGCTTAAAGGTCAGTTTCTGTTTGTAATCAGCCATTGTCTCGAGACGGTGTTTTGCAGCAGTGTTTGCTACGGTGACTTGCAAGTTGGGATTTTCTGCGACTTCGCGATATATTTGGGCAGCTTTCTCGAAGTCACCGAGTTCCTCTTCGCACAGTCCCAGGCCGAATTGAGCGGCGGCCATTAACGACGGATTGGAAGAGGCTTTCTCGATTGCTTGAGCGTAACTATTCTTTGCCTGCTCTATCTGTCTGATTAAATCCTGGTTGCTTCCAGTACCGAGACGGTAGTGTAGCTCTGCCCGGATAGCTTCGGCTCTTTTGATAAGTGCGAAGGCAGCCATTTCATTGGTATTTGCATTTTGTGCTAAGTTTTTGAGATTTTCGGCTGGCTGCAGAAGTATGAACGAAAGGTCTCTTCCGTCTGCCTGGGCGCCGAGGATTTGCATTTTGCTCATCGAAACCTGGCTGACCAGGTTTGTAAACTGGAGCTGTTTTTGAACTGCTGTTATGTTTTTAGTATAGACTTTCCAGATATAAAGACCTGCGGCGACAGCAATCACGACCGATGCGATTATGAGCGTTATTCGGTTTTCCCTGGCCCATTGTGGCAAGTTTGTCAGCCATTCGACCAATTCATTTGTTTTTAGTTCGTGTCGATGCTTGGCTTTCATTTTTATCTCCGTTTTTTACTGGGGAAAGGTCAGTGCCAATCCCAATTTACTGGATTTCAATTTGGTCACAAATTTATATTGTAGCGAGATTTCTTTTATGTTGCAATGGGTATATCTGGTGGTAGAATTTTGGGGCTGATGGCTAATTGAAAGGGTGTAAATGGTCAAAGTGAAGGCAGAAGTCAGAAGAGGGAAGATAGAAGGTAGAAGACAGAAGGCAGAAGACAGAAGGCAAAGAGCAAAGCAGAAAAACGCGAACTTCTTGCCTTTTTTTGTGATTCTGTTGACTTCGGTGTGGGTAGTCGGTGAGCAGTCAGTCAAAGCGGAGGTACCAAAAGGGACTGAAGGCATTTGGGACCCTGCCAGGTATATCAGCCTTGACGAGATTAAACCGGGGATGCAGGCCTATTGCCTAACGGAGTACGGCCTTGCCGGGATTGAGAAGTTCGGTTTAGAAGTTGTCGATGTGATGCGAAATATAGAGCCAGGCAGAGATGCGATTCTGGTTAAAGGTACTGATGAGCGTTTTATGCACACCGGTCCGGTAGCCGGGTGCAGTGGTTCACCGGTTTATATTGAGGGACGATTGGCGGGAGCGCTGGCTTTCGCGTTCGAGTACAGCAAGGACCCGCTTTACGGGGCGACGCCGATTGAGGAAATGCTCAGAGTAGGCCAAGGGCTACCCCCCTTGCTTTCTTACGAAAGCAAGAAAGGGGGGCGGATGGGATTTGGGTTTGATTTTTCCAGGCCGATTAATTTTGCCGAGATTGACAGGCAAATTATAGCTCCGCCGTTCGCGAGGAACAACAGACCGGCAGGTGCCGCTACATTGCCTTGTCCATTGATTACATCGGGTTTGCCGGCCCAGGTTTGTGAGCAGTTAAATGCCTTTGTTGAGCCACTCGGGCTTATGGTCGTCTCCGGTGTTGGCGGTGGAATCGATAACAAAGCAGGGAGCGAGCAGGGCGGGGGGGGGAGTGAGAAGCAACAGGTGAAATTGGTTCCGGGTGCCTGCCTTGCCATTCCGCTGGTTAGCGGCGATATAACAATGGGCGTGTATGGAACGGTAACCGAAGTTGTGGGTGATAAGGTGTATGGCTTTGGGCATAGTTTTCTTGGTTACGGTCCGGTAGATTTACCGATAGCGACGGGTAAAGTGCATACGGTGATGTCGAGCGTACTTAGGTCTTTCAAGTTAGCCAGTGTTGTAGAAACAGTTGGTGCCCTGACAATAGACGAAGGGGCGGCGGTCTTTGGACAGATTGGTGCAAAGGCACGGACGTTTCCGCTGACGATACGGGTGGAGCGTTATAACGACAGCGAGAAACGAGTGTATAACTGTCGGGTTGCTAATAATCGGGTGTTTACTCCATCATTAGTCCGTTCATCTGTGGCCGGGGCGGCTTTTTACCTCGGTGATTTTCCGCCGGACCATATGATTGAGTATAAGGTGGCTATAAGCGCGGATGGTGCCGAACCGATTACCTTTGAGAATGTCTCGACCGGTTTTGGTCTGACCGAAATGCTGATAGAGAGTGCCGGCTCGGTGGCGCTGCTTATGAATAATCCGTATAAGGAAGTTGATATAAAATCAGTTGACTGTGACGTTCGTATTGTGCCGAAAAGTATTACTTCGCATATATGGTCGGTGGATTTGTCGGATTCAGAGGTCAAGGCGGGTGAGGAAATTGAGGTCGGGGTAGTTGTGGAATCTGTGCTGGCGGGAAAGAAAAGGTACCAGTTCCGTCTGAAGATACCCAAAGATTTGGCGCCTGGGAAATATGAGCTGACTGTGTGTGGTGCACAGGATTATGAGCAGTTTCTCAGGAAAGCAGTTCCCTACAGGTTTATTGGACAAAACTTGCCGGGTTTGGTTGAGGCGATAAATAATGCTTTGCGAATCGACAGAGGCAGATTGTATTGTGTTTTGACTTTACCGCCCGGCGGAGTTGCAGTAGAGGAGGCGGAGCTGCCCGACCTGCCGGCGACGAAGGCATTGGTTCTGCAGAGCGCCAAAAGGGTGATGAGGACCCAGCCATATCAACACTGGCTGGAGAACAGTTTAGGGACTGGAACGATTATTATCGACAAAAAGGTTTTGCAGGTAACGGTAGAAGAGTGAAACCAATGGAATTTAGAATTAAGAATTGAGGTGCTACGTTCCAAGTTCTACATTCTAAATTCTGAATTAGATTATTCGAGGAGTTGCTATGAGAGATAAATTTCGCAGGGGGCTGGTTCCATCCCGGATATTGACACTTTCGGTTATATTTTTGGTTTGTTTGGTTTCAGGTTCGATTTGTCCGGCGGTAAGCAGCAAGATTACACGTCATGCCACCGGGCCGGATTTGTTGAAGGGCGAAGCTAAAGACGTTGTGATAAGCTCACGAGGGATTATTCAATTAGGGCGAGCGGCTGAGGTGCTGGTTGAGGAATTCAAAGATGTCTGGTCGGTAAATAGTATAGTCGTCAGCGGTGGTACAATTTACGTAGGGACCAGTCCTAATGGCGGAATTTACAAATACAGTCTCGAGAAACTAACAAAGATTTATCCGGCTGAATCAGAGAAGCCGGGTAGTGCAGGAGGTGTGGAGCCGAATGATGCAAACAAGCCTGGGGACCCCAATAAAGTTGAGGCCGAGAAGTATCTGTCGAACGAGCATATTTTTGCGATGGCAACCGATGTTTCCGGCAGGCTTTTAGCTGGAATAAGCGGCAAGAAGTGCAGACTGTGCCGGTTTGAGGCCGACAGGATGGAGGTTATTTTTGAGCCGAACGACGCCAAATACATCTTCGCAATAGCAGTTGATGAGAGCGGTGATATTTACCTCGGGACCGGACCGGAGGGCAAGGTTTACCGGCTAAATTCTTTCGGCAAAGAAGCACAGGTAGTCTATGACAGTCGCGACAAAAACATACTTTCATTGGTGAGCGGCCGGGAAGGCCTCATTTATGGAGGAAGTGACGGTCGCGGACTGGTGTATAAGATAGACCCGCGTACTAAAACGGCGACAGTTTTGTACGATAGCGACCAATCGGAGATTACTGCACTGTTATTTGTGGCAGAGGGTGATTTGCATGCGGCGGCGACATCAGCCAGGATTGTCCAGACACAAACTGACTTTGCTGTGCAGGTGCCTCCGGCTGGTCGGCCTGAGGTGCAGCCGCAGCCGGGAGGTGGAAAAACTCCGGACAAAAGCGAGGTTGTGCGTAAGCTTAAAATCGCAAATACAAAAGAAGGTGCCGATGGGGCAGTGCAACGACCACCAGGACCCCCGAAAGGAGCCAAACCAGGTGAGGTCAGTTATATATACAAGATAAGCAAGGATGGTTTTGTGACGGATGTATTCAGTGAAGCTGTGGTTCTTTTCTGCCTGGCAGAACAGGATAAGAGGCTGCTTGTCGGGACCGGAAACAGGGCGCAGCTTTTTAGCGTTGACCCGGCCTCGGAGCAGCAAGCGATTATCTATGAGGACGAGAAGGCATCCCAGATAACGACTGTAGCTGTCTTGGGGCAGGATGTTTATGTCGGGACAGCAAATCCTGCGAAGTTGATAAAATTGGGCAAGAACTTTGCTGCGGAGGGGACTTATACCTCCGACCTTATTGACGCCGGTCAGCCGGCAACGTGGGGCAAGCTGCAGCTTGAGGCGGATATTCCACAGGGATGTAAGGTTAAGGTGGCTTCCCGCAGCGGAAATGTTAAGGATGTAAACGACCCGACTTTTTCGGGGTGGACTGAACCGGTGGAAGCGACGGAGCCGGTGCAATTAGACTGCCCTCTGGGCAGGTTCTGTCAATATAAGCTTGTATTGCAAAGCGCAAACGGTATAGACAGTCCTGTTATAAGGGGTGTCGCTGTTGCCAGTACTGTGCCGAATCTGGCGCCGAAAGTGGAGTCGGTAACAGTTAGTCGAATCGAGGCGCCGGGCAAGACAGGCGTGTTCAAAATCGGCTATAAGACCAAAGACGATAACGGCGACAAACTGGTTTACAAGTTGGACTTCAGGAAGGTCGGAAGGACAAACTGGATAGAGCTGAAAGACCAGCTTGAAGCGGACAATTTTGAATGGGACGGAAAGACTATCGAAGACGGCCGATACGAGGTCAGGGTAACTGCAAGCGATGAGAAAAGCAACACCAGTTCAACTAAGTTGACGGGCAGCAGGATAAGCGACCCGGTAGTGATTGATAACACAGGGCCGGTTATCAAAGACATAAAGATAACATCGG
>Ga0315280_10006241_pt1 | contig 16548 bp, 13 predicted proteins | sample YL17G06_40_MG_FD_203697 | JGI IMG/M metagenome (GOLD analysis project Ga0315280, IMG submission 203697) | Sediment microbial communities from Yellowstone Lake, YNP, Wyoming, USA - YL17G06_40 | ecosystem: Environmental > Aquatic > Freshwater > Lake > Sediment | place: USA: Wyoming | collected...
CGTAGACCATGTGCCCGTGGTGGTGCTCAGTGAGCTTGATCTCACCGGCCCGCGCGCCCGCCCCGCCGACGGCCCCCAGCAGCGGGCCAAGCGCGTCGGCCGCATCAGCCAGACAAACACGCAAGACGAACACGATGTTCCGTGCGAACCTGTCCTGTAGCGCCTGCTGGGAAGCCATGTCAGCCGCACCTCCCGTTGCGTACCTGCCTTCCCGGTCACCGGGGCGGAAGCCCCCGCCGTCAGGCCGGGGATGCTGCTGTTGCCTCGCCACTCACGGGCCGGTAGAACGGCCGATTATACGTCCCCCACCACCGCGACGCAAAAGCGGCGAGGCAGGTGCCTCGCCGCACTGAGTCCACACTGGGTCATCCGTCGGGGCTCAGAGGCCTGGCGCCGCGGCGGGGGCGGACTTTGCCGCCGGGGCTGGGGCCACGGGGGCAGACAGCTCCTCGCTCGGCACGTGGACGACGACCAGCAGCGGCGTTGCGTGGTAGTAGCCAAGGTCGCAGGGGCGGAAGCCGTTGAGGTTGATGTAGAGCGTCCGCCCGTCCGGCGAGGCGATCAGGCTGTAACAGGTGTGCTTGCCCCTGGGCTCCCAGCCAATCGCCCGGCGAAGCGGGACCTCCAGGAAGGCGACGACCTTCTGGCTGGCACCATTGGCCATGTCCACCTGCACCACAGGCAGCCCGGCCACCAGGTTCTTCTTGGCCCTCAGTTCCGGCGGGATCTTCTGATCGCCCTCGGCGGGGATTTCGCAATCAGCCACGTAGTACACCCACCTGCTGGTTGCGTCCATGTCCATGGCCTTGACCTCGTCCCACAGCTCGCCGACATCGCTAACGCGGCCGGTGGCGGGATCCAGCAGGATCAGCGAGGAGTGGTCCCCGCGGCTGGCTGCGCACATCACCCCGTCGGCCCGCGCGCGGCTGGCGTCCTGGCGGAGCTTGCGATGCAGCAGCCGGTCGGGCAGCTCGGTGACCGCGTTGGTGCGAGGATCGTACTTGCGGATCATGTGGCGGCAGGCGTAGTACGCACAGCCATCGGCGTCGACCAGGATGGCCCTGCCGGGCCCGGCCTCGCCTTCGTGCCCGCCGCGGAAGAGTATCCGACCGTCCTTGAGGTCATAGGCGACAAAGTCGGTGGAGTTTGCGGTTGGGTGTTGGAACTCCCCGTAGAAGATCATCCTCTTGGGGTCCAGGGCGGTGGTGGGCGCGCCGTAGCCAGGGACGGTGATGCCGAGATCGGCGAGCTGGCCGCTCTGTGGGTCGAAGCAGAATATCCTGTCGCCGTGGTACCTTGGCGAGTCGGCGTCGGCGCCCCAGAAACTGGAGAAGTAGAGCTTGCCGTCGCTGCCCTCGCAGATTCGCCCGTGGACCTTGCTGAAGCCGTAGTCGCTCGGCTTGAAGTCCTTGACCACCTGGCAGAGGCTCACCAGGCAGCGGAGCCGCCCTGCGGACGGGTCGAACTCATAGAGGTAGCTGTCGGCGCCGGTGCCGCCGTGGTCGCCGATGGCAGTGTATATCTTCCCGTTGGAGTGCAGGCAGCCGGTGCCCCAATGCGTCCAGTCGGCGATCTCGCTGACGGGGTAGGCCACATATTCCACCTTGGGGGCATGCTTGGCGACCGCGTACGGCGTGACCGGGTCAAACAACTTCACGCCGTCGCGATCCGCCGGCACGGCCAGCAGCCCGTCGGTCGGCAGCGGAGCGAGCATCCCCACATCCGTCTTGGGGGCAGGCCCGCACCCCGCCGCCCACAGCAAAGCCACCATCGCCAGGCATAGAAGACGACGGGCGGAAATCAAGGTGCAAACCTTATTCATCTGTCTGCTCCTCTTGCACAACCCCAGTTCCCTCGCATGATTTCCTGCGGACAGCCCGTGCCGCACACAGGTCAACTATTGCTGACTTCGATGAGTTTTTCAAGGGCCCTGTTGGCGGCGCCGGAGTCGATGGCACTCTCCGCTGCGGGTATACCGGCGGCGATGGTCTCGACACGGTCGGCTACGGTTAGGGCCGCTGCGGCATTCAGCACCACGATGTCGCGGGCTGGGTCCTTCTTGCCGGCCAGCACCGCGCGGATCACCTCGGCCGAGTGCTGCGGACTGGTCACCATCAGGTCGTCCAGCCGTGCTGCCGGCAGGCCCAGGTCGCGCGAGTTGACCGCGCTTGTGGTCACCTTGCCGTTGCGCAGGTGAGAGACCTTCGTTGTGGCCGTGGTGGAGAACTCATCCAGCCCGTCTTCGGCGTGGACGACCATGGCGTGTATGGACCCCAGCGCGCCCAGGACCTGGGCGATTGTCTCGGTCAGCCGGGCGTCGAAGACGCCCATCAGTTGCCGCTGCGCGCCGGCGGGGTTGGTCAGCGGCCCCAGCAGGTTGAAGATTGTCCACACGGCCAGCTCGCGGCGGACGGGGACGGCGTGCTTCATCGCCGGGTGGTAGCGGACGGCGAAGCAGAAGCACACGTTCGCCTCGCTCAAACAGCGGGCGGCGACCTGCGGCGAGGCGTCGATGTTCACTCCCAGCGCCGCCAGCACGTCGGCAGAGCCCGATGCCCGGGTATTTGTGCGGTTGCCGTGCTTGGCCACCTTCGCTCCCGCACCGGCGGCAACCAGCGCGGCGGCCGTGGAGATGTTGAACGTGGCCAGGCCCGTGCCGCCCGTGCCGCACGTGTCGATCACGTTGGCCTCGTCGGTCTGGATCCCCACCGCGTGGCGGCGCATGGCTGAAGCGGCGCCGGTGATCTCATCCACCGTCTCGCCTTTGGCCGCCAGGGCCACCAGCAGCCCGGCGATCTGCGCCGCTGACCACGCGCCGGTCATTATCTGGGCGAAGGCCGCCTCCGCCTGCTCGCGCGTGAGGTGCCCGCCGGCGATAACGTGACGAAGTATCCCACTGTATGACGGTCCGAGCATGGTTTGCTCCCCCTGAACGGGGTCGCCTGTGATCGTGATTATAGCGGCCCAGAGCGGATCGGCAACGTTTATCGACCTTGCGAAATCCCCGACGCAGACCTACGTTTAGCCGAAGGATGCAGCAGCCTTCCCTACAGTTTCACGCCGCAGCCAGCCCGGCGGTGCTTATCGCACTGCTGGGTGCGATTGCGGCGGTGCTGATCGTGCAGGGCGTCCGGCACCTGGTCTGGCGGCAGCGGCGGCGGGCGGTGATGTTCTTCTGTGCAGCCGCCGGGCCGGTAGCGCTGCTGCCGGCACTGGCAGCCGAGGCGGTGCGCCAGTACCGGGCGCGGAATCGGCAGGCGCCGACGCTGCTTGCTGTCTCGGCGGCCGGCGTGGCCGCGGGGGCAGCGGCGGCTGCGATACTGGCTGGCAGATCGGCGCAGGCGGCGTGGATGATCCTAGTCGCCCTGGAGGCCGCTGCGGCTATGGGCGCGTTCTACGCCGCCGCCTACGCCCACTTGGGCGCGGGCCGGCTGGCGGGGCTGGCGGCCATACGGATCGCCGCGGTCGTGGCGCTGATACTGGCACTGTTCAAGCCAGCGATAAGCATAACGGTTGACCCACGGTCCTTACGGCCGGTGCTGGCCGTGCTGGTCGACCGCTCCGGCTCGATGGCCACGGCGGAGCAGGACGGCGCCCCGCCCCGCTTCGCGCAGGCCGTCTCGGCGCTGGTGGCCAACAAGCAGCGGCTGGAGTCGGTCTTTCGCCCGGCGTGGATGACCTTCGCCGCCTCGCCCGAGCCGGGGGCGGCGCTGGAGGCGATAGCGGGCATGAGGCCGTCGGGGCCGGGCAGCGATGGCACCGACATCACCTCGGCCATCAGCTCCGCCGCCGCCCGTCGCGGCGACCAGAAGGCCGCGGCCGTGCTGCTGCTGTCGGACGGGATAAACAATGGAGCCGGCAGCCCCGCTCAGGCAGCCGCCCGGGCCGGTGTGCCGATGTACGCGGCAGCCGTCGGTTCGGCCGATCACGTGCCGCCCGGAAGGAGGAACATCGCACTGCTGTCGGTCGACGCACCCCTTGACATCGCCAGGGAGACCATCGCTTCGGTCCGCGCGGCCTTCCAGGTGGACCGCCTGGCCGATGCGCCGGTCGAGGTCCGCCTGCTGGATGAGGCCACGGGAGCGGTGCTGGACACCGCGATGCTGTCGGCCCGCGCGCCCTCGGAGGTCCTGACGGCCGACCTGAAGTGGACAGCCGAGCCGCCCCAGGGCGAACCGAACCAGACCGGCCAGGTCCGCCGCCTCGTCGTGGCCGCCACGCCCAACCCGGCAGAGGCAGTCAGCGAGGACAACTCCGCGCCGCTGCACGTGCTGGTGACCGAGCCGCGGATCGGCGTGCTGTACGTGGAGGGCTCGATCCGCCCGGAATACAAGTACCTGCGCCGCCTGCTGGACGGCGACGAGCAGATCCAGTTGGCGACGCTTGTGCGCGTGAGCGACAACCGCTTTTGGGCGCAGGGCAGCATAGCCGGCCGCCAGGCGACCGCGCTGCCGACGAAGGAGGAGGACTTCCGCGGCCTGAAGGTGATCATCATCGGAGACTTAGACCGCAGCTTCCTGACCGACCAGCAGATGGCGGCGATCCGGCGGTTCGTCAACAGCGGCGGGGGCTTGTTGATGCTGGGAGGGCACAACAGCTTCGGCCCCGGCGGCTACGGCGGTACGGACATCGAGGCCATCCTGCCGGTTGCGGTCGGGGGCAGGAACGAGCCGCAGGAAACCGCTCCGTTCCTGCCGCTGCTCACAGCCGCCGGCGCAGCCCACCCGGCCATGGCCGGCATGGATCAGTTCCTGCCATCGCCCGGCAAGACGCCCGAGAGGTCCCAGGAGCTGCCCAACCTGGCCGGGTGCGTCGCGGTGCTCGGCGCCAAGGCCGGCGCGACTGTGCTGGCCGTGGACCCTTCGCAGCGCAACGAGTCGGGGCCGCTGATCGTCCTGGCCGTCCAGCAGGTCGGCGGCGGGCGGACCGCTGCCTTCACCGCCGACACCACCTGGCGGTGGTATCTGCCGCTCCAGGCGATGGGGACCGACGGGCCCTACCCCAGGTTCTGGCGGCAGCTCGTCAGGTATCTGGCCAACGCGGAGGCTGACACGGGCCGGCAGAAGCCGTCGGTCGTCCTTCGCGTCGACCGCGCCTATCTCCAGCTTGGGGCGACCTGTAAGATCACGCTGCGTGCCTCTGACGGTAGCGGCTCACCCATCGACCTATCCCGCATCCACTGCACCATCTCACCCGCCTCCGGCGGCCGGGAGACCGTGCTCGCCGTCTCGCCAGGAACCGGGCCGCTGCTGGCGGTAACGGCGGCGCTTGACGAACCGGGTGGGCACCGTATCAAGGCATCGGCATCCGACAAGCACGGGGCCGAGATCGCGTCAGATGAGCTGACGATCGTGGCCGCAGGCGCCTCGGCAGAGACCGACCGCCTTGCAGCGGACCCGGAGCTGCTGAGAACCATTGCGGAGCAGTCCGGTGGGCAGATGGCCGATCTCGCCTCCCTTCCGCGGCTGATCGAGCAGATGATCGAACGGCACGGCATCGCGGCCCGCGGCGTCCCGCTGGGGCGGACCTATCGGCTGTACAACTTCCCGCTGCTATTCGGTGTGTTCGTGGTGCTGGTCAGTCTGGAGTGGCTGCTGCGGCGCCGCTGGGAATTGCAGTAAGCCGGCGCGGCAGTTGGGGCGAAAGGTTTGTCTTTGACACGGCGCGGGGGTAGGATACGAGTCTCCAGCGGACGCCACAGATGGACACCGGATGCGCCAAACAAGCTGCTGCTCAGGCGCGATCAAGATCAAACGGGTCGGTGGCTATCAGACTGCGCGGAGCGGCCGTGGCGGCCGGCGCGGCGGGGATGCTCCTGCTGGCTGCGTCGCTGCGGCCTTACCATAGCGGCACGGGGACCCACGAGCAGCTCGGCTTGCCAGCGTGCACGATTCTGGCCCAGACGGGCTGGCCTTGCCCCACGTGCGGGCTGACCACGTCGGTGGCGGCGACGGCCCACGGGCAATTGGCCGTGGCGGCGCGGGCCCAGCCGTTCGGCGTCGTGATATTCGCCGGCCTGGTCGCCGCGGCAATCGCAGGCGGAATCGAGCTTGTATCGGCCAGGCCGGTTTTCAGCAGGTTGCGGCCCCGGCTGTGGTGGGCACTGGCTGCGGTCGGCGGGCTGCTGGCCGGGTGGGCTATCAAGCTGGCCATCGGCGCCGCCACTGGGGAGCTGCCACTGCAATGAGACGCACGCACCGACATGCATTAGTGGTCCGCCGTGCTGCCCGCCTGGGTGCCGCGGCGCTTCTGGCAGCGACGTGCCTGTCGCTGGGCGGCTGCCGGTCGCTGGGTTACGTGGGCTACTTGCTGGCGCCGGAGGCGCCGCAGAAGACCGTTCCGGCGGAGTTCGAGGGTCTGGCCGGCAGGACAGTCGCCGTCGTGATATTCTCCGATGAGCGGGTGCAGTACGAGTATCCCTACGCCCGCCTTACGCTGGCGTCGGCCATCAGGGCCGAGCTGATCTCGCGGCTGAAGAACACCACGGTCGTCGATCCGGGCAGGGTGTGCAGATACCAGGACGAGCACATCAACTGGGAGGCGATGGACAAGACCGCGCTGGCCAAGGACCTCGGCGCCGATTACGTCCTGCAAGTCGCCCTGGTGGAGTACACCACGCGCGAGCCGGGTAGCGTGAACCTCTTCCGCGGCAGGATCACCGCCCAGGCCGGCGTGTATCAGGCCGACCTGCCGGAGAGGTCAGCCCGCGTGTGGTGGTGCGACAACATCAGCGTGGTCAATCCGAAGGACAACCCGGTCGGGCTGGTCGGCGACGGCGACCGGCAGATACGCGGCGCGACCGAGCGCCTGTTCGCCGATGCCCTGGTCAAGAACTTCTACGCCCACAAGGCCCCCAAGTAGCTGATGAAGCACGCATGCCGTGCAATGTTGGCGGCGGGATTGCTCGCCGCGGCGGCGGCTGCCGGCGGGTGCGCCGCGGTGTCCTGGACCGTCGCCCAATTCGCCCCGCCGCAGAAAGTGGACGCGCTCTACAAGCCCCCCAAGGGCAAGACGATCCTGGTCTTCGTGGACGACATCTACACCGAGGTCGCCTATCAGCCGATCAAGGTGGAGCTGACCGACCGGCTGAACGACAGGCTCACCAAGTACAAGATCGCCGCCGCGACCGTCCCCTACAAGAATTTCATCACGCTCGCCTCAGCCGGCAGGGATTTCGACAACCTCACCGTCGCCGAGGCGGGCCGCAGGCTCGGCGCCGATCTGGTTCTCTACGTCCACATTGACAAGTTCAGCCTGCGGGACGACGAGCAGAGCCCGCTGTGGCATGGCCAGTTGCAGGCCACGATCCGGATAGTGGACGTGGACGCCGGCCGCCTCTGGCCGCTGGACGACCCGGAAGGCTACGCCGTGCCGCCGGTCGATCTGCCGGCCGTCGATAACTCGTCCGCCGCCTACGGCAGCGAGGTGGCCCGCCAGCTCGCCGAGGAGATGGCCGAGCGGATCGTCAACTGCTTCCGCGACCATACCGCCCCCGCACAGGGCACCTGGGAGCAGGCACAGCAGTCAGGGGTGTAGGCGCCATCCCCTGGCGGAGAGCATAGGGCGTGCAGGTTCCCCCGTAGAGGGGGGTTCTGCACGCGGGAGAGGCCTGCCCGATCACGGCTGCGGGTCCCACCAGCAGTTGCCCTTGTCTTTGACGGCTAGCGCCGCCTGGCGGCGGATCTCGGAAATCTCAGCGGTGGTCAGCTTCCGGTAGCTCAGGGCAGCGGCGAAGCCGGCATCCTGCTCGTTTGGGAAGCTCATCCCAAGAAGCGCGACATCCACCTCGCAGCTCAGCGTGTAATGGACGCACTGCTGGACGGTCAGGTGCGGCAGCATCGCCTGTTCGCCTCCATCCCGCCCGCCTGAGCTGACCTTGCCGCGGGGGCGATGCTGGAGAGGCTTGCTGTAGCCGGCAGTGTCGCACAGCAGCTTGCCGGCGCCGAAGGTCTTGAAACAGACCGCAGCGACCTGCTTGCTTCGGGCCAGCGGCAGGACGGTGTCGATGTAGCGCTGGTCACAGTAAGGCCCGACGGCGAACAGCACCATGTCGCAGAGCCCTGAGTTGATGGCCTCCACCAGCACGTCGGGCGAGTGGCTGGAGATGCCGCGGAAGCGGCACTTGCCCTGGCGGACGCAACTGTCCAGTTGCTCCATACCTCCGCCGCGGGCACTCACGCGCCGCCAGTCTTCCATCTTGGAAAGCCCGTGGAACACGAACGCGCCGACGTGGTCCGTCTCCAGCCGCCTCAGGCTGGCCTCGACCTGCTCGGCGACGGGCCTGTCCAGGTGGTCGATCTTGTCGATCACGAACATCCCGTCCCGCCCGCCCTTCAGGGCCGCGCCCACGATCTCCTCGCTGTAGCCATTCTCGTAGGACGGGGCGGTGTCGATCAGATTCAGCCCGGCGTCCATCGCCCGCCGGACTGTTTCGACGCAACGGTCCAGGGGCAACGACCTGTCAGCCAGGTCGCCGATGCCCAGGACGGTGGCCCGGAAGCCGGTCCGGCCTAGCGACCGGCAGGGCTTGAATGCTCCGAGGTAGGGATTCGATGGCATAACAATGCCCTCAGCACGCAGATCCGCACGGCTGCGGCTCGACTGGGATCGCCGAAGTCGAGCGGCGCAGCCGTGGCACCGGGTCACTTGCCGCCGACGGCGGCCCGTTTGTTGGCCAGGTCGATGGCCAGGTTGACGGCTGCGATCATGCTGGAGGGGTCTGCCTTGTTCTTGCCGGCTATGTCGAAGGCTGTGCCGTGGTCGGGGCTGGTGCGGATGATCGGCAGGCCCAGGGTGACGTTCACCGCCTCTCTCCAGGCCAGCAGCTTGATCGGGATAAGGCCCTGATCGTGGTACATGGCCACCACGCAGTCGAACCGCCCTTCCAGGGCTTTGAGGAACACCGTGTCGGCAGGATACGGCCCGGAGACGTCCATGCCGGCCTCGGCGGCCAGGATGATCGCCGGGGTTATCACGCGGCTCTCCTCGTCGCCGAACTGGCCGTCCTCGCCGGCGTGCGGGTTCAGGCCGGCCACCCCGATCCGCGGGCGGGGGATGTCGAACCAGGTCCTCAATGCCTGGTCGGCCAGGTCTATCGGGTTGAACACGCAGCCGATGGTAAACTTGTTGCGGATGTCGAACAGCGCCTGATGCACCGTCGCCAGGACGACCCGCAGCCTGGGAGCTACGAACATCATGGCCACGTGCTTGACCTTGCACTCATCGGCCAGCAGTTCGGTGTGACCGGGGTACTTCCTGAACCCCGCCAGGTGCCAGGAGGTCTTGGATATCGGGGCGGTGACCATCGCGTCTATCAGACCGATCTTGGCCGCGGCGATGGCATCGCGGCAGAAGGCCATCGACGCCTTGCCCCCCAGCCTGCTCGGCCCTCGCGGCATGGCCGCCGGAAGCGAAAACTCGTCATAGTCCAGCAGCACCATATCCTCGTTCGCCGTGCGCAGGTCTTCGTGCTGCCTGCGGAGGATCGGCAGGTCCGCCTCCAGCGAGTCGGCCGTGTATATTAACTGCTCGGCAAAGCCGAAGACGATGAACCTGGCCCGCCGGCGGAGCTGCGGATCGGCCAGCGCCTTGATCACGATCTCAGACCCGATGCCGCAGGGGTCACCCATCGTGATGCCAATTGTCGGACGAGACTGTTCCATAAGGCGTCTATACGCAAGATGTTAGAGGCTAGGCATATCCTTGTTCGCGCAGCTTCTCCAACGTCACGCCGCCTTCGCGGGGCGCGAACCTGCCCGCGTACTTGGCGACGTACTTGCCGATCACATCCGTTTCGACATTCACCTTGTCTCCGGCGGCGAGGGCCCCCAGTGTCGTCGCCTCCAGCGTGACAGGGATGAGCGCGACGAAGAAGCGCCCGGGGGCGAGGTCCTTCAGCGTCAGCGAGACGCCGTCGACCGCGACCGACCCCTGGGGGACCATCCCGTCCGTGAGCTGGCGCGGGCAGGTGAACTCCACGATCCAGTCTCCCCCGCTGCGGCGCACCGACCGGACCGAGGCCACGCCGTCAACGTGCCCCTGAACGATGTGCCCCTCCAGCCCAGCATCCAGGCGCAGGGAGCGTTCCAGATTCACCTTCGAGCCGACCCGCAGCAGGCCCAGGGTCGTCATGGCCAGCGTGGCCGGCACCACGTCGAAGTCAGCCACGCTTCCCTCAAGCGACGCGACCGTCAGGCACACGCCAGCCACCGCCACGCTCGCACCGGCCGACAGCCCCTCAGCCAAGGGGCCTAGGTCTACCCCAAGCCGCCTGCCGCCGCCGACCTCGCGGACGCGGCAAACCGCGCCGACATGTTGCACAATTCCGGTGAACATCTATACTGCCCATGCTAGGCGACGGCGCCCGGCCGCGCCAACAACCATATAGTATAGTGCGCAACTCGCCGTAAGGGCAGGCGCAAGAATGCCTAAGGCCCGCCGGGTCGATCCTGATATAATCCGCCTATCCAGGCAGCATCACGCGAGCGAAGACATGGACTACGCAGAGAAACTGCTGGAACTTCAACGAAACATACGGTTGGTCTTTTTCGGCAAGGACGAGGTCATCCGCCAGGTGCTGGTGGCGTTGCTCGCCCGGGGGCACGTGCTGCTGGAGGACGTACCGGGCGTCGGCAAGACCATCCTGGCCCGCGCCATCGCCAAGAGCATTGATTGCGCCTTCAGCCGCATACAGCTCACCCCCGACCTGCTGCCCAGCGACATACTGGGCGTCAGCATCTACGACGCCCACACCTGCCAGTTCACCTTCAAGCCCGGGCCCATCTTCGCGCAGATCGTGCTGGTGGACGAGATCAACCGCACCACGCCTCGCACGCAGAGCGCGCTGCTGGAGGCGATGAACGAGGCCCAGGTCACAGCCGACGGCAAGACCTATCCGCTCGGCCCGCCGTTCATGGTGCTGGCTACCCAGAATCCTTACGAGTTCGAGGGCACGTACTTCCTGCCGGAAAACCAGCTCGACCGGTTCATGCTTCGCGTGGCCATCGGATACCCCGACAAGGACACCGAACGGGAGATATTGCTCACGCAGCCGGCACGGACGCGGCTGTCGTCGCTTCAGCCGGTCGTGACGGCCTCGCAACTGGTGGCGATCCAGGAGCGGGTGCTGGCGGTGAAGGTCGACGACGCGATCACCGACTACATACTGGCCATCGCCGAGGCGACGCGGCGCAACGAGGAGCTGGTGATCGGGCTTTCGCCGCGCGGCAGCCTGGCGCTCATCCAGGCGGCCAGGGCGTCGGCCTTGCTGGGTGGACGCGACTACGTCGTGCCCGACGACGTGCGCGGTTTGACCATCGGCCTCTGCGCCCACCGGTTGATGACCAGGTCCCTCGGCCACGACGGTTCGGCCTCGACCGCCGAGGCAGTCCTCGCCCAAATCCTCAAGACCATCCCCGTTCCGAGATAAGGCTCGTAGTCATGCGCAGTGGCCGGGCAACCCCCAAAGCCCAGCGAGTGCGGTTGAAGCTGACCGCGGCGGGCTGGTTGTTCCTGGTCGTCACCCTGGTTGTCTTCGCCGCGGGGGTCAAGAGCCAGTCGGCCATGCTCTTTGCGATCTCCGGCGCGATGGTCGGGGCGCTGGCGGCATCGGGAATCCTGCCCCACAGGATGCTCCAGGCAGTCAGCCTTCAGCGGGAGGCGCCCCTCCAGGCCTGGCAGAACCAGACGGTCCACCTGGGCTACTATCTGGTCAACCGCCGAAGAGGATCGTGCTTGGCCCTGCAACTGGAGGAGCTGACCGCGGAGGGCGTGCAGAGCGCGCGGGGCTTCTGCGCGCACCTGCCGCCGGGCGGGGTGTTCCGCTCGGGGGCCCGGTTCGTGGTCCGGCGACGCGGGCGGACAACACTGACGGGCGTGGAGATGTTCAGCAGTTTTCCGTTCGGGCTCATCAGGGCCTCCAGGGTCTTCGACCGCCGGCACAGTCTTGCGATCTGGCCGGGAAGGGGCAGGCTGAAGCGACAGATGCTGCACCAGGGCGCGGTGGAGGTCTCTTCGAGCCCACCCACCCAGGTGACCGGCGGGCAGGACGAGTTCTTCGGCCTGCGTGACTACCGCAGCGGCGACAGCCCGCGCTGGATTCACTGGCGGCGTTCGGCCACAAGGCGCGTGCCGGTCGTCCGCGAGATGTGCCATCCCACGCCGGAGATACTGTGGATCATCCTGGACACTTATCTGGCCGGCTCCTCCCCCTCGGGGTGGGACAGCCGCGAGCGGGCGATACGCTTCGCCGGGACCCTGGTGGAACGGGCGCTTTTCCGCGGGTACCGGGTGGGGTTGGCCCTGGCGTACAAGGACAGGTGCGCAGTGCTGCCGCCCGGGCCAGGCAGGGGCCAGTTGCACCTGCTGATGGACGCCCTGGTTGACATCGACGCAAACACCGAGCGGAAACTTGGCCAGACGCTCGCCGCCGTGCGCCGCCGGCAACTGGACAAGGCCCAGGTCATCGTGATCGCCGCAGAGGCGGCCAACGTGGACGAGCGGGCGCTGGCGCCACTCCGCAGGGCGTGCCGGAGCACGACCGTCATCGCCGCAGCCAAGTTGGACGCCGTGTTCGAGGACAGCCCCCTCGCCGCGGCCGAGGTGCGCTGATGCCGCTGAGGAGCTTCACCGAGGCCGAGATAGCGCTCAAGGCCCGAAGACGCCTGGAGCGGCCCCTGCTTGCCACCATCTGGCTGGGCGGGGTCATGTTCAGCCTGGCGGAGGGCAACCTGTTCTACCTGCTGGCGGGCACGTTCGGCGTGGCGGTGAATCTCGTCGCCGCCGAGCGCCGCCGCGAGGTCTACGTCAGCCGACTTTGGGTGAACCTGGCCGTCATCGTCGCCCTGCTGATATTGGCGTTGGAGTCTTACGGCACGGAGATCGCGCGCCCGGTGGCCTTGGCGCACTTCATGATCCTCATACAGGTCTGCAAGCTCTTCGAGCGCAAGACCAATCGCGACTACGTGCAGATGCTCGCCCTCAGCATCTTGACGGTCGTGGCGGGCGCGCTTTACACGCAGTCGATGTGGTTCGCGGCGCTGCTGGTGGTCTATACCGTCCTGGTCGCCTATTCCGCGATGATCCTGACCGTCAAGCGCGGGCTGGACGCCGCGGCGGCGGCCCGGCTGGCGGGCGAGCCCTCCCCGCCCAGCGCTGCTCAGGTGGCCTGGAACGTCATTCGCGACTGGCCGGGCAAGGCGCTGGCGGGCAAGCTGGCCTCGGCACTGATCTGGATGGCGGCGGCCGCCATGGCCGTGTTTGTGCTCGTCCCGCGCACAGAAGGCTGGGGCGTCATTCCAGGGGAGGTATCAACCACCGGCTACAGCAGCGAGGTCGAGCTAGGCACGCCGCGGATAATACAGCTCAGCGACAAGGAAGTGATGCGCGTGACGTGTGACTCGCCCGGCGGTGTGCTGGCCGGGCCTCTGCGCTATCTGCGCGGCAGGGTGCTCCAGTTCTATAGCGACTCTCGGTGGCGGCGAGTGCCCGACAGGCGGAGGCACCGGCCCCTGGACCCGTCATCCCCGCTGCTGACTGACGCCGTGGCCATAGATTTCTCCATCGACCCGTCGCTGCTGCCCGACCTGTTTGCGCCGTTCGCGGCCGTGGTCTGGATGACGCCGGCCGGGCAGGCTGCGCCCGACAGTGATCTGACCGCAACCCTGGCGACGGGGACCACCCCCAACGGACCCGTGGCCTACAGGGCCACGGTGATATCCGACCCACTGACCGAGGAACAGAGGGACTACCTGCGCGGGCAGTTCTCCCCTGATCCGGACTGGCTGCCGTCCCAGTCCGTCCGCGTGCCCTCGACTGTCACTGCCCTGGCCAACCGATGGTGCCAGGACCTCTTGCAGGAGAGAGCCGCCTCCCCCTCGCGAAAGTGGCAGTTGGACCTGGCCATAGCTCGACGCATAACCGACAATCTGCGGCGCAACTACAAGTACAGCCTGGACCTGTCGGCAGCCGATCCGGGGCGAGACGGCGTGGAGGATTTCCTCTACCACATGAAGCAGGGGCACTGCGAGTATTTCGCCTCGGCCTTGACGGTGATGTGCTGTGTGCTGGACGTGCCGGCGCGGCTGGCGACCGGGTTCCTGGCTGACGAGCAGGATCCGACAACCGGCCAGTACATCGTCCGCGAGCATGACGCCCACGCCTGGACGGAGGTATATGACGGGCGCGGCGGGTGGGTGGTCTTTGACGCCACCCCTGACACCGCCGGGGCGGCGGACCAGACCGGCTGGCTGACCAAGGCGAGCGACGTGCTGACCGCGATCAGGTACGAGTGGTACAGGGTCATCATCGGCTACGACGCCACCGTGCAGCGCAGGCTGTGGGCCGGTGTCGTCGGCTTCACCTCACAGACCTGGGCCGTGCTCAAGGGCCTGCCCTCGGCCATCCGGCAGAGCGTGGTCAACCTGCTGATCCACGGCTACATCGACGCGGCCATGGTGCGCGTCTCAGTGGCCCTGGGACTGATCGCGCTGATGCTGGAGGTGGCGCTGGTGGCCCGCATCCGTCGCCGCCGCATCCGCCGGCGCCTGGCAGCCGCAGCCCTGGCCACCAGGCCGTGGGGGCAACTGGTGTTCGTGCCGACCCTGCTGGAGGACCTGGAGCGCATGGGGATCGGGAGCCAACCCAGTCGAACAAGCTTGCAGACCGCGCGCCAGGTGGCCGATCGCCTCGGCCTGCCCGGTGAGGCCCTGGCCGCACTCGTCGATCTTTACTACCGGGCCAGGTGGGGTCACCAGGGGCCTTCCGGGCCGGAGCTGGCCGCGGCCAGGCACCAGGCCGAGCAGATCGCCAGATCGGTTAGTCCGGCGCTGAAGCTCCGGTAGGGTGAGTTTGACTCTTAGCGCCTCCGGTGGTAGAGACACATTGGCCCGCCTGCGGGCTGACAACCCCGCGCCCGCCGCGCCAGCCGAAGGCCGCATCCGGCAGATGCCCGCGGGGTAGCCTTATCTACAGGTGAGAACAGATGCGAGTCGCCCTGGTCGGACCACTGCAATCCGGCAAGAGTACGGTCTTCGCCGCCGTGGCGCAGGCCGGCGGGTCGCACGTCGACCTGCACCGCGCCGATCAGCCGCACCTGGCCGTCGTCAAGGTGCCCGACGACCGCGTGACCTGGTTGGCCGAGCGATACCACCCCCAGAGATCCACGCTGGCGGAGCTGGAGTTCCTCGACCTGCCGGGCTTCGACCTCACCAGCGAATCCGGCAGGGCCGCCGCAAAGACGCATTGGCCGGCGATGCGCCAGAGCGACATGCTCGCCTTCGTGCTCCGCAACTTCGAGAACCCGACGGTCGCACCGTACCGAGGGCGGGTCGAGCCGCAAGCCGACCTGCGGGAGCTGCTTGAGGAGCTGATCTTCGCCGACCTTGAACAGACCGCTGGCCGGATCGACAAGCTCCAGGCCGCACTCCGCAAGAGCGGCGACCCCCACCATCGCGAGAACGAGCATGAACTGGGTCTGATGCAGCAGGTGCGCCAGGCCCTGGAGAGCGAAAAGCCGATATCCCAGGTCGCCACCGACCCGCAAGACCAGAAGCTGCTGCGCAGTTTCGCCTTCCTCTCCAGCAAGCCCGCCTTGGTCGTGCTGAACTGTAGCGAGCAGGCCGGGGCGGAGGGCGGGGGCGAGACCTTCGGCCCGCTGCCTGCCGTGCACCTATCGGCCAAGATCGAGGCGGAGCTTTCGCAGCTCGCCCCCCAGGAGCGCGCGGAATTCATGGCCGATCTGGGCATCGCCGAATCGGCAAGGGACAAATTAATCCACGCCTGTTACCGGGCGATGAATCTGGTGAGCTTCCTGACGGTGGGCGACGTGGACTGCCGCGCGTGGACAGTACCCGCCGGCACCGACGCGGTGACCGCAGCCGGGCACGTCCACAGCGACATGGCCCGCGGCTTCATCAGGGCCGAGACCGTCGCCTTCGAGGACCTGCGCGCCGCCGGCGACATGAAGGCTGCCAGGGCCACCGGAAAGGTCCGCCTGGAGGGAAAAGGCTACATCGTGCAGGATGGGGACGTGATCAACTTCCGGTTCAACGTCTAGGCCGCGCCTGGCAGGGCCAGCCAGACGACTCGGACAAGATATGCCGCAGCAGAACGGTCGCATAAGGCACGCCAGACGGTGGTGGCAGAGGTTGGGCCGCTGGGCGTTGGTTGCGGCGGCCGTGCTGTTGGCGGCGTACGCGACCTTGCCCTGGTGGGCGCCGCGCGACTACCTGCGACAGCGGATCGCCCGCCAGCTTTCCGCCCGCCTGGACGCGCCGGTCAGCATCGACGACCTGCGCCTAAGCTGGGGCCGGGGCGTGCAGATCAGCCGGCTGACCATAGGTTGTCCGCGCGGCTTCGACTGCAACGAGGAGATGCTCTCCATCGACCGCATCTCCGCCGACCTCTCGCCGGTCAGGTTTCTCCTCACGGGGCGGACGGGCAGCCTGGAGGTCGAGGGCGTCCGCCTGATGGCCCAGACCGATTCACAGGGACGGTGGAACGTCTCGCCTCTGCGCAACCTTTCCGGCGGCTCATCCTCCGGGGCGATAT
>Ga0315280_10006242_pt1 | contig 16546 bp, 16 predicted proteins | sample YL17G06_40_MG_FD_203697 | JGI IMG/M metagenome (GOLD analysis project Ga0315280, IMG submission 203697) | Sediment microbial communities from Yellowstone Lake, YNP, Wyoming, USA - YL17G06_40 | ecosystem: Environmental > Aquatic > Freshwater > Lake > Sediment | place: USA: Wyoming | collected...
CTTAAGAGAACACCTCACGGCACGAACTGGCGACGGCCATGCACCTCCTCTCAGCTAGTCCGGTAAGACCTTTAATCTGACCTTCATCCAACTGTCGCTCCTGGTAAGGTTCCCGGTGTTGACTCCAATTAAACCGCAAGCTTCACCCCTTGTGGTGCTCCCCCGCCAATTCCTTTAAGTTTCAGCCTTGCGGCCGTACTCCCCAGGTGGCAGGCTTAATGGCTTCCCTGCGGCACTGGAACGGCTCGTAGCCGTCCCAACACCTAGCCTGCATCGTTTACAGCTGGGACTACCGGGGTATCTAATCCCGTTCGCTCCCCCAGCTTTCGTCCCTCACCGTCGGGCGCGTTTTAGTCGACCGCCTACGCCACTGGTGGTCCTCCCGGGATTATAGGATTTCGCCCCTACCCCGGGACTACCGCCGACCTCCCCCGCCCCCAAGCCGGAAAGTATTCCCCGCAGCCCAACGATTGGATCGTTGGATTTAACGGAGAACTTTTCCGGCCGGCTACGGACGCTTTAGACCCAATAATCGTCCCAACCACTCGAGGAGCTGGTATTACCGCGGCGGCTGACACCAGACTTGCCCTCCCCTTATTCACCCGGCTCGTTACACCAGGCAAAAGCCACCCTCAGCGGGTGACACTCGGGATGACCCCGTCATGCTTCCGCACATTGCGGAGGTTTCGCGCCTGCTGCGCCCCGTAGGACCTGGGCCCTTATCTCAGTGCCCATCTCCGGGCTCCCGCTCTCACGGCCCGTACCGGTTATAGGCCTGGTGAGCCGTTACCTCACCAGCAACCTGATCGGGTGCGGCCCTATCCTTAAGCGAAATCGAGAAGCATGGTCTCAATCTCTTTTGAGTGAAGAACTATTCCAAGCCTCCCCACCCATCGAGTATTAGCCCCAGTTTCCCGGGGTTATCCTCGTCTCAAGGGTAAGTTAGCCACATGATACTGAGCCGTACGCTACGTATCCACCATGGCCTAGAAACGTACAACTCGCATGGCTTAATCTCATCCCGATAGCAGTTGGGTCCGCCAGGATCAAGCGGAGTACTCCCCTCTTGGGACGTATTAGAAAATACGGCCTCCAGAATTTAGATAGACTGGAGATTGGCAGGAAACTGCAAGCGTATCTTGGACCCAAACGTTCCAGAAGGCAGTTTCTGGTTTGTTTAGGTCTTCATTAGTTTACCCGCAATCGGAGGTCAACTTTTCATCCAAAGGCTCAGAGCCTTTACAGTCAAGTTGACGCCGCCGCCGGAGATTGCGGAGTCATGTCGAGATTTTCGACACACGAAAGGACGGCGCGACTAGATATAAACCTTTCCATGCAAGAGAGGGCTACTGACTGAAAGAGAATCAAGCCCGAAAACACTTGCCGCAATATGCTTCTACCGATCGAAGAAGCTAGAACCCGTCCTCCAGACTCTTCATTCGAAGCACTCCTAATATAAGTCAGACCTGTATTAGAAAGAACAGGTCTGGAATATGCCTGAGAGAGACTAACAGGAAGCACGAACAGATGCGAGTTCCCTTTGACCGCCGCATTGCTGGCAATCGATCCGGAGTCTAGACTAGCATGCAGTCAGATAGCTATACTCACCACATGCTGAGAGAAATTCATGAAGAACCCAAAGCTGCATCAGATACTTTAAACAACATCGTAAATCAAAGCGGCGACATCAAGTCCTTTCTTTCTAACGTGAGGCATGACATGATCTACACGACTGGAAGCGGAACCAGTTACCACGCAGGACTCGCAGGGCAATACGCAATAGGAACATTGACCAAGAGAACAGTAAGTTCGATTCCGGCATCAGAATTCAGACGATGGCTCCCGATGTTGACGAGAGAATTTCTGCTTCTGGCCTTCTCACAGTCTGGGGAGAGCGTGGATGTCTTGGACGCAGTTCGTCTGGCCCTTGAGAGAGACGCGAGCGTATTGGCAATAACGAACACGCCTGAAAGCGCACTCTCCAAGATGGCGCGGTACGTGTTGTTGACGCGAGCAGGAAATGAGTTAGCTGTGACTGCTACTAAGACGTTCATATCTCAATTGGCGGCGGTCTATCTCTTATCATTGGAACTGGGCAGGAAGTCATCTGAGGCCGAGCAATGGAGAACATGGCTTCTTGAGGTTCCGGATCTCATAGGGGAAACGATTAAGCTGAACGCCAAGCTAGCTGAAGAACTCGCTGGGAAATATAAAGATAGGAGCTTCTTCTTTATTCTAGGAAGTGGGCCGAATTACGTGGTTGCTCTTGAGGGCGCTCTTAAACTTAAGGAAGCATGCAATGTCTTCGCAGAAGGTTTCGCGAGTAGAGAATTCCTACATGGGCCAGTGCAGCTAGTGAACGAAAGGACGCCGATAGTTTTGATTGTCCCTCCACGTGAATCACAAGGCGAATCGGCAAGTCTGATCAAAGATCTTAGAAGATTTAGAGCACCGCTCATCGCCGTTTCAGAAGAAGATGGAGAAATAGAGAAAGATTCTGACAGTTTACTTCCTGTTCCAAAGGGCGCTCCTGAGATGTTTTCTCCGATTCTCAACGTTGTTCCTCTCCAGCTTCTTGCATACTATCTCTCTGTTTCGAGAGGTTTAAATCCAGACAAACCTGAGAAACTTTCCAAGGTTGTAAGATAGAAGATGATAAAGTGTCTCCTTTTTGGCTTGGACGATACGCTATATGATGCATCTATACAAATGGAAGCCGCTAGACTTAACGCAATTAAGGCGATGATTGAAGCGGGTTTGCCGTCAGATATCGAAAATAGCTTCAACACTTTGAAGAGTATCGTCAAAGAGTATGGACCGCAATATAACCAGCACTTCGATAGACTACTGGAGCGACTAGGACTGAAATGGAACCCTCGAGTCATAGCTGCCGGAGTTGTCGCATACCGAGAAACGAGTCTAGTCTACCTGAAACCCTTCCCAGACACATTGCCGACTCTAGTGAAGCTGAGAGATGAAGGATACAAACTCGGCGTAGTAGCATGCGGGAAGCCTGTGAAACAGTGGCAGAAGCTTATCCAACTAGGTGTTCAACATCTATTTCACTTCGCAACTTTCTCAGAGCAAACGGGCACAACGCCCGTAGAAGCAGAGCTTTTCAAATCAGCCATCAAAGAATTGAAAGTTCAACCTACAGAGGCGATCTCCATTGGCAATAGATTGGATACGGAAATCAGGAGTGCAAACGATATTGGAATAACGTCCGTGCGGATCAGAAGGGGCGAATATGGAATTGAAGAACCCTCGTCACCAAAGCTAACGGCAAAGTACGAAATAACTAAACTATCTGAGATACTCGAGATTCTGAGAAAGTCGAAATGACTTCCGCGACGAGAGATCGACACAATATGAATCTCCGCCCTGTATGGGGATACCTTTGAAGATTGTTCCAGACATCTACATGGTTGGAAGTGGACAAATCTGTTTATCGAACAGAATGGATTCTCATGTCTATCTGATCGACGGTGAAGATGAACTAGCTTTGATCGACGCTGGAGTAGGCGTTGAGAGCGAACGCATACTGGAAAACGTGCGAAAAGAAGGTTTCGATCTGAAACGACTCGTGACAGTTTTGGTAACTCACAGTCATCCAGATCATGCAGGCGGATGCAGAGATCTGCAGGCGAGAACAGGCTCTTCAATAGTTGCTCCAGAGTATGAGGATAAGATACTGGAAGGAAAGATCAGCATTGAAGAATCGATCAACATATGTAAAAGGACCGGGATATATCCGCCTGACTACGTTTTTCCTAGATGTCAGGTTGACAGAATTGTTAGACATCGGGAAAAGATTCAAGTCGGAAAGTATGAGGTGACCGCTATAATGGTTCCAGGTCACAGTAAAGGTTCAACGTGTTACCTTTTGGAGCAAGAAGACTGCAGAATACTTTTCTCTTCGGACGTAGTGTTCTTCGGGGGAACCATAGGTCTTGGAAACTGGCCAGGTTCAAACTTGGATGACTATCGTCAGAATATCGACAGATTGGCGGATCTCCGAATTGACGCATTGCTACCTGGACACTTTCTCTGGACTTTGGAGGGAGGACAAGAGCACTTGGACAAGGCGATACAGAACCTTAAGCTGGCTTGGGTTCCGCCAGCGTGGTCGCACCAGCATTCGCTTTTCTAGTTTCTAACGGAGATAGAATGTGGAAAGGAGAGAAGGATATGAAAGGCCCAAAGATACTGGGGGTCTCATGCAGTCACAGGAAGAAAGGATACAGTGCTTCTTTGCTACTTGCGGCTCTCGAAGGAGCGAAATCCTTAGAGAATGTGACGGTTGAAGCGATCTATCTGAGCGATTATAAGATTAGTCCTTGCACGAGCTGCTTCTCCTGTATCAGAGATCCTGAACATACATGTATTCTTGATGATGATTTTGGCAGAAATGGAAAAGGAGTTCTCTTTCAGAAAATCGCGAATACAAACGCTATCATTGTATCTCATCCCGTCTATATGTGGGATATTTCGGCTCAATGCCACCTCTTCTTCGAGAGGCTCTATCCCTTCGTGTGGATGGATAGGCTGAACGGAATTCCGTTTGCTTCGATGTCATGCGCGTCAAATCAGGGTATGCATATGGAAGCAAATCGCACGCTCTCCAAGTTTGCTTTCGAGTTTGGAATGAAATATATTGGTGGGCTTCCTGTTCACCTTGCTTTTTATGATGAGGCTCTTGGACAGGCGAAGACTCTTGGGGCGAGGGTGGCTGAAGCCGCGATTACGGATTTCAATTTGGGAAGACAAAAGATGGATGATAAGACTCGCTGGGCCTATTATTTAGATAAACCGTGGAAGCATCTTGACGTATACCTAGAAAATCTGACGCGGGGCAGTTTGAAATCTGATGACTCTATGATTGAATATGGTTTGAAGAAGACGTTCAAGAACAAAGAAGCTATCGAGCTCTTGAAGAAAGCTAGAAGACATCTGGATGAGGCCCTACGCCAATACAAGTCCAAGAACATGGCCGAGGCAAATATCCAAACAGTCTATGCAAGCTCTTATTGGACTAACGCTACGTGGAAAGAGTTTCTTGAATCACAAGTCGTAGGGGCTAAACAACCAGTAGTCTACAAACCACTCCCAAGGAATGAGTAACCGAATGCTGCTTGAGAATTTAGTTCAGCTAGCCCTTAACGCCTCCTAACGTCAGACCTGCGACAATGTATTTTCCAGCGACATACATGACGATGAGTGGAGGAATAATCGATACGACTGACATTGCACACATATATGTCCAGAGAATCTTGAACGTCCCCAACTGAGCTGCGATCGCAGCTGTCACTGTGACAGCTTCACGTGAAGTAAGTATGAATGCGTAGATGAACTCGTTCCAAGAGAAAGCGAACATCAACATAATCGTGGCAGCCAAACCTGGCTTGATGACCGGCATCACAACCCGTAGAATTGCGCCAAGTCTCGAACATCCATCTATCATTGCCGACTCCTCAAGATCGTTAGGTACCGACTCGATGTGACCCTTGAGCATCCAGATGGCGAAACCTAGATTGAACGTGAGATAGATCGTCGCTATTGCGGCCAGACTGTCAAGGAACCCTAGGGTCTTGACAAGGATGTAGTAGGGAACAATGAATCCGAAAGCTGGAGCCATCTGAACTGATGCCACGTAAAAAGTGATATTTGGCTTAGCTTTGAAATTAAATCTGGCGAGAGCGTATGCGGCAGGAATAGCGAGACAAGTGGATATAGCAACACTTGATGATGATACGATTAAACTGTTCAAAAGATTCTGTCTGAACCCGCCTGTAATTAGAGACCAATAATTGTCAAAATTGGGTTGGAAGAACCATATCGGAGGCATTTCGAACATCATTTCTTCGGTCTTGAAGGATGACAGAAATATCCAAAATAGCGGAAATACGAAGAAGATCAACCCAAGAGTTAGGAAACCATATCTAACGATTCCGATGGTTCTTGTCAAGACCATTCACCTCGTTAGGTATCTGATGAAGAGACTGCTTAGCGCGATAACAACGAATAGAACTAGGATTGCGAAAGCTGAGCCTAGCCCCATGCGGAAGTAGTAGAAAGCAACTTTTTGTCCGTAGATAATCATAGTCTCAGTGGCGTCTCCGGGTCCCCCATAAGTCATAACATAGATAGTATCGAACATATTGATTGCACCAATGAATCTAAAGAGAAGAGCGACAAGAATAGGAAATTTTAGTTGCGGTAGCGAAATGTGCCTGAACACCTGCCACGAAGACGCTCCGTCGATCATTGCTGATTCATAGTGTTCAGGCGAGATTACTTCAAGTCCAGCCAGCAAGATCAAGAAGACCAGAGGAGTTTTGTTCCAAACGTCAGCTACCACTGTGGCGAAGAGAGCTATCGATGGGTCTCCAAGTACTGTTTCCACAGGCAAGCCGAAGATTCTTGGCAGAAGATAAGCACCTATCACACCAACGTAAGAATTGTACATGAATCTCCAACCAAATCCGACAATGACTGGCGCAACAAACAAGGGGAGGGTATATAACGTCCGAAAGACCGATTTACCCCTTACATTCCCTTTCAAGGCCAGAGCCAATCCCATTCCAATAAGAAATGACAAAACGATACCCGTGGCTGTGAAGATCATTGTTCGCATGACAGAGTTCCAAAATCTTTCGTCAGTCAGTAGCGTGACATAATTCGAAAGCCCTACCCAACTCATGGGTTCAGGTCTAACCCAAATCCAGTTGTGGAAGCTCAGGTATACACAAAAAAGTAGGGGGTATATGGTAATTCCTGCTAGGACGAGAATGGATGGTAGGAGATAGATCCAATCCCGTCGTCGCACTTTCTTATCGACCGCTCTCCTTTTGTCGGCAGCTGTTTTACTTGTAGTACCCTGCGTCTGTCATAATCTTTAGCGCGCGACTCTGTATATCTTTGCACGCATCTTCGGCAGATATCATTCCAGCTACTGTCTTTGAGCATGCTGTGCCGATGATCTCGCATAGTTCTCCATACTCTGGAATCGCTGGCTGATACTTCGGGTTAATATCTCTTATTGCTTCAAGCTGAGCGTCTATGAAATCTTTTCCGAAGATCTCTGCCATTCTCGCGTCTTCAATGATAGATCTAATTGGGACCGAGTAGGCTGGAACTCCGAAAGCGAAGTTCTCGAGGCTTTCCTTTCCGCTCAGCATTGAGAGCACTGTCCACGCTTCTTTCTTGTGCTTTGAGTCCTTGTTGATTCCCATCGACATCGTCCAGCAAGCCTGTATTCTGCGACCTCCTGGGCCATATGGCGCAGGTACTTGGCTCCATTTCGTATAGATGTCTGGCTTGGCTTGCATTCTAGCACTCCATCCACCGGAGCTATTCGGCATAGACATGGCGCACTTACCTATCGCGAAGGCTGTGTCTTGTTCATACCAAGACCAGTTGACGCACTCGGGCGGCCCATACTTTCGGTTGAGGTCTGTGTGATACTTGAACCCGGCCATCCACTCCGGGCTGTCGAAAGCAGGCTTCGCTTTCAGATTTCGAATCTCGTCTGGCGTGCTAGCGTTTTCCTCGAACCATGTACCGCCGTAAGCCCAAGTGAACCCGACTAAATCCATCGTAGGTTCTTCTCCGGCTGCGCAACGCATCGAAACGCCATATTGGTCTGGAGGCTTTGTCAGCTTCTTCGCGCACCCTTCCAGTTCTTCCGTGTTTATCGGAGGCTTCAACCCAGCTTTCTCGAAAAGATCTTTCCGATAGGTCAGTGCCGCTGGGAATGCCATGTATGGGAGAGACCAATAGTGGCCTTTATACCGCTGCATGTCCATGTACGCGGGCATTACGTCTAGTATACTCCAGTATGGTGTTGGATAGTCTCTGATCCAATCGTCTAACGGCTCTAGGTAGCCTGGCTCTACGTATGGCGCAAGCATCTCATAGCCGACCATTAGAATGTCATAGACTCCAGTGTGCGACGCGAGATCCATTGCAACTTTCGATCTGGCAACGTCTTCTCCTCCCCATGTGAATTCAAGTTCAATCCCAGCTTCTTTCTCAAAGTCAAGACATCGTTGGGTCTTCTTCCCGTCCTTCCAGAGATCGGCCCAATAGAACCCTTCGCCGAAAGTTATGATTCGCACGAGTTTCTTTTCTGGAGGGGTTGGAGTGGGTGTTGGAGTTGGGGTAGGCGTCGGGGTTGGTGTAGGTGTGGGTGTTGGAGTAACAGTCGGTTTAGAGGCTTCGTATACTCCGTAGGCAGCTGCTCCTACGACAGCGACAACGACAACGCCGCCGACATACTTCACGTAGGACCGTCTAGTTACTTTCTCTTCACTCATTGAAATTTCCTCAGGTGCAGTATGTTAGAAAATATCTAATTAAGACTTTGCATTCTTCGAAGATCAGCTTGAATTCTGCCGAATACATTTCAGTTACGAGGTGCCCGAACCATCAGTTGCTATTCCAAATCGATTACTAGAGATGTTTGGTCCTGATCTTGTATCTTGAGATATGCTTCCTATTGAATTCGTCCCCTCCCTCGAGGTTGGCGCTCATCCAGACAGGAGGGGTAACGCCTTTCTCTAACATAATCTCACACGCGTGCATTATGATTGTGTGCAGAATAGCGGCGTTGATAATTGTGGAGGTGGGGCCCATCTTCTGAGGAAAACTGCCGATTTGTATGGCAGCGTCTCCGAGGGGAACCTTGTTGTCTATGACGAGGTCTGCTACTTCGAAAAGGCGTTTGCCACTGGAATGCCTTGAAGGAACGCTCTTCGAGAAAGCTAAGGAGGTTATCGCGATAACCTTCAGCCCTTTCTTCTTTGCTTCCATGGCCATCTCAATGGGGACGGCATTCCTCCCTGAGTTGGAGAGAACTATGATAACTTCTCCCGGATGAACTTCATAGTTTTCAATAATTATCTTGGCATATCCCTCTAGTCGTTCCATTTGGGAACTCTTTGTTCCTCCGAAACGAACACTTACTCCGTTATCTAGCATCGCATTGACTGCCGCTAGGCTCCCAGCTCTGTAGAATACCTCTTCAGCCAGAATCATAGTGTGACCAGTACCGAAGACATGTAAAACGCCATCATTCATAATTGATTCCGCAATTATTTCAGATGCTTTCTGAATCTTCTCTCTTTGAGACTCCATCGCCTCTCGGAGTTCCTTACAGATTTCGTTCAAATATTTTTCGGCCAACATCATTCTTCACTTCACTTTCTTTAGGCTTCTTTGTGACGTATCGAAATTGAAGCTCTCATTCATAAGGTAGCTGCTTCTTCAGGTAGTCTGCGTATTCCGTGAATCTTTGGAATGTGAACTCCACATGAACTAGATGGTCGACCGTCGGTATGTAGCCACCCATCTCCTTCAACACCGGAACCTTCGAGTCGATCTCCTTTCGCATAGCTTCGCCTCCAGCTGCGAGAGCTCTCTTGTCCAGGTTTCCGACTAGGAACAGTTTATCACCATACGTCTTACGAATTGCAATTGCATCCATGCCAGAGTTGACTTCGAGCGGCCAGACGCCTGTGATTCCCGCTTCAATGTTTAGGTCCAGCATAGGGTTGATGTTGCCGTCACTATCCATTAGAATTCGGTCTATCCTATTCTTCCTGAGAAACGCAGTCACGTTCTTGTAGTGTGGAAGCAGAAACTCGCGATACAGTTTGGGCGAGATACATGGTCCATGCTTGTCGGCCATATCTTCCCACCAGTAGACCATGTCTATTCGATCTTTCAGCGTCTCAACAGCATCTCGGATCGACTCTATTGTAAAGTACTCCCAGTACTCCGCCATCTCGTGTATCAGCTCAGGATCTTTATAGAACATCATGTTGAACGTGGGGATACCCATCAACTCAGCGCCGAAGCCGTAGAACCCGTTGAAGACCAACTCGGTGTTTCCAGCCTGATAGTTCTCAAATGCCTCAATGTACGCGTCTCGACTCCAGTCCTTCGGATACCGCCTAGGATCCCTCGGGTTAAGGCGCTTAGTGTATTCGCTCCAACTCTGCCGGTCCTTTACCGGAAACTCAGTGAACATCGGCATACTATACCAAGTGTATTCGGCTTGTCGGAAACGCCTTGCTTTAGCTCCGGTCTCGGTCAAAAAATCCACGTACTTCTCCGTTCCATCTAAAGCTCTCAGCTTAAACCTCGGAATCGGCCCGACATCGATCGGTACATAGCAGCCAGAGATATTCTGGCAACCAAAGTGCGCATGTGGATTGAAGCCCATTACAGCAGGCCAGTTCAGCAGCAATATGCCGTCGCGGGCACACATAACCCATTCTATCACTGTGACCTTGTCGGCTGGAAGACCCTCTCTAAACCATTTGACAAGTGTCTCATCATAGAAGTTCTCGATCCATGGCAGAACATCTGGTTTCCTAAAGTGGATCACAGCCTTGATTCTTTCCCTTGGAGTCATCATTCTTAGACCCACTCCTCACAAATCTTGAGGCCCTCGACGGCATCGAGCGCAGCCGCGTCCGCACCGATTTCTCTAGCAAACTCCTTGGTCACAGCGTTTCCGCCCAAGATGACCTTTACTTTGCTCCTTATGTCCTCTTGAATGAGCATGTCAACAGTGTTCTTCATTTCACTCGTTGTCGTTGTAAGGAGTGCAGAGAGACCAAGTATCGGGGCCGCCGTTTCCCTCAGCTTCTGAACGAAAGCCTCCGGCTCCACATCTACTCCGAGGTCGTAGACTATGAAGTCAGAGGCTTCCGCGAGCATCTTGAAGATATTCTTTCCAATATCGTGGAGATCGCCTTTAACTGTTCCGAGAACTATTGCACCTTTCTTCTTGACATCCTCAGACTTGAGTCTAGGCTCAAGGAGCTCAAACACATCCTTCATTATGGAGGTTGCGTAGAGCAACTCCGACAGGAAATACTCGTTATTTTCGTATCTTCTCCCAACGCAGTCGAGTCCTCTTCGTATGCCCTCCTCTATTATCTTCGTTACCGGCACTCCCTGAGAGAGAGCATCGTTCACAAGCTTCTTTATCCTCGAAGTTTCGTGAAGATCACAAAGGCTAGAAGAAATCTGTCCAAGTAAATCGCTATACATATTCCAACCACCTTAACGCCATCAGCAAGTCTCTTTCGCAGTTATAAAAGAGTTTGCGGCAATTATGAGTTTTACTCACAATTCAAAACTTGGACTGCCCAGATCAAACTTTAAAGATGATCCTTCGCATTCAAATCGTCGCGACGACTCGGCCCTTCGCGATCGTGCTTTGCACATTAAAATCTCCATCAAGTATGGCGATGTCGGCGTCCTTTCCTTCTTCTAAACTACCTTTAGTGTCAGCAAAACCGATTATCTTGGCCGCATTTGTGGAAGCCATTTTGAGGGCATCTGAAAGCGGAATACCAAGAAAATTCACCGCGTTTCTTACAGCCATGTTCATTGTTAAGGTGCTTCCAGCCAATGTCCCTGAGGCTAGTCTGCATACTCCGCTCTTGACTGTTACAGGCAAACCTCCAAGCTCGTAGGTTCCATCGCTCATTCCAGCCGCTCTTATGGCATCGGTTATCAGAATGATGTTGTCGGCGCCTTTCGCGCTAAATAGAACTGTTATAGCGGCTGGATGAACATGAATTCCATCAGCGATCACGCTGACTGTTAACTCTTTTTGAGTGAGGGCTGCCCCAACAATTCCTGGTTCCCTATGGTGAAACTCCTTCATCCCATTGAAGATGTGTGTGACATGAGTAATTCCTGCTTTAATTGCGGAGATCATCTCAGCGTAACTCGCGTTTGAGTGACCTGCAGATACCATAATGCCCTTACTCTTTATGGCAGCTATGAATTCCATAGCTCCTTTGATTTCAGGTGCTACGGTCACAATCCTCACACAGTTTGCTGACTCCTCAACTATTTGTTTGAATTCTGCGAGGGATGGTGAACGAACGTGTTCAACGTTCTGAGCACCCCGCCTTTCCGGATTAATGTAAGGTCCCTCTAGATGAATGCCAAGTATCTCAGCACCATCTGTGCCTCCTTCGATTGCGGCTCTCGCGGCTCGCACAGCTTGGATTATCCGGTCGAAGGATTCCGTCGTCGTCGTAGCAAGCATCGATGTTGTTCCGAACCGCGCATGATACTTAGCGATCTCTCTCATTGCTTCAGCTGTCCCGTCCATTGCGTCGGAACCGTTGCCTCCGTGAATATGAGTGTCAATAAAACCGGGAACTACGATCATACCCGATGCGTCTACGATCTCGGCTTCAAGGGGTTTTGATACTCTTCGTCCTACTCTAACGATTCGCCCATTTTTGATGTAGACTGTTCCGTTATCGATTTTCGTAAAAGGTGTGAATACCATTCCACCCTTTATGACCAGAGCTTTTGTTGGCATAGTCATTCACTCAGCTACTATATCTTGCCTGAAAGAAAATTATCGATTCTCACGTCGTACTCTAAGAGAGCGTCACGGGATCCCGTATGTATGTCGAACAGCTTCTCATATTTCTCGTGATTCTTCATGTTTGGATCGACTACATCGCGGATCTTGACGCAGCAATCTACAGCGTCTCTGTAACTCTTGAAGAGACCCACGCCGATTCCTCCCAACAGCGCAGCTCCAAAAGACGCGTCTTCCACAGCCGTCGTCTCAGTCCTGACTCCAAAGACGTCTGTGATGATCGTTCTCCAAAATGGGCTCTTAGCTCCTCCGCCTGCCAAACGAACAGCTTTGAGATTAGGAGAGAACTCCTTCAGAACGAGCAAACAATCATTCAGTGAGAGAGCCATTCCTTCCAAGACCGAACGAGCGAAGTCCGCCTTTGAATGGTTGCTACTGATGCCTAGGAAAGCGCCCTTCAGATGTGAACTTCTGCGGGGCGAATGCTCGCTCGTCACGTAGGGATGGAAAATGAGCCCCTTAGAACCTAATGGAGCTTTTCTCGCTATCGCTTCCATTTCACTGTACGAGCTGCGTCCGCGATCAACCTTATGTTTGTCCTTGTAGAAGGTTTCCATGAACCATTTGTGCGCTATGCCGCTGGGTGTGACTGATTCCAATATGTTCCTCTCTGGTAAGCAGTGATAGAATGAGAAGACTCGGCCTAGTCGATTCCCTGTCGTATTTCTAGTTATTAGATGGAATGCCCCGCATGTTCCTAATCTAACACTAATGTCACTAGGCTCTACGGTTCCTGATGCAAGGCAATCCGCTGCCGCATCGACACAGCCTGCAACAATCGGAGTTTCTTCCTCCAAACCTAGTTCGCTCGCAGATCTAGGTGATAGACGAGCAACCACACTCGTAGAATCGAGTATCTCAGGTAGCTTCTCTCTATCGATCCCAACAGCGTCTAGAATTTCGTCAGACCAATCGTCTATTTTCTTGTCGTATAGAAGTGTTGATGAAGCCTCTGATCTATCTGTAGACCACTCGCCTGTAACTCTAAGCCTAACGTAATCTTTGGGGAAGAGGATCTTGTAGGTTCTCTTCCAAATCTCGGGCTCATTCTCTTTCACCCAAAGTATCTTCGGTAACGCGAACGTTGGGGTAATTGGGTTGTGCGTCTTGCTAAAGAGTTCCTCTTCGCCGATTCGCTCTTTTATCAACGAAACTTGAGGGGCACTCCTCTGGTCCATCCATATGATGGTAGATCTCAGTATTCTTCTTTTGGAATCCAAGTAGACGGGGCTACTCAACATTCCGTCTACACATAAAGAGACTATGCTTTCCGGATTGGTGCCAGTTGATCTGATCAGCTGTTTGACAGCTTTCTTGAATGCGTTATACCAATCCTCCGGGTTTTGCTCAGCCCATCTAGGGTTTGGAGTGTATGTCGGATAAGTTCGGGAGACACTTCCAATCACTCTTCCCTTCTCATTTACGAGGACCGACTTGCAACTTGTTGTGCCAAAGTCCACTCCTAGCATGAGTTGATCTGCCATTATTCCCACCTAGGTGTCCGTCTTAGGTAAGATATAGCCTAACTTGAACGTATTAAGCAAGACTGGCTCCAACAGACTGGCGGAATGCATGCGTACCTCAAGCAAGCTTGAACCAAGCCTATTTATAGTTGAGGGCGAAAAGTCAGTTTTCTGATAGTTGATGTCTTCGACGATCGAGTACCGCGACAGAATCTACATTAGAGAAGACATTCTATTGAAACTGATGCAATACAGGGAGTTGAACCAAACAGCTCTTCTTAGTTATTATGGATTAAACTTGCAGAAGCACAAGTCTCTGCTCGATGAGATGGAGAGTAAAGGCTTGATCTCTAAGAGCGAAGAGTTACGAGGGAAGAAGAAAGTCGTGATCTACCGCATTACTGACGCTGGGGTTGCATTCTCTAAGAAGATACTTCAACCTTACGAAGCAATGTTCCCGAGGATTGCAAGGAAGTCAGGTACAGTAACATAGTTTCGGAAGCGATTTATAACTATGTGAAAAACTGTATCGGTTGAGTTCACGATGACGAAGAAGGAAGAATCAGCTGAAAGAGAGAGCCTCCTAGAGATGATTGACAACCTCGTCTATCATGTCAACATGGAGAGGATATGGTTCAATCTTCTCTGTGTCACATCGATAATCATAGCGCCGATATCGCTTTTCTTTACCATCTTCATGATACTGCATCCGGGTATACTTCGGCTAATGTTTAGATTTGACTTTCGACTCGGCTTGATAACAATGGCCTACTTCATCATCAATCTGTTCGTTGCGACCCTTTGGTTTATAGTCGGTTCGAGGGAATTCCGTTTTCTCAATAAATGGAGTTATCGATTCAAGAGATACTTCTCATTGAAAGAAGAGTTGGACAAAGAGCTTCAGAGAGAATTCGAAGGCTAGGACCTTCACGCAAAGCGATTTCCATAACTTTGTTCCCTAGTTCGTTTCGATCAAAAACGTTTTGTTGACCCTATGCTATGATAACATGGTCGATTTGGAAGTACCTTTTCGCGAGCATTCGTGTCTTATCGATCGTTCTTCCATTCTTACCTATCGCTATAGCCTTGTCTCTAGGCTCAACCTCGACGACAACTATCTTTTTCTCAGGCTTCTCTGTAATCCTTATCTCTCTTATTCTAGCTGGTGAGAGTGAATTCTTGATCAACTGCTCCGGCGTCTCCGCGTTCTCGACCACTTCAATCTGGCGGCCTGTCATATTCCTGAGCATGTTTATGTTCTTTCCCGCCTTTCCGATGGCCAGCCCCATCTCCCCTTCTTTCGCTACGAAGATTATTCTGCCGTTCTTATCGTCGATGACGCAGTCCTTCGAGGTAGCTCCGGTTATGCTCTCAAAGAGAGCGATGTACCGCATTTCTTCGCTAGTCAATCTTATCTTAGGCGCTAACATTCTCAGTCTCAGCCAACTTCAGTATCTCTGAATCTCCCGGCTCTTTTACTGTTACTGCAGCGACTACAAATGGTTTTTCACAGGCGGCCGCTAGATCCAAGCTAGTTCCCGGATAAGTATATACTGGAACCTGAGAGAGTTTGGCGTTGGAAAGAATCTGTCTCCGATAGTTTTCTGGGCAGTTCGAAGCCAGAACAATGAGCTTTGCTTTTCCAGCTCTCGCCCCGTCAACTGCCTCTTCACACCCAAAATCGATCTTTCCTGTCTTAACGACGATCTTTATCTGTTTGTTCACATCAATCATTTGCTTCCTTTCTCCGTCTCCGGCATAGCCATGTAAACTTCGATGAGGCCCGTTCCCATCGGTATCTGTTGCCCGACTATAACATTTTCGGCGACCCCTCTCAGTGTGTCCCGAGTTCCTCTCACCGCGGCATCTACGATAGTTGGTATTGTTATTTCGAAAGCCGCTTTAGCTAGAGTACTCGCTTTTTCTCCACTCACTCCATGTCTTCCCACTTGCAGAACATCGCCCGACGCGGTCATCGCATCCGCTACAAGCATGATATGTCGAACATCCACATCGAGACCTTGCTCTTCAAGAACGCCCATAGCTTCCTTTATGATGACGTTTCTAGCAGCCTCGATGCCGAGTACACTCGCAACTTCATGCATATTATTCGTCATCGTCCTAGTTGGTTCCACGCCCAGAGTTGCGATTGTCAATTCCAAGTTTGAGCCTTCCGTTCTTATTACCCACTCTCCCTTCTCCTCCATCACCAAAGCTCTCTTTACCGCCGGAATGCCCTTGATATGCAGGACTGGAATTCTCGCGGCAAGTCTCTTGAATTGGGCTATTTCCATTTCTTTGGGTTTTATCTCTATCTTCTGCCCCTTTATCTTCACATCACATCCAGCCGGTTTAACCGCGTTCTTAACCTCGCCTGTCCTTATTTCCCTCTCTTTCATCGCTCGAAGATTCAGGGTAGCAACGATCTTCATTTTTGTGATGTCTGACTCAATGCTTGTGACTATGTCGCCTAATGTTGTGTGAGTTAGCAGAGTTGCAACATCTTGAGCTTTCTCTTTGCTCGCTCTATGTTTCTCGTCGAGATAGACGATCATCATCGGCGTCGAGGGTATCTTTCGTGCGTCGACTATCTCTATCAAACGTGGGAGACCGAGAGTAACGTTCTGCTCTCTCACTCCTGCGAAGTGAAATGTTCTTAAAG
>Ga0315280_10006243_pt1 | contig 16545 bp, 10 predicted proteins | sample YL17G06_40_MG_FD_203697 | JGI IMG/M metagenome (GOLD analysis project Ga0315280, IMG submission 203697) | Sediment microbial communities from Yellowstone Lake, YNP, Wyoming, USA - YL17G06_40 | ecosystem: Environmental > Aquatic > Freshwater > Lake > Sediment | place: USA: Wyoming | collected...
AAGTCATGGAGTTCTCATCCGTATCGACGTTGCCGCGCGCGTCGATTCTGAGCCCCAGTTGCTCGATCATGCCGTTTCTCACCGGCCCCAGGAAGCCCATGGCGAGCAGCACCAGATCGACGTCGAGTGAGAACTCCGTCCCAGGAATCGCGTCGAACCGGGGCGGCGGCCCCACGCGCACGGCGTGGAGCCTTTTCACGCGACCGTTCTCGTCGCCGGTGAAGTGCGTGGTGTTGATGGCCCAGTCGCGGATGCCGCCCTCTTCGTGTGAACTCTCCATCCGGAGCTGCAGCGGCCAGAGTGGCCACGGCGTGCTCGGCGAGCGTTCCGCGGGGGGCATGGGCAGGATTTCGAACTGGTGAATCGAAGCCGCTTTCTGCCGGTGTGCGGTGCCCAGACAGTCGGCGCCCGTGTCGCCGCCCCCGATGATGACCACGCGTTTGCCGGTGGCGAGGATCTGGTTTTCCACGCGCTCGCCAGCCCCCACACGGTTCTGCTGGGGCAGGTATTCCATGGCGAAATGGATGCCTTTCAATTCGCGTCCGGACACCGTCAGGTCGCGGGGGCTCTCGGCCCCGCCGGCCAGCAGGATGGCGTCGAAGTCCTTCCTCAGGTCTTCCGCCGGCACGTTGTGGCCCACGTGCGCATTGGTCTGGAACTTGACTCCTTCCAACTCCATCTGATTGAGCCGGCGGTCGATCGAGTGCTTCTCCAGCTTGAAGTCGGGAATCCCGTAGCGGAGCAGCCCGCCGATGCCGTCCGCCTTTTCGAAGACGGTCACCCAGTGCCCGGCACGGTTCAATTGCTGGGCCGCGGCGAGGCCTGCCGGCCCTGAACCCACCACCGCCACCCGCTTGTCCGTGCGGTGCAACGGCAGCTCCGGAACGATCCAACCCTCACGGAAGGCGTGTTCGATGATGGTCTTCTCGATTTGCTTGATGGTGACCGTGGGCTCGTTGATGCTGAGGACGCACGAGGCCTCGCACGGCGCAGGACAAACACGCCCGGTGAACTCCGGAAAGTTGTTGGTGGAATGGAGGACGCGGATCGCATCCCTCCAGCGGTCGCGGTAAACGAGATCGTTCCAATCCGGGATGATGTTGCTGAGTGGGCAGCCGGTGTGGCAGAAGGGCACGCCGCAGTCCATGCAACGTGCGGCCTGGACGCGGAGCTTGCTTTCCGGAAACTCCTGGTAAACCTCCAGGTAGTCGTCGATGCGCTCCACGACGGGACGGCGCGCCGGCATCTCACGTGTGTACTCCTTGAATCCGGTCACCTTACCCATGGAGCACCTCACCAACCGGACGCGAGGTGGGCCGCGCTAGAGCCGCGCCTACGGGGAGGCGGGGAATGCCGAGCACACGCTTGAATTCGTGCGGGAAGACTTTGACGAACTTGGGCAGCATGGTGTCCCAATTCTCAAGAATCCAACGCGCACGCGGGCTGCCAGTCAGGTCGGCATGGCGAGCGATCAAGAGTTGCACCAAGTCGATGTCTTTGGTATCGACCAGGGGCTCCAGGTCCACGCTGGCGTGGTTGCAGCGCACCGTGACGAACTCGCCCGTCTCATCCAAGACATAGGCGATGCCACCCGTCATGCCGGCGGCGAAATTCCTGCCCGCCTTTCCCAGCACGATCACCGTGCCGCGTGTCATGTATTCGCAGCCGTGGTCCCCCACACTCTCAACCACAGCGGTGGCGCCGGAGTTTCGCACCGCGAAGCGCTCCCCCGCCATGCCATTGAAGAAAGCCTCGCCGGCGGTGGCGCCATACAGCACGACGTTGCCGACCAGGATGTTCTCTTCCGGCAGGAAAAGCGAAGTGCGCGGCGGATACACAATCAATTTGCCGCCGGAAAGCCCTTTGCCCGTGTAATCGTTGGCGTCGCCCTCGAGCTCCAGGGTCACACCCTTCGCCAGGAAGGCGCCGAAGCTTTGCCCTGCTGAGCCGGTGAATTTGAACTGGATGGTGTCGTCCGGCAGGCCCTTCGAACCGTACCGTCGCGCGATTTCGCCGCTCAGCATGGTGCCGACCGTGCGGTGGACGTTGCGAATGGGCAGGCTGATGGAAACGGGCGTAGCATTTTCCAGCGCCTCGCGCGCGTGCTCGATCAACTGGTAGTCGAGCGCTTTTTCCAGGCCGTGGTCCTGCTTGATGAGGCAACGGCGGCCAACGCGCGACGGCACGTGTGGGTTGTACAGAATCGCCGAGAAGTCCAGGCCGCAGGCTTTCCAGTGATCCACATCCTGCCGCTTCACCAGACAATCGACGCGGCCGACCATCTCGTCAACTTTGCGGAAGCCCAGTTGCGCCATGATTTGCCGGAGCTCCTCCGCGACGAAGAAGAAGAAATTGATGGCGTGCTCAGGCTGGCCGGCAAATTTCTTGCGCAGCTCGGGGTCCTGCGTAGCGATGCCCACCGGGCAGGTGTTGAGGTGACACTTGCGCATCATGATGCAGCCCAGGGAAATCAGCGGCACGGTGGAGAAGCCGAACTCCTCCGCGCCGAGCAGGGCTGCAATCGCCACGTCACGCCCCGTCGCCAGCTTGCCGTCCACCTGGATGCGCACGCGGCTGCGGAGGTCGTTGATCACTAGCACCTGCTGGGTTTCGGAAAGGCCCAACTCCCAGGGGATGCCGGCGTGTCGGATGGAGGAGACCGGCGACGCGCCGGTGCCGCCATCGTAACCGCTGATGAGGATCACGTCGGCGTGTGCCTTGGCCACACCCGCCGCCACCGTGCCCACGCCCGACTCGGCCACGAGTTTGACGGAGATGCGCGCCTGCGGGTTGGCGTTCTTCAAGTCGTAAATCAGTTGCGCCAGGTCTTCGATCGAGTAGATGTCGTGATGGGGCGGGGGCGAAATGAGCTGCACACCAGGGATGGAGTAGCGGATTCTCGCCACAACTTCATCCACCTTATGGCCCGGCAACTGGCCGCCTTCGCCGGGCTTGGCGCCCTGGGCGATCTTGATCTGCAAGTCGTCGGCGTTGACCAAGTAATTGGTGGTCACGCCGAACCGCCCCGACGCCACCTGCTTCACAGCGCTGCGGCGCAGATTGCCATCGGAGTCCGGCCGGAAGCGCGCCTCGTCCTCGCCTCCTTCACCGGTGTTCGACTTCCCGCCGATGCGGTTCATGGCGATGGCCAGCGTCTCGTGCGCCTCCCTGCTGATGGAGCCGAAAGACATCGCGCCGGTGGCAAAGCGCTTCACGATTTCGGAAGCGGGCTCGACTTCCTCGAGCGGGACCGGCGGCCCGGCGGGGCGGAATTCCAGCAGGCCGCGCAGCGTGTAGAGCTCGCGATTCTGGCGATTGATGAGCTGGGAAAACTCCTGGAACGTCTCGAACTTCGACTGGCGGACCGCGTGCTGAAGCTTGCTGATGGTCTGGGGGTTCAGCAGGTGCCGCTCCCCGCGCAGACGAAACTGGTAGTTGCCGCCGACCTCAAGCTCGGTGTCGGATTCCGTGGGCGGCTGCATCGCGAATTCATGTTTCATCATGGCTTCGCGCGCCAGCACATCCATACCCACGCCCTCGATGCGCGACGACGTGCCCGCGAAATACCGCTCCACCACCGCACGGTTCAGTCCGATCGCTTCGAAGATTTGCGCGCCGAAATAGCTTTGCAGGGTCGAGATCCCCATCTTCGAGAAGATCTTGAGCAGGCCCTTATCCACGCCCTTCCGATAGTTCTTGAGCACCTTGTCGAAGCTGTAGTCGGGCGGGAAATATCCGCGCGCGTGGAGATCTTCGAGTGTTTCAATGGCCAGATACGGATTGACCGCGCTGGCACCGTAGCCGATGAGCAGCGCGAAGTGCATGACCTCGCGGGGCTCGCCGGATTCCACGATCAGCGCCACCTGATTGCGCGTCTTCTCCCGAATCAGGTGATGGTGCACCGCCGAGAGGGCGAGCAGGCTCGGAATCGGCGCGTAGTTCTCGTCCACTCCGCGATCAGAAAGAATCAGAATGGTGTAACCCGACTTGATGGCCAATGAGGCCTGGCGGCACACCTCCTCGACCGCCTTCTCCATCTCACTGCCGCCGTCCACACGGAAAAGCATCGGCAACGTCGTGGCGAGGAAGTCGCCCCGACTGACGCGCCGCAGCTTCTCCAGGTTCCAATTCGTCATGATGGGATGAGTGATCTTAAACGTGTGGCAGTGCTGCGGGGTTTCATCCAAGATGTTGCCTTCCGAACCGATATAGCTGTTGAGCGACATCACCAGGTCTTCGCGGATCGAATCGATGGCCGGGTTAGTGACCTGGGCGAACATCTGCTTGAAGTAGTTGAACAGCAGTTGGGGCCGGTCGGAGAGACACGCCAAAGGCGTATCGATACCCATGGAGCCGACCGGCTCCTCGCCCTTCTCCCCCATCGGGATCATGATGTGCCGGAGATCCTCATCGTTGTACCCGAAGGCGCGCTGCCGCATCAGGATGGTGCGATGGTCGGTCGGCTGCACGCGGGGCGGATCCGGCAATTGCTTCATGCGGATCTGGTTCGTCTTCACCCACTCGGCATAAGGACGGCGTGCGGCAAGTTCCCTCTTGACCTCTTCGTCGGGAACGATGCGGCCGCGCACTGTGTCCACCAGGAACATGCGACCCGGTGCCAGGCGCCCCTTGAGCAAGACCTCTTCCGGCTTGATGGGCAGGACCCCGGTTTCCGAGGCCAGAATCACCAAGCCGCTCCGGGTGACCAGATACCGCCCCGGGCGAAGCCCGTTGCGGTCCAGCTTGGCGCCGATCACGCGGCCGTCGGTGAAGCACACGGCGGCGGGACCGTCCCACGGCTCCATCAGCGAAGCGTGGAACTCGTAGAAGCCCTTTACATCCTCCGGCATCGTGGGGTCGTTGTCCCAGGCAGCCGGGATCAACATCTCCATCACGTGCGGAAGGCTGCGGCCCGCCAGGGTCAGCAGTTCGATGGCGTTGTCGATGCTGGCGGAGTCGCTGCCGCCCGGCGTGATGATGGGCTCGAGCTTCTTGATGTCTTCTCCGAACAACGGTGAGGCGAGGAGGGAAGTCCGCGCGTGCATCCAGTTGATGTTGCCGCGCAGCGTGTTGATCTCGCCGTTGTGGCAGACATAGCGGTACGGGTGCGCCAGCTGCCAGGAGGGGAAAGTGTTGGTGGAGAAGCGCTGGTGCACCAGGCAGACCGCACTGCGCACTTCCGGGTCCGAGAGTTCCTGATAGAAGTGCGCAATCTGCGGCGCCAGGAGCAGACCCTTGTAAACGATGGTCCGCGAGGAGAGCGACGGGATGTAGAAAAAGCTCTTTTCCTTCAGATCGGTTTTGGCAATCTCATTCTCGGCGCGTTTGCGGATGACGTAGAGCTTGCGTTCCAGCGCGTCCTGGTCCATGCCGTAGGCGCGACGGATGAAAACCTGCTCGATGTAGGGCTGGGTGCTGCGCGCCAGGCGCCCGATGGCGTTGCCGTCGATGGGGGTGTCGCGCCAGCCGAGGACGGTCAGGCCTTCGTCGCGGACGATTTCCTCCAGGATACCCTCGCAGGTCATGCGCTCGTGCTTTTCCACCGGCAGGAACACCATCCCCACGCCGTACTCGCCGGGCGAAGGCAGCGAGAAACCTAGCCTCGCGCACTCACCTTCGAAGAAGGCGTGCGGGATTTGCAGCAGCACGCCGGCACCGTCACCCGTGTCCGGATCGCAGCCGCAGGCGCCGCGATGGGTGAGGTTGATGAGGATCTGGATGCCCTTCTCGATGATGTCGTGCGACTTAAGGCCCTGCAGGTTCGCTACAAACCCGATGCCGCAGGCGTCGTGCTCGAAGCGCGGATCGTAAAGACCCTGCGCCGGTGGTAAACCACGATGCAATGCACTGTCCCCCATATCCGTCTGACCCGTGGGAAGTTAGAATTCCGACATGACGACTTTCCCCCGACTACATGGCGCCGGTGTAGGTATCATGTAATTCTCTCTGGACGGCCTAAGTTTGTGAAATCAGAAGTTTTTATGGCGGGAATAAGTTTCTCTTGGGGTTCGAATCGACCCCGCCATACGCGCTTTTCCCGGTGCGAGCTGAGATGGTAGGATGGCGGTCCAAGTTCTACCGCTCAGGAGCCACCGTGCCGCGAGTTCAGATCAGGCTGCTCAGGACCTTCGACGAATTCCGCGCCTGCGAGGGCATTCAGAAGGAAGTCTGGGGAACGCTGGCGGTCGGCAGCGAGCTCATGGGCGTGACGCAGAAATACGCGGGAGTGGTTCTGGGCGCGCTGGTCAAGAACGAAGTCGTCGGCTTCATCTACGCCATCCTGGGGCGACGGCACGGCCGTTTGATTCATTGGTCGCACATGATGGCCGTGCGCGAAGGATTTCGCAACCTGGGCCTGGGCTTCCGCATGAAGCTCGCCCACCGCAAACTCGCGCTCGCCCAAGGGATCAAGTCCATCTGCTGGACGTACGACCCGCTGCAAAGCCGCAACGCCGCGCTCAACATCGCCCGACTGGGCACTTCGGTCGAGGAATACGTTCCCGATTGCTACGGGCGGTTTCCCAGCGCCATCGAAAAAGGCTTGCCCAGTGACCGCTTCGTTGTCAACTGGCGCATCGCTTCCCAGCGCGTCGAGGAGCGGTTGAGGCACGGCCCGCGTCCACGCCCCAGGGAATCGTTTCCGTGCGTTAATTCAACGCAGGTAAACAACGAAGGCTTGCTCATGAATACGGATCGGCGCCTGGGACTCCGCGCGTCGCGTTTGCTGGTCGAAATCCCGGCCAACACGGATGCCATGCGAGCCAAGAACCTGAAACTGGCATTGCGCTGGCGCATGGAGACGCGGGAGATCTTCCAGACCTACTTCAGAGCTGGATATTCTGTGGCGAGCTTCCTGCCGCCAGGTCTAGAAACCGCGGGAAAGTGTTTCTACTTGTTGCACAAATAGCGGCGCAAGGCTTGCGCCCCCGGCGACTCGCGCGTCGCTTGAAATAACCGCCAACTCAAATTACAATCGCGGCCTCTCGCTGAACCATGAAGATCGAATTAGCCCTGACGCGCGCCGGGTCGGTGGCGGGCAAGATAGAACAGTTGATTCGCGCCGCATCGAATTCCATCGATGCTGCACTCTACCGGTTCAATCATCCAAAACTCGCAGGGGCGCTCCTCGACGCGGCGGGCCGCGGAGTCAAAGTGCGAGTCGTCCTCGATAGGAACAAATACGAGGAATCGCGCTCGACGCGAGAGCTCTTCGCGAACGGCTCGATCCCATTTCGACTCCTCTATGGCCGACAGGGCGTGGGAACCAAAATGCATCACAAGTTCGCGATACTCGACAGCACGACAGTTCTGACCGGCAGCTACAACTGGACCTTGGAATCAGAAGAGCAGAACTTTGAGAGCTTGCTCATCGTGAGTGAATGGGAGCAGATTGAGTCGTACCAAAAGGAGTTTGAATCCTTGTGGGCCATGGCGGCACCGCCGGGGTAGCAAGCCTGTGTTTGCGACGCGCGAGCCGCGCAAGAATTCAGGAATCCGTTTATGACACCCCGACAACGTACAGAGGCAAAAGCGCCTCCGACAACGGGCTACGAGCTTTGTATCATGCGGCACGGCATTGCCGTAGACCGGGGAAGCGCGGGGTTTTCCGACGACACCAAACGTCCGCTGACCCCCGAGGGCAGGAAAAAGATGAAAGAGCTAATGGCAGGTCTGGTGCGTTTGGGCTTTGATGTCGATTGGATCGTTTCCAGCCCGCTGGTGCGCGCGGCCGAGACCGCCGACATCGTCGCCGACGAATTGGGCAGCCGCATCCCCCTGGATTTCTGCGATGCCCTCCGACCCGGTGGCTCGCCGGAAGGGTTAATCGCGTTCCTCGCTAAACACGCCGACCGCAAGCGCACCCTCGTGGTCGGTCACGAACCTGACCTGAGCGAACTGGCTGCGCGGTTGATCGGCGCCGGCCGCCACGCCAACCTGGCGTTCAAGAAGGGCGGCTGCTGCCTGATCACCTTTCAGGAGTTCCCCCCCAGCTCACCCGGCCAGCTCGTCTGGTGGCTGACCCCCAAACTGATGCGAAAGATGGCATAGGAACATTGCCTTTCCCACCTGGGTTGCAAGTAACGCCGAGCGAGGGTACACTTTCGCTCGTCAATCTGGACAGGACGAGGTCTGGAATCCAGGCGCTGCCGGAAGAGCAGCAGGACGCGTCCCCGCACCGAAGGTCCTTCGAGGCACTTCCCATGGAAGAAGCGATCAAGACAACCGATGCTTCGGCCGGGGAATTGCCCAGCACTGCCAAGGCGACAACCCATCCCGGCCCTCATGAACCGGAGGCACAAACGGAGGCGCCCGCGGAAATCGAGCCGCGCGAGCCGTGGAAGAGGGTGCGGAAGCTGGCGCTCAAGCAGCTCGACCGCTTCATGTCGCTCGAACCGAAGGTGCTGCGCGGCGACGATCCTGACTCAATCCACGACCTGCGCGTGGCCAGCCGGCGCCTGCAACAGGTCCTCGACCTGCTCTATCCGTCGCCTCGCCCCGCGGAGATCCGCAAGCTGCGCCGGAAGATCCGCCGCTCGCGCGGCGCGCTGGGCGAGGTTCGCAACTGCGACGTTGAGCTTCAGCGCGTGGAAGGAATTCTAGCCAGGAAACGCGCCGCCCGGCGAGAGATTTGGGAAGCGGTTAGGCATTACCTCCGGCAGCGGCGCGCCGAGAATTTCGACAAGGCGCTTCGCAAGCTGAGCGGAATCAACCTCGCCATTTTCTACGTTCATCTGAAAGACCACCTGGCCCCGAACGGGGCAGGCCCCCACGCTCACCAGGCAGATCCGGCGGCCACGCTCACTCCAGAGGAATTCCATACCCGCCTCGCGCAGTCGCTCGACCGCGTCTGGCAGAAGTTCGAGACGCAGGTCGCGCACTCGCACCGGGACGCAGGCGTGGGCGTCATCCACGGCGTGCGTATCGCCGCCAAGCGTCTCCGTTACCTGATCGAGGTGATCCACGCCTTCGATGTCCCCGCGAGCGACCAAGCCCTGGCCTGGCTGCGCTCCCTCCAGGAACACCTGGGGAACTGGCACGACCGGGAAGTCCTCGAACAAATGATGATTGAGATGGTGGCGCGGCCGGATTTCCTGCGTGATCAGCTCGGTACCGCCATAGGAGTGGAACGACTGATCCTGCGGAACCGGGCACAAAAGGAAGGTTATCAGAAGAAGTACTTCGCGATGACGCTGGATTCCGTGGAGTTTGAGAAGGTCCGGGATTGGGTGACCGACTTGCTGGCGTCACCCGCCACGGCGTTCACGGGAATCGAGCGTTAGGGATCGCGAGGGGTCATCCTGCGGTCTTCCCTACCTTCCGCTACTCTCCGCCCGCCGCGGCCTTTCCGGGGGCAGGCGATTCCACGACCTTCGACCCGGCAGACTGCTCCGTTTGCTCCTGAGGTCGCGCCATGGCGAACAGCGGTTCGCGCGGTTCCCCGCTCAGGACGCGCGCGATGCCGTCCCGCAGACGCTCGAAGACCGCGCGGACGTTGGCGGAGGCATCGACCACCTCGAACCCGTACTCTTCCGCCAGCACGTCAAACTGTTGCAGCAGCGCGGTCTGGTACTTGCGGAAGCTCTCGTACATGTCCTCGCTCGGATGGACATCCATGCCGGCTTCCCAGTAGTCGAAACCCCGCCCGAAAACCACGCGAGGAATCAGGTCATCCACGCCAATCCGCAGGTAGAAGACGGCGTCCGGTTTGAGCGCGACGTTGTAAGCATTCCGGATCCAGTCGGGGTCGATCCCACGCACGATGGCCCGCGCCATCAGCGAATAGATGTAGCGGTCGGTCAGCACCACAAAGCCGGCGCGCAGCGCTGGAATGATTTCGTGCTCGAGCCGGTCGGCGTAATCCGTCGCGTAAAACAGGCTCAGGGTGATGCGCCCGAGCGTGTGGCCTTCCTTGGCCTGCTTGATGCCCTTGCTGGCGAGCGACGAGCGCGTCATGCCGGTCTCCAGCACCGCCCGGCCCTGCTGCTCGAGCCAGGGCTTGAGCAGGTTGATCTGCGTCGAGCGGCCCACGCCGTCCGTCCCCTCGATCACGATCAGTTTGCCCGTCAGGTCCGCCAGCTTCATGTCCGGCAGAACCACACCATACGTCTCTCTCACGGCGCCACCCTCAATCGCTTCGCTTGCGCAAGCCTCGCCTTGACGATTTGCCGCATCTGTATCTGCTGCTCTTCAATCGGCAACGTGGCATCGACCACGGTGAGGTCGTATTCCGGGACCATCTTCTCGTACTCTTCCAAGATGCGCCCCTGGAAGATGCGGAAACTCTCTTCCTCGTCTTCACTCAGCCCGAGGTCCATTCCGGCTTCGTAATACTTGACTCCAGTCCGCCCGTCCAGAATGCGGTTCATGGCCACGTCCAGGGGCACGCGGAAGTAGAACGCGCCCGTCGGTCTGACCGCGAAGCTGTAAAGATCCCGCACCCACTTCGGGTCCATCCCCCGAACCACGTCGCGCGCAAAGGCCGTGTAGATATACCGGTCGCAAAGCACCACGGCTCCCGCCTTGAGCAGGGGGAGAATGTTGTGCTCCATCCGGTCCGCGAAATCGGTGGCATGAATCAGCGAAAAGGTGGCCGGGGTCAGCATCTGCTTCTTCTTGCCGCGTCGGGTGGTCTCTTTGACCAGCGGTGAGGAATTCCATTCGCTGAACACCGTGCCGTAGCCCTCCGCCTGCAGCCACTGGTGGAGGAGCATCAGTTGCGTCGACTTGCCCGAGCCATCGATCCCTTCAACGACAAAAAGCTTGCCGGGGAAGCGATGCTCGCCGTAGCGCTTCATAGGGAATCTCCCAAGGCCTCAAAACCGGTGGGCTGATACCACAGTGTAACACAGCCTCGCCAGCCAAGAAAGCGAAGGCGGGGCGAAAGCTTCCCGGTTGGACCAGTCCCGTCCGAAACTCGGTGCGAATCCTGCTCGTTTTCGGGCCTGATTTCAGAGCTAATTCTTTGAATCCACAAGAGATACAACCCCTAGCTTCGTTTCGGGCCGGTTTTCACTGTCTCCCTTCATCTTCAATAACATACTTGCTTCGTTCCCTTCTATATAAGGCGCCTCTCGGGCTCTGCGGGTTGCGGGTTACCCATTGCAGGCCGAACCTGACCCAAAAGCCGGCCCTCTCCTAGACGCCCTTCGTGGCTAGTATGCAAGGTCTTCGGACTACTTCTCGGAAGAGACGAATTGCCCGCGCCGTCGAAGGGTCGCAGCCCAAACTCATCGATCCGGCAACGCTCTGAGCCCGGAGACCTCCGCTACCTGGTGAGGCGATCGATATCCGCGCGGACGGACTGGAGAGTGGGATTGAGCCACAAGGCGTGGCGATAGGTTTCGAGCGCGGGAGAGGAATACCCCATCCGGTCCTGGATGCGGGCCTTGAGGACCTCCAAGTGGGAGTCCGCCACCTTCTGCTGAGCGAGTAAAGCCTCTCGAAGCGCCTCGGGATATTGCCCCTGAACGTACAGAGCGCGCGAGAGTCCGTAGTGCAGCGGGCCGTCGTCCGGCGCGTGCTCCAAGCCCGCCCGGAATGCTTGTTCCGCCTGCGCAAAATCTCCCCGGCCTTCCTGTCCCAACCCGAGGGCCAGCCGATGCTCCGCAATCGCGCGCCGCGCGATTCCCAGCGCCAGCAGAGCCACCGTAGCGAACACTAACACGCTCGCAAGAGCCCGGACGAGAACCCTCCACCCTGAGCGCTGCGGCCGGTCAAGCCGGGGAGCCCCATCGTCGTCACAAGGTCTCAGCACTTGCGGTATCGCGAGCAGCGTGAAAAGCAGGATGAGCGTCGGCGGAATGGTCAGCTGAAAGTTGAAGATTGAATCAATCATGATGGCCGTTACGCCGCCCGCGCTCGCCCCGAGCCAGAGACGTTCCGCCCGTGAGGTTCGCGAGGTGGTTTGTCGCACGTCGCGCCCGAAGGTCCAAAGCAGCCATCCCAGGGCCACGAGGCCGAAGGTTCCGGCTTCGAGCAGAACTTGCAGCGGGTCGTTGTGAAGCTGCCGGGTATGCGTCCAGTAGCGGGCGAATTCCGGATGCGCGCCGAGAAATTGCGCCTGCAGCTCCGGGAAGCAAAGTTGGAACGTGCCCCAGCCGCTGCCGAGAAGCGGATGGGCCGTGAACATCGGCCAACTGGCGCGCCACAGGTACGCGCGACCTTCCAGATGAGCGAGCAGGGCTTGCGCCTGCAGCGCCAGACTGGGCACTAGGATGAGGAGGCCTGCGGGGAGAATCCAGCCGCCCAGCGCTACCCCGCCTCTGGAGAGTTTGCTTTCGGGAGCGGGCGCGCCATCACCGCGCTCCCGCTTCCAGAAGCTTCGCGCCACGAGAAGACCTGCCGCGAGCCCCAACCACGCCCCGCGCGAGCGCGTGCCGATGATCGCCACGAAGGTCACGAGGACAGCCATCCCGCTGAGCATTCTCGCTATAGGCGAGTCGCTGGCTGCGGTCAACGCCAGGGCGAGGAAGATCCCGCCGACCAGATACCCGGCGACGAAGTTGGGGTTCCCGAATGTTGAATAGAGGCGCATCGCCGCGCGCAGCCTGCCCCACTCGACGTGATATCCCCCGAACTGCAGGGGATCGTGCCCCGCCCACTGCGCGAGCGCAATGCTCGCCACGATCGCGCCGGCCAGGGCCACGAGCCCGGCGATCCGGCGCACTCCAGGTTCCCCATCACCCCAGGTCATGAGCAACAGGAGCCACACCGGGCCGCAGAGGAAGTACTCGCCCTCGACGAAGCTGAGCGCCCGGACCGGACTATTCCAGCAGGAAAACAGAACGGCCAGAACTAGCAGCGCGAGTGGCGTGCAAAGGCGGGAATCTTTCGGCCAGCGAAGTCGACCCCAAACGAGACCCAGAACGAGCCCCGCGGCTCCGATGAGCACCAATACTTCGGTAAGAACCAGCTTGACGTATGTGAATTGTTCGGAAAAACCACGATAGAAAATCAGCGGCGTAATCAACAGAAGGCCCAGCTCGAGCAGCCGCGTGGCTGCTCGGCTGGGTGCGCTTACGCGCGACGATTCCATGGGCGGATTCTACACCGGGGGGAATGCACTACTTCTTCCACTTCCGCTTGAGGGCCTCAAGGATCCCCTCCTTGGGAACTCGGCCACCATACATATCCTCCCCGAAGTTGTAAATCTTTCCGTTGGCCAGGGTAATCCGGAAGCCGACGGGGATTGCCGGCCCAATAGGAGGCTGAAGGAGAATCTGATCCAACTTCTTGATCGCCGAGGCCGGCTGATCGAGGACCGTCTTTCCCTGGTCAACGTACTTCACCGAGTCTGCCGAAACCATGAGCTTGCATCCACCGTGCTCCTTCTCTCGCATTGATATTTCGATACGGTTGACGTGGATTTCCTCCGGGAAGGTTTCCCCTTCGCTTACAAAACAGGCGGAGAAGGCCACTGGCAAATTGGAGGATTGCGAGATCCCAAAGGTGGCGGATTTGACCTCCACAACCTGGAAGGTGCCCTCCTCCGAAGGCTCGACCTCCGCCGTGGAGCCTGGGGGCGGGACTTCCAGAGCGAGCCCGCAGGCACCGTCTTCAACGGGAAACGGGACCTCTACGTGAAGGACGGCACGCTCCGGGCTCTCTACCTTGAAAGACTGCGTCTTGACGGACTCGGAACATCCCACGCGCGGCCTCATAGTCGTGGTGAAGTTCTGCCCGGTGAAGACCACATCGCCTTCCCAACCCGGTGGTACGGAACTGGGAGTAATCGCGGTGACCTCCGGTGGGGGCGCCTTCTGCTTCTTAGCTCGCGCAGCCGGCTTCGCCTCCTGCTTGCCAATCTTGGGGATTTTGATCTTGGGGAGGCCGAATTGCCCGAAAGCCATCGGGGCGCCAGTCACCCCAGCCAACAGAATCACCGTCATCGACACCAGCCAAGAACTACGGACACTGCTTGGAATTCGCACCATTGTCTGATCCCTCCCAGGAGTCGTTCCTCGCGTGGCTTCAGGAAGTCTTAAATCGCACTGTGTGAATTGTCTTTGCGAGAGGAAGATACTGCCATTCGGCGTCTGCGCGCAAGTCTCGACGTGCTCGTTGCAGAGTAGATGCCTCGCGATTCCGGAGAATGCACGCCAGTCCAAGGACGGTAGGGGCCAGTCCGGCTATTTCAGCGCGCGGCGGAGGGAGTCAACGATCGACTGGCTGTCCGCGGGGCGCAGGGACGAAGCAATGAAATTATACGTCTGACCGGAATTCAGGATGACGTGGAACGTCCCAGTGTTCATGCCCAGCAGTACGTTGATATCCACTTCCTTGACGTCTGAGGCGTCAACCGCAAAGACCTCCTTCCCTGACTCCTCGAACCGCAGCTTGCCACCCTCGAGCGAGAGCGTGCCCTTGGGCTTGTTGCGGGTCTGCAGAATGCTCGCCACGTCGCCGAGGCTGATGACGTCAAACTGCAAAGCTTCGCCGGCACGCTTTGCGGCGGCTGCGGGGTTCGAGGCCGATTGACCGACCGGCGCGGCCGTTGCGGAACCTTGGGCCGTCGGAGCCGAAGGTGGAGCGGGGGCGGGCGCTGCGCTAGTTCCGGCCGCGCCTTCCGCGGCAACCTCGAACGTCACCTCCGTCTCGTTGTCGTCGGGATTGACCACAAACATCCCGGTCGTGCCGGTCGCCGCGTCGGCAGCAATCTGAATCTGCGCCGCGACTTCGGTCTCCTTGTTGGCCTGGACGCTGAGGACCCGGATGCCCGGATTCGAGAAGGCCACCTTGACGCCTTTCGCAAAGTTCTTGCCGGAAATCTTGAGAGCCACCTGGCTGCCGCGCGCGGCGCGAGGCGGCTCGATGCGTGTCACCTCGGGCGCCGCAGCTTGCGCAGAGGTTTCGGCCTTCGCGGGAGCCGATATTGCGGGCATCGCCGCGGCGGGCGCAGCCGATTCCGCCGGTGGGGCGGCAGATCCCGCGCCCACCACGCTAAAGGGAACTTCCGCCACGGTGCTGCCGGGGTTACTCACAAAGAGGCTGATCGTTCCAGGCTGCGCCTTGGTTCCGACCGCAACGCGCGCCTCAAGCTGCGTGGGGCTCACGCGGCGCGTCGAGACGGCGTGCACGGCCGGATTCGAAAAGGAGACGTACACGCCCGGAGAGAAATTCATCCCGTCGATCGTTACCGCGACCTCTTCCCCCGGCGACGCCTGGTTGGGCCGGACGGCACTGATTTCGGGCGTCGCGTCCGGCGGAACGTCGGCGGTCGCTTGCTGTGCCGGAGCCGACGCCGGGATCATCACAAGAATTGTCCCCAAGAGAAGGAGAGCCGCTTTCCAGCCGCGTCCTGCGAAACGATTGCGCATCATGGCAACATCCTGAAGCGAGGATGGCAAGCTGCCCCGCATGTTAGGCTCCGCCACCCGCCAAGTCAAGGGAAGCCGCCGGGGCGAAACAGGCGCCCCGGGGCACCGCAAACACGCGTCCGGTTTCGCCCGACCTCGATTTATCGCACACCTGCTTGGATACTGACTTCCGGGCTCTTGTCCCCAGGCACTCGCGGAAACCGCCGCCACCTCCGACGCGTGACAGGCGCAAGATGGCCGCACGCGTGGGGGAGCATTCGGTCAGGTTCGGGCCTTTTCCGCCTTGATGATGCCGGAGCCTTCCTTGATGGTAAGGATCTGGTTAACTTCCACGTTGGGGAATTTCTCAATTTGCGGAATTTCGGCGGGCTTGCCGTTCTTGCCATTCTTGTCGAGAACCAGCGTGGGCCATTTTACTTCAATCAGGTCGATGGTCTTGGCCTGACCCACGCCGAAGTGGAGGCGCAAGTCGCCCTGGGACATCACGCTGTAACCGGTGTGGACCTCATCCATCTGCGCGTGGTTCCCGGTAACAACGCGCACACGCGCGCCGACGGCGGTGCGGTTGCACTTCGTGCCGATCAGCTTAATCTTGATCCAATTGTTTCTGTTCCCGCCGTCGTTACGCAACAGGGAGGGCGGATCGTTCATGTTCAGCACCAGGACGTCGACATCCCCGTCGTTGTCGTAATCGCCGAAGGCGCAGCCGCGGCTGGAAAACCTTTCCGTAACGCCGGGGCCCATTTGCGCTGACACGTCCTTGAATTTCCCGTTGCCCATGTTCCGGTAGACGATGCGCGGCGATTTGAATGTCGCATCGAGGTGGTACGTTTCGATCTCGGGATAAACGTGGCCCGTGACGTGGAAAATGTCGGGCCAGCCGTCGTTGTCGTAGTCCATGAACCCCGCGCCCCAGTTGACGTACTGCGTGTTCACGCCGACCCCAGACACGAAAGTGACATCCGTCCAGGAACCATCGCCGTTGTTGTGATAAAGGACGCACGTATCATCCTGGAAGTGCGTCTTGAAGATATCGAACCACCCGTCCATGTCGTAGTCCGCGACGCCGATGCCCATGCCCGCCTGCTCCTGTCCGTCTTCGTTGTAGGCGACCCCGGCCATCACGGCGATGTCCTCAAACGTCCCGTCATGATTGTTGTGGAACAGGATGCTCGGCTCGGAGTCCACGGCGACGTAGATGTCCGGCCAGTTGTCGTTGTCGAAGTCG
>Ga0315280_10006244_pt1 | contig 16543 bp, 15 predicted proteins | sample YL17G06_40_MG_FD_203697 | JGI IMG/M metagenome (GOLD analysis project Ga0315280, IMG submission 203697) | Sediment microbial communities from Yellowstone Lake, YNP, Wyoming, USA - YL17G06_40 | ecosystem: Environmental > Aquatic > Freshwater > Lake > Sediment | place: USA: Wyoming | collected...
TCCTCATGCTCCTCTTTCATTGCTTCAGGAATTCCCAAAGGCATAAGATTTCACAAACTTAAGCTCCAGCAAAGATCTACTTAATGTTGTCGTGTCCAAAGATCGCAACCTATGCCTCGGCTATTCTCACTGTGATGTGGTTGCTGGGCTTGATTTGATTGAAAACGGCTCTAAGGACGTTTTCTCTTCGTCTGTAGCGCATAGGTCTGAAGAGTAATTTCTTCCTGTCTTCTTGGCTGCGGAACCCGGCTTTATGAAGTTCCATGAGTTCACTGACCGTAATGTAGTTCTTCTCGGTAGGTTTGTAGGCGAGTCGCCTGAGCCTCGCCCGATCATATTCGGGAAACTCGATTCCAAGCGTAACCGCGTTCGCGTCGGATTGGATGCTAACGTCTTTGACATCGTAGTCTTCATCTACCTTGAGCAGTCGGTTGAGAAGTCTACCTGAAGATGTAACTACGATGACTACGTCACCAAAGATGGCAATACTGCCTCTTGCCCAATAAGAGGAAGAGAGGACCAAATGTATGCCGGACGAGGCTTAAAACGAATATGGACCTCGGCTTTCCCAAGCAATTCTGTTTACTCTACGATATCCCCGCAGCGGACGCAGTACTTAGCCCAATCAACTTCGTAAAAGTCTTCAGACTTTGTGATCAAAAGCGTATTCCTCAACTTGTGGCCGATCCCACTGCAAATTATCTCCAGACAACTCATCTTCGAACACCAGTTTGAACTTCAGCGAGACCTATTGACTCTTTCTTTTTCTTTTTCAGATATTCATCAAGCAGCTTTAGTACTGCTGCTTCTTCTTCAGTCGGTACACTGCCAAGTGGTTCTTTTTTCATTTCATCGGATTGCCGGCCAGAATATTTTCTATGTCGGTATTCGAAGCGGTCTCCCATTCGTTTTCACCCTCCCAGAAAAAGTCTATTTCATTATTTTCGTACGGTGATTCAGTCAATAGTGTAGGAAAGACTGGACACAAGTTCATCGAAGTGTCTTGCAAGAGCTTCTTCCCTCTCTTCCAAGGACAAGAACTGCAGTGACACTGAATTAAGTCAATATACGCCTCCGTCAAGAATAACGTGAAATCTTTAAACAAGGCGGTGCTTGATACCACATTATGTGTTAGCAGGAAGTGTTACCTCCTAGAACTTCGAGCTTCCGGCTCAAATGAAACTCTGATAGGATGGGTTTTATCTTAATGTTTGAGCTTAGTTTCCAAGAGTGATGTAGCATTGGCTTACAGATATGTGAAGGATCGTTCTGTTCCACGTAGAATTGTTTGTCCGAAGTGTGGAACCCTCATAGACCTTTCAGGGGAATCCGCTGCTTCACTGGCTCCGGAGCCACCGTCGAGCCTCGATGAGGTTAAGCGGCTATTCTCAGCCAGTGAGCTTGAGATGCTGGAGTTTGGTGAGACGTCGAGGGCTTACACTATTAAGCCTAAGGTCTACTTGGGAAGGAAGGCTTTTTCAGCCATCTCTGAGGTTGTGAAGCTTGCTGGAGGCCACTACTTCAGCGCTGGTAAGGCGAGCAAGTTCATTATACCGAAGGAGCAGGCGTCAGAGTAGCTTCAATCCTTTTATCACAAGAGCTGGATGACTTCTCGAACTCTGAAACATAATGTGTCTCCGTCATGGTATAATGTGCCTCTAGCCTTGAATCGCGCGTCCTTCTTGATTAAGCCCGGCGGACCTTCGAAGTCTTGAGGTGTTATCCTGGCTCTCCACTTATCGTTTATCAAGACAACCGCCTTGCCCGGATAGATCTTCTCCACCAAGATGTCGTACGTTTCTTTCTGTGGAGCCGGCTTGCTCGGTACAGGGGCTATGCGATCCCACCCGATCCTCTGCAGCTGACCTAAGTCTTGGAGCTTCTCCACCGCAGCCTTGAGGATGGCTGGTGTTACGCCCTCTTCAGCAATCTGGTCTGCTAGGTCCTCTATGAGAAGCCCTTGGCTTCCAGCCTTCATGGCTCTCATCCATATGTATCTGGAAGCTCTATCCACATCCCTCAGAAACTGCTTAACCTTCTCCTCTTCAGGCTTGATGAGTTGCGGTTCGAGACGAGTTATCCTCGCATGCTTCTCTATCTCTCTTATTTCCTCTACTGTGAGTGGATTTGGCTCCAGTTTGGGTCCAAGCCTCATCAGTGGATTCAATTCCTGATTGAGGCTTGCTGTGATCTTCCTCATCCTCTCGACTCTACGCCTGCTCGCGTACAGGTAGGCTATGTCGAATGTATCGTTAGCAGCTAGGATCACAGCTTTTCCAGCTGTCTTCCTTCCAGTTCTTCCCTTCCTCTGTATGTATCTGATCTCGCTCGGTATCGGCTCATAGAAGACGACTAAGTCGACGGCTGGAATATCCAAACCTTCCTCCGCTATGCATGTTGCCACAAGGGTGTTTGTGCCTCCATCTCGGAAACCTCTAAGTATCTCAGCCTGCTCGTCTTGACTCAATCCCGGGTCATCCTGCTTAGAAGCTTGACCGACGAATCTTTCAACTGACAGTCGACCAGTCTCTCTGAGTCGATCGACAAGATAGGACGCTGTGTCTCTATACTGTGTGAAGACAAGAACCTTCGAGTTCGGATGCTGCTTAAGCTGATTCTCAACCTCCCCCTTCAGAAGAGGCATCTTCGGATGCTCCAACTTCATATTCTGATTGAGAAGCCTCCTCAATTCGATGTATCTTGGATCGTTAATTATCGTCCTGTAGCTCTTCTTCTCTTCACTCTCCCGCTCCATCCTCTCCAAGAACGATGTGAGAGTAGGTATTCCCTGCGTCTCCAAGAGTTCCAGTGCATGAAATAGTGTTAGAGAAGCGGACTGCGCTACAATAGCACTGTAGATCGGGCCTCTCTCCTCCTCGATCGTCTCCTCCAGTCGGTATCTCAGCTCCTCTCCAGCCTCGAGAAGATCCCTCCTCGTCACGTACTCGGTTCTCCTATGAATGACCCCTATCCTATTGAGCCAATCCAATCGGTCATTCAGCATGGACCGAATTATCCGGCTGAGCTCCCTATACTCGCTTGGTAGATCAACATACTTCCATTCAACCTCGACCGGATTGATGTAAGGAACTACGTCTGGGTCCTCTTCTGATCTGTACTCGATCTGCTCGATGAACAGTGCCTCACATATTTCGGCTATCTTCTTCTCATCAGCACCTGGGCTCGCAGTCATTCCAAGTATGATAGGCCATGGCGCTTCCTCAACATACTTCTTCGCGACATCGGTGTACGCGTATTCCTTCCGTGCTCTATGGCATTCATCGAAGACGAGGAAGCTGAAATTCTTCAATGATAGGATTCCACTCTCCAAATCATTCTTGACGACTTGAGGTGTCGCAAATATGATTCGAGCTTTCCCATCCCAGATCTGCTTCCTATATGCGGAAGGGGTCTTCCCCGTCAATGACACCGAATCTTCATCCGAAAGCTGCAAGATGCTCATGTAGGTCTCTCGATGCTGAAGAACGAGAGGCCTCGTAGGAGCCATAACCAAGACCCGCATCCACTTGTAGTTGTAGAGGAAATGGGCTGCCGCTAACGCTGAGATTATCGTCTTACCTAAAGCGGTCGGCAGAACCACAAGCGTATTCTTCTTGCAAGCCTTCTCCCCTATGGCTTCCTGATATAGTCTAGCCTCAACCTTGTCAGGCCAAACTAGGGGAGCCTTGACATATCTTTGCTCGAGGTGCCTTTGAAGCGACATTAGATGATTCAGCTGACTAGATCTCGATTATCTCGGGTGCGCGTTCTTCCTTCTTAACCGGCTTTGAGCTCAAGCTGTCTATGCCCTTCAGTAGGGAAGTAAGCCTCTCGTCTTCAATCAGCTTCTTGTACTCAGCCAACTCTGCAGAGGACCTTAGGAGAACACCTCTCTTCCTAGTAGGCCTACCAGCTTCATCCGTGGGATTCAACTCAACAGCCAACCTAGCCGGACTGCCCTTGAACGGGGGCATCTTAAGCACGAAGACTCCTAGAACGGAAGTAGGCTTCCTCTCCCAATCCTTACCTGACTTGAGGAAGTCAGCAAGCTTAGCCTCCAAACTCGAACACCAATCTCATAACTGACATATGAGTTCAAAAGCCTTTGTCTCAGCTAATACTGAACCTCTCGTAGATCGCCTCAACTTCTTCGGTTAGATCAAATTTCTTGGCGCGTTTACGCAAGTAACTCCAATCGATCTCCTTGAACCGACGAGAAATTACTCTCTCCAGATCTTTGTAGTCTTGAGGTTCTCCGTTTGCGACCTTCATCACAATCAGGTCTTCTAAGGATACGCACCATATCTTTCCTTTACCGGGTAGAAGCTTCTCTTCACGTCTCCTGTTCAGAGTATCAGTATCCCAATTGAAACCCTTCGGGTGAAGCACTAGATCAATAATTGTCCTATTTCGCAGGTCTATGAATCTCAAAGACGGGATGCTCTTCAGCTCTTCCACAGTAGGGCGAGTAGAGGATAACAGGAAGTGTCCTCTCTCTATTTCTTGCAGAAATTCGGCGAACCTGTCGGCAAAGACCCTGGGATCAACTGCGAAGTCCAAATCCTGTGTAAACCTTGGTTCACCATAGAACCCTACCGGTATCCCTCCTATCATTACGTAGTCGATGCCCAGTCCGTTGAGGGTCTTTAGGAACCTGTGGGCGCTGATCTTGAGCCGTGTCAGTTGAGGAAAACGCTCAGCCAAACCTTATGACGACCTTGAAAATTGACTGAGTTCAAGAACTCTTTCTAATGAAGCATGAAAACTCAGCCCGGATCTTTCTCCAGCCAGACTTTCATCCTTGAGCCTCTTGACCTCTTGTTCATCCAATGAGTTAAGCCATTTGAAGAAGTTGGCCTTCCTCCGAGCCTCAGCGCTGTCAACAGGACCGAGATAGCGCTTGCGAACATTCCTCGTTCTGCGATCGTATGAACATAGATAATAGTACGAAGCGTCGTTAGAACCACGCCTCTCTACTCTAACGAAGCCCATTGTTCCATCGACCTCCTCGGCACATGCTTCAGCAGTGACAACGCGGTATATATTCTATGCACAATTATTGTACATATAAACCTGGCTGCTTCAACGCTTCTCCTCTAGACATACCATATTGACTTGCTACTAGAACTTCAGTAGACGTATGGTAGATACCCGTGATGTTAAAGTTGTTGACTATTCTTCTGATTAAACTTTCAAACTCATCTACTTTCTAAACCTCGTGATGGCGCCGCTTCTGGTACATTATTCTTGCCCTAACCTTTTCCATGAGCTCTTCTTCCTTTATGGTTTCATCTTGATCCTTGATAGCGTCAAAGCAAATACTGACACATGCATCGGTCATGCTTATCGACAGATTCACCTTTTCCTCTGGCTTCAACTTTTCAAGGACCAACCAGAATACCCAATATTCTAAGTGATGCTTTAGCCTTAAGAGTCATTCCTGACTTCAAATCAGCAAGCTTAGCCTCCAGAATTAATCTTCATGAATTGTGGCAAGACTACGGACGGTCTATTTGGATGAACTGGTATTCTTCGTTTGACTAGTGACCTGCCAAGCTGTCTCAATTCTTCTAGCTCGATAGATCCTCCATTTGAGGTGGCGTATGGGATGTGCAAGGAATCTCTCTCCCTGCTCATAGGCTCTAGTAAGATATCCATCTCTAGATAGGAGTGCCCCTTTTACATCGTGCAGCTCATGTTTAGGAGAGAAGAAGACGTATACTGGAACTCCAATCAGAAGAAGAAAAGAGGAAATCAAGATTTGATGCAGGTCGACCTGAGTCATTAATACGAAGGAGAATGCCATTCCTAGGATTGGAACAATCTTCTTGCCCCGAAGCCTCATCGATGACTTCGGATACCTTCTTATCAGTAGCATGCTTGAAGCAGAAGTTGCAAGATAAGCGAAGGATAGAAGGAAGACTGAGGCGCTGATCAGCTCCGTCAACGTGCCGATGGCACTTGCAATAAAAGCTGTGGAACAGATTAGAGCGAGACCAATATACGGTGTGCGGAAGGATTTGTGCAGCTTGCTGAATATCCTAGGGAGCAGGCCGTCTGCAGACATAGCGTAAGCCAATCTGGAAGTCCCCAGCGTCCCAGATTCATCAGCGCCACTAATCGACACCAGTGCCCCAGCGCCGATTATGAGAGTTCCGATCAACTGCATACTGGAGGAGAAGCCGAAGATCTTTGTTCCCGCAGTCAACAATGGAGCCGTTGAAGGAGCAAGCACTGGCTGATCCACAACTCCGATTATCGCAAAGTTGGTTGTGAGATAAAAGATGATCACGATCAACATGCCCACGGCTATCGCCTTCGGAATAGTCTTCTCCGGATGCTGGATCTCATCAGCCGGCAGGGTGGAGAGTTCAAAACCAGCGTAAGCCCAGAAGATCAGTACGAGAGCAAGGCCGAAACTGCCCAAGTCACCTCTCACGAAAGGCTGGAAATTGGAGAAGGCGGCTCCAGGGTTCCAACCTATGAACAAGAGCCCCGCGACTGTGAGAAGGACGAGTGGACCCAGCTTTCCTATTGTGAGGAAGTCATTGAACCTTCCCGCTCTCTTGACACCGAAGACATTGGTTGCGAAGATGATCGTCATGAAGACCCCTTTCAAAAATGTTTGAGATGGATAGTCAAGCCTTGGAAGAAAGAATAGGAAGTATTGAGTGAAGGCGACTGGAAATACGGCTAATGAGACCCATTCGGCCAAAAGAAGCGACCAACCCACCATGAAACCCTTGAACGGACCGCCCACCTCACTCACATAGGAGTACGGTCCACCAACCCTTGGAAGCACAGTAGCACAGTATGAGAAGCACAGGGCGATCACAGTCGCCATCAAACCCGCAACTACCCAAAGCATCAGAGAGACGGGCCCCACAAGCCGTGCACCAAGAGCAGCAGCCACATAGATATCAGCACCAATAATTGAGCCGACGACTAGGCTTGTCACATCGAAGGCGTTTAACTGTCTCCTCAGCTCTACCTTCCTCGGCATGCACTTCCCTCAAGCTATTCAGATTACACCAATCTTCCGATAAGAGTTCATCACAGATATCAATATTGAACTTCCAATGATCCGAGTGCAAAAGGAGCCAAATGGAAAAATTCTAAAAGGGGCCAAATTTGAGAGCGAAGTATTCCATCCACATCTACCTAGCATCTGGCATACTTTTAACATATTTAGGATGGAAGTTTGCATACTAGTTCCGCGTGATCTAGATGTCGATACTGTTGAAAGACTGCTCGTGGATTGTGACTCAAAACGCCTCCAGAGAAGTCCTCAGGGAGAAGTCCATCTATATTGAGGATGGGATGATACGTGAGATTGCTTCGAAGATTGCTCATGAAGCTGACCGTGTTATAGAATGCAAGGACAAAATAGTGATGCCTGGATTGGTTAACACGCATACGCATTTACCGATGACCCTGCTAAGGGGCTACGTCGATGATATGCCCCTTCAAGAGTGGCTTGAGACGAAGATCTGGCCTACCGAAAGGAAGTTGACGGGTGAACTATCCTATCAAGGAGCTCTTCTTGGCTGTTTGGAGATGATTAGAACCGGAACAACGTGTTTCATGGATATGTACTTCTTTATGGAGGATGTAGCTAGAGCAGTCAAACAGTCAGGGTTGAGAGCCTTCCTTTCACACGCTATAATCGACATATTCGATCCCGAAAGAGCTGAGAAAGACAGAGAAACAACTCAAAGGTTACACCGCTTCATCCAGGATCTCGGAGAATCGAGAATCCAGTTTGTCTTGGGACCCCATGCACCCTACACATGCAAAGAGGAAACCTTGTTGAGGTGCAAAGAAATCTCGGACAAAGAGAATATCTTGATACATACGCATATAGCGGAGACCAAGAATGAGCAAGCTAGCTTCGAAACTAGATACGGAAGACGAGAAGTCGAGTATCTCGACAAGATAGGTTTCCTTTCGCCGAGACTAGTCGCGGTCCACAGCGTTTGGCTCAGCAGAAATGAGATAGAACTATTCAGAACGCGCGGAGTAAAAGTCTCTCACTGCCCAGTTTCAAATATGAAGCTGGGGGACGGAGGCGTTGCCCCGCTTCCAGAAATGTTTGAAGCAGGGATTCCAGTGTCTCTAGGGACTGACAGCGCCTCGAGCAACAACTGCCTCGACATGTTTGAAACAATGAAAGTTTGCTCATTGCTGCATAAAGCTCAGAGATGGGACCCAACCATTCTTCCAGCCCAAAAGGTTCTAGACCTTGCGACCTTAGGAGGCGCTGAAACTCTTCAAATAGCAGAGAGAGTTGGGGGCATAGAGGAGGACAAAGCTGCAGATGTGATTGCTCTAGATCTCAAAGCCCCAAACATGACGCCGATCCATGGAAAAGAAACTGTAGTCTCAGATCTAGTGTACTCAGCCAAAGGTATGAATGTCAGCGTAACAATAGTTGACGGCCAATTGTTGATGGCGGAAGGAAAGTTCCAGACAGTTGACGAACACGAAATTTATCAAGCCGCGCAGAAAGCCGCAATGGAGTTGGTGAGATGATTGCGAGTGTCCAGTTAACCTATCTCATTAAGCTTGACTCTTCTTATATCTAGAATCCCATGAAGAGATTCCGCGTTCCATTCTCGATTTGCCTCAAGAATAGTTATCTTCGACTTGAACAAAGGGGAGAAAGTCACAAAGGTTTCATACTCGCCTCCTTCACCTGAGATGTGAACCCCGTATTTCTGATTAAGATGAAGGATGTCCTGCAGACAGCCCAGGTCAAGTCTACGCCCCAGCCAAGATTCAGAGAAGCCTTGCGCCATGACAGCGGTTATGACTATCTCAAAACCAAGTTCGATCTGCAGCCTAACTAAGAATTCAGGATCTTTCAGCCACAGCGGACTGAAGCTTCTCAATCCTATCCTACTGCAAATACCGTCTACACGTGTTTTCTGGTATTCGCTGGCTACAGCGCCTGAGACTACTGCTTCGACTCCGAGCAGTTCTTTCATATCGATAAGACAGGCTGTCAGATCTTCAAGCTCCTTCTCCTTCTCTCCAGTCGTGTCCACTACGATCAGCGGGAGATCCATCGATTCTGCTTGAAGTTTAGTGAAGGCGATAGCTGGATAATGGAACATCCAAGAGTCTCTATTTTCAGAGTGGACAGAGATTAATGTCGCTACCTCCCAGCCCTGGTGAATAGCGTACCATAATGCAAGGCAACTATCCTTTCCGCCGCTGAAGAGAACAGCAACCTTCATGCTTTATCCCTACTCAAGTCGCCCTTCGGGATTCTAGAGACTCAGTCTAGCCTTATGCTCAAACTGTTTCCGGTAGAGGTCACTGAGTCTTTGAATACTGTCGACGTCTTTAACAGATTTGTCTTCTCTAATTCGAACTATTCTGGCGAATCTCAGCGCAAGACCTGACGCGTATTGAGGGCTCTTCTGAATCTCGTTGTACGCTACTTCAACGACTATGTTCGGCTTGACGCGGACTGCGTATTCGTCCTCAGAAATCTTCAAACTCAGTAGGTTTCTCGTCATCTCGATGAATTCTTCGTCTGTCAATCCCTTGAAAGTCTTACCGACCATCAAGAAATCTCCGGTGGTCTCGTTCCTTGCTGCAAGATGATAGTTGCTTAACCATCCGGTTCTTCTGCCGTATCCCCAATCAGCAGCAATTATCGCCAAGTCGAGACGGTCTGCGGGCTTGATCTTGAACCATTTCTTTCCTCTGACGCTAGGTGTGTAGTTACTCTTAAGAGACTTGGCCATGATCCCCTCGTGGCCTGCGTCGAGAGCTTCTCTTAGGAACTCTTCTGCGGTAGGGACATCTCCCGTAACTATCCTCTTCGCCAGTAGACTTTCGTCGCAGATCTCGGACAGGAGCCTCCATCTATCCTCATACGGCGTATCGACCAGGGATTTACCGTTCAGATAAAGAAGGTCGAAGAGGTAGAGTCTCAAAGGTATCTCCCGTGCCACTTGGCTTATCTCATGGACCCTCCTGAACCTCCTCATAAGATCCTGAAATGGAAGGGGTTTCTCGCCTGCTCCTACGGCAACAACCTCCCCTTCAAGAAGCGCCTCGTTTGCTCTTATCCTACTCGAAGCCAGCGTAACCATATCCGGGAGACTGTCCGTCACATCGGTCAGCCTTCTACTGAAGATCTTGACCTGCGAGCCCCTCTTGTGAATCTGGATTCGTGCTCCATCAAACTTGTATTCGAATGCCGTCTTGCCGCCGTGTTCAATTAGAACTTCCGATATTTCGTAAGCCATCTCAGCCAGCATCGGTTTGATAGGATTGAACAGTCTTATACCTATTCCTTCTAGGCCGATCTGCCCTTGCCTCAGGGCGACTCTCGCAACCTCCCCAAGGTTCCCTAAGAACATGTGGCTTCTTGTAACTAGATCGCGATTGACGCTCGATGCTTCAGCTATTGCGTCAAGCAACACTCCTTCCACAACGCCGATCTGCATCTCTCCAATTATGATCTTGGCGAGATACTTCGCTTCAACCGGTTTAGCTTGACCCAGCAGGCTCTCAAGAAGACTTTCTTTCTTCAGTCTCGATCCTTTCCCTGCGAGCCGCGCCATCTCCTCAAATGTTCTGTAGACTCCCAAGATTGTAAGGGGCTCTCCAACCAGCGGAGGCTGCTTGCTCCTCTCAAGTATCTTCCAGAGAGTTCTTCCGCTTGTGTCTAGTACCCTAGAGTCGGATTCTGGGAAAGCCCTTCCAGCGATGAAACAGACAGCTGGTGATATTTCCTCTTCTCCCAATTCGCGCAGGAAAGCGCTGATCAACTGAGTCTTAATAGTTCTCTTAGTCGTGGACGCCAAGTCTTCGCAGAGAGTCGCAAGCTTCAAGAAAGGCGTGAATGTCATCTGTGGTTCGCCTTACTTATCGAACCAGTTTACCAGCTCACGCTGTGACTTAACCGACTGGCTCAGTCCTTTCATCATCTCGATTACCTTCTCAACGCGATCCCGAGAGAAATCACGTTCTCCACACAGAAATCTCAACAATCCCTCTTCATTTGCACCTTCATACGCTAGATGATAGTCATTCGTCACTGGGGGTTTGAGAAATATCTCTTCTATTTCCGCATAATTTCTCGGTAATTGTGATCTCAGATCATTAGGGAGCTGGTCTAGGCTTCCGTACCGTCTTATGAGCTTCAACGCCTTAATCGGCCCTATGCCTCTTATTCCGGAGTTAAAGTCCGTACCGATGAGTACGGCCAGATCTATCAGCTGCTCTCTCGTGATCTCATGATGAAGCAAGAACTCACGCAGCTCTATCAACTCAGGCCTGAGTTTCCGTGCCACTCCTCTACTGGGCATAAACTCACTGCCGGATATAGTAACATATCTAACCAAGCGCGGCGCGCCGAATAGGAGTGAATCGTAGTCGCGGCTATTCGCTGCCCATACATCCCCTTTCATTGCCATGTATGCGCACTGAGCTTCAGCTTCACTCGGAGCTTGAACGTAAGGTATTCCCAGCAACTGCAAGAGCAGTTTCGCATCATCAGCCATGTGCTTCGTCAATCTGGCCGTCATAGCCGCTTTTGAAAACGCCTTAGCATAGTCACGTTTCTCAAACGCTTCGCGCCATTCCAGTTCATACTTCTCTCTTATCTCATTTCGTTTTTCTATCTCATATACCTTCAAGATTGGAGGTTTCCCATCAAATGCGAATACAGGTAGAATTCTATGCTCCGCTACTAGTCGCGTGGTTCGGAATGCCAGTCCCGTCAAGTGCGATGTAATATTGCCTCGCGAGTCTTTCAATGGGCTTCGATCCGGGAGGCGAATCACCGACAGGAATTGGTACAACATATTGTTAGCGTCGACGGCGAGTCTCTTCCACTTGAGCTGCTCTAACGATATTTCCTTCTTCACGATGATCGGTCGCAGGTTTGTTCCCATGGAGAGGTCACCAGTAAGTTGTGCGTCCAGATAATTCTCTTTTGCGTCAAGGGCGAAAATTCTTTTGACACTAGTCTTGGCATATGAAGTCAAGATTGGTAATCATGCCTATATCAATACTGGTAGACATGACGAGTATTCGAGCTATGTTGGAAACTCATATGTAATGTTGCGTTAGATTATATCTAGTTCCTGATGACTATTGAGGTGATTTTCTGATGGCAACTGAGTATCTTTTGGCTCATGACTTGGGCACGACCGGAGACAAGGCAACACTGTTCACTACCAAGGGGGAGTTGCTTGCGAGCAAGTATCTTGAGTATTCTACTGTCCATCCTGAACCGACTTGGGCTGAGCAGAATCCTAACGACTGGTGGAACGCATTTGTAGCCGCGACGAAGGGTCTGCTTTCGAGATCGAAAATATCGTCGGAAGACATTCTCGGATTGAGTTTCAGCGGCCAGATGCTCGGTTGCCTTCCAGTCGACGAGAACGGGGTTCCGTTGAGAGCTAGCATAATTTGGATGGATCAGAGAAGCGTCAAGCAAGCCGAGCTTATACGGAACAGGGTTGGAGAAGAGCAGTATTACAAGACCACCGGGAACAGGATCAGTCCGACTTACACTATCTCAAAGATATTGTGGCTCAGAGAGAATCAACCTGCAATCTATGAGAGAGCTTACAAATTTCTTCAGGCGAAAGACTACGTTACTTATCGGTTGACCGGCAAGTTCGTAACAGACTATTCCGACGCATCCTTAGCCGGGATGCTTGACGTAAACCGCAGAGATTGGGCATATGACCTGCTTCAGGAATTGGAGATCCCAGTGGAGAAACTGCCTGAGCTCTTTCCTTCTGTTCACGTCGTTGGGCAGACAAAGCGAGCAATTGCCAAGGAGATTGGTCTGAGCTCTGAGACGCCGGTTGTAGTCGGAGGAGGAGACGGCCCCTGCGCAGCTGTCGGGGCTGGAGTTGTAAGAGCTGGGCAATCCTACAACTATGTCGGGGCCTCATCTTGGATTGCTATATGTACCGAGAAGCCACTCCTTGACCCAAAGATGAGGATCTTCAATCAATGGCATCTTGATCCAAACAAGGTTTCACCCACAGGGACAATGCAGACGGCAGGAAACTCGATCAGGTGGTTACGCGACGAAATCTGCCAGAAGGAACTCTCTGAAGCGAAAGAAAAGGGAGTAACCGCTTATCAGCTTATGGATGAAGAGGCCGAAAGGGTTGAACCCGGTTCAAAGAGGATTCTGTTCCTGCCGTATCTGATGGGTGAGAGGTCGCCTTGGTGGAATCCGAATGCGAGAGGCGTCTTCTTCGGAATAGCTCTTGGACATAGACGAGAGCATCTAATAAGAGCCGTCTTGGAAGGCGTAACCTTCAACTTGAGAGTTATCCTCGACGCCTTTGAGGAGCAAGGTGCCTCGGTCAAGGATGTTCGAGTCATCGGGGGAGGAGCAAGATCTAAGCTATGGAGGCGAATGATGGCCGATATATACGGGAAAACCATTCTTGTTCCAGCCTATCTGGAGGAAGCTACATCTCTGGGCGCAGCGATCGCGGCTGGCGTAGGCGTAGGGGTCTACCGAAGCTTTGAAGCAGCAGAGCGTCTCGTAAACATCGTTGAAACGGTTAACCCGAATCTTAACTCACACGCCAGATATGAGCCATTCTACAAGTACTTCAGGAAACTATACACGTCAATGGTGCCGCTCTACGATGAACTCGCGTCTTTGGAAGCGTAGGATTTTCTAGATTCAAATCGCACAGGCGTTATCCTTTATGAAGAGATATTTCCGGCATGGTAGTGTAATAGTAAATAGCCATTACTCTATTCAACGTGTTCCCTGAACAAATCTATGTCTTCTCTCATTTCAGGAGTGCATTCTAAGAACTCTCTTACGGATCGTTCAATGTCCTTTGATTGAGTGATGAATCTGCCTACGACGATTATGTCTACCCCGGAGTTGATTGCATCGCGGGCCGTATCAGCGGTTATTCCGCCAGCAACCGCGATAAGCAGCTTTCTGTCTTTGAACGCATTCTTTATCGCTTGAATCTGCTCCCAACGTACGCTTCCGCCTCTTTTTTCGACATCTATCCCTCTATGCAGGAGAACGACCTCTGGAAGCTCTTTCAGAGACTGAAGCTTTGCTATAGGATTCTCAACTCCCATCATATCCACTATCGCGTACATACCCAGCTTCCTTGTTTCATAGATGAAAGCGTCAAGAGTCTCCACAGGCGCCAGCCCGGAAACCGTTGCTCCATCAGCGGTTTCCTCGAAGGCAAGATCGACTTCAACCTTTCCAACATCCAAAGTCTTGAGGTCTGCGATCACAAACATATCTCGGTAGAGTGATCTGAGTTCACCTATAACCTTAACGCCATATTTCTTGATCAGCGGCGTACCTACTTCAAGAATGATTCGGTCGCTTCTCGGTACTTGACTGACTATACTCTTCGTTCTTTCCAAGTCTGGAATGTCTAAAGCTATTTGGAGGTAAGGAGGTCTCCACAATCGCGGCACTTTGAATCCCATAACTGGATGTTTCGCTCTATCCTTCTCATAAAGAATCTTCTCGAGGCCTGGGTAGTTAGTCATCGCTCTTCTAAGAGCCAGTTTCGTCGCTCCATAGTTGTAATGATATATCTTACGGTAATCCTTCGCGTCAGGATGTACAAAGACGCTGCAGACTATTACCCAACTGTCAAGCTTGTCTTTCGGGATGATGCCCTCTTCAACCGCGTCGACCACGGCTTTCGCAACCGCAGCTTGAGCGGGACCAAAGATACGGGCAGCTTCCTCCAGATTCTTCACAGTGACTTTAGGCACGAGTAACGTCGAAGGCTTAGCGGGCAGGTTCGGTCTTACTACCGCGAGAAGTGGTGTATGACCTGCAGATAGATTTGACAAGCTATTGGCAAACGCCTCTCCCACGGGTCCTTCCTTCTCGCCCATCAGGAGGTCTACGTGAGCTACCTCTGATCCTTCGCCAACCAATGCTTCGCCAACCAAGTACATGTCAAGGCACCCTCACGAGTACTTCGTTTGTGGATTTGATTAATGTTCAGATGTCTGATATATCAATTTGTAGACGCCATGGTCAACGAGGGTGTAGAGCATCACCTTATAGTCGCTTGGCGACATTAAAGAAGAGTCAATGATGCTGTATGATATGATCAACATCAAGCCTATTGTCCCATGAGTTCAATCCCGCCTGATTATTTCGACGAGATCTGGCAGCGGAAATCAAGAGGGCCAACAGTCAACTCCTGCAAGGCCACGCTTACTACAAAGCCTCAGCGCTTGATATCGATCTCAATCTTATGATACGAAGAACGCTTCGATTTGATACTCGTGATATCCTGCAATAGATCAGAAAATCATAAATAAAATGCTAAAGCAAAACTAACTCCGGGGTTGAACTGGGCGATATTCTCAGCGAGCTCTCTTCAACAATAACGGATCTAGGCGGGTCAGAAAAAGTTCAAAGCCTGATTATCCATACGGGAAGTCCCACTTTACGAATTTGAAAGCATGGATTGATGCAGGATATATGGAGGGCGACGCCAAGGCCTATCTGCAAGCGATTGAGAGAAACATTAGCGATCCAAGAGCTATGCCCGACCTGAAGATTCCAGGGTCAGCCAAGTACATAGAAGTAATTGACATGTACACCACTAAGGCGCTGGCCAAGGAGATATCGGCCAAAGAGGCATGCAAGGCCATTTACGACGAGTGGCAGAAAATAACGGACGACTTCGGCAGAGACAAACAGAAGAAAGCCTACCATGAGATGCTGAATATTCCATAGAAATTTTCCATCCACTTTTTTGAAGTGAAGAGATTCGACTTATGTTTGAATTCAAGATGATCCGCACCGAGATCCTTTGACAGATAGCGAGCTTGGCTTTCAGTAAAGGATAAATGACAAACGAGTCAATTGATCTTGTTCGCTTCCACTACTATGGACGGTCAAAGGAAATTGTACGCGTACAAAGGGAAATATTTGAGGATAAATCTGCGCAGGAAATCCGCAAGTGTTCATGAGACGCCTAAAGAGTGGATGATGAAGTATCTTGGAGGGCGAGGTTTTGCTGCAAGAGTCTACTACGATGAAATCGATTCGGCTGTTGATCCTCTGGGACCTGACAACAAACTTATTTTCTTCACAGGTCCTTTGACAGGAACACCTGTCTTCAGCGGATCGAAATGTTCTGTCGCAACTAAGTCGCCGCTTACTGGGATATACCTGTGTTCGAACGCTGCTGGTTTTGTAGGCGCGGAGCTGAAGTTCGCGGGCTACGACGGTTTAATTGTAGAGGATAGATCTGATGAACCGACGTATCTTTCGATAGTGGATGATCAAGTTCAATTCCGGAGCGCTAAGCATCTTTGGGGTCTGGATGCGATTGAAACACAGAAAGCGGTCAGGGAGGACATGGGCGAAGAAAGAGCTCAAGTGATGTCGATCGGTCAGGCTGGAGAGAGGGGCGTGAGGTTTGCCTGCATAATGAGCGATGAGAGAAGCTATGGGAGAGGAGGCGCGGGCGCTGTCATGGGGTCGAAGAATCTGAAGGCGATAGTTGTTCGTGGGCATAGTACGGTTCAGGTC
>Ga0315280_10006246_pt1 | contig 16542 bp, 25 predicted proteins | sample YL17G06_40_MG_FD_203697 | JGI IMG/M metagenome (GOLD analysis project Ga0315280, IMG submission 203697) | Sediment microbial communities from Yellowstone Lake, YNP, Wyoming, USA - YL17G06_40 | ecosystem: Environmental > Aquatic > Freshwater > Lake > Sediment | place: USA: Wyoming | collected...
GAATTTTTCCTCAAAAACCTATAACTTCAAAAGGAACAGAATTTTCAATGGGTGGAGGCAAGGGCCAGGTAACTTATTATGCTTTTCCGATAAAACCAGGCAGAATCATTTTTGAATTAGAAGGAATAAAAGAAGAAGTGGCTCGAGAAGCGCTGAAAATAGCCGCCGATAAATTACCCATTAAAACCAAATTCGTTAAAAAATAAAAAGGCATCAAATGAAAATTGGTGAATTGCGACAAAAGTCAAAAGAGGAACTTCAGAGATTTTTGCAAGAAAAAAGAGAAAAATTAAGAATTTTGCGTTTTGATTTGGCTTCGAGAAAAGTAAAAAATGTGAGAGAAATTAGAGAAATTAAAAAAGACATAGCTAGAATATTAACTACCCTACGAATTACAAATCAGTACGAATCTACGAATAAACAACAAAAATAAAATCAATATCAAATTCGTATATTCGTAAATATTCGTAATTCGTAGTGAAATTATGCCCAAAAAACGATTAACAGGCAAGGTGGTTTCCAATAAAATGCAAAAAACAGTTGTGGTCGAGGTTGAAAGAATAAAAGAACACCAAAAGTATAAAAGAAGATTCAAGGTCCAAAAAAAATATAAAGCCCATGATGAAAAAGGAGAGTATAAAATGGGTGAGAGAGTTATAATTGAAGAATGCCGACCAATTAGTAAGGAGAAAAGGTGGAGAGTGGTAAAGAAAATATGATTCAATTAAGGACAATGTTAAAAGTCGTTGATAATACGGGAGCAAAAATTCTCCAATGCTTTCACGTTTCAGGTGGCAGTGGCAAACGATATGCGAAACTTGGTGAAGTTATTGTTGGAACTGTAAAAGTTGCCGAGCCGAGAAGGGAAATAAAAAAACACGATGTAGTGAGGGCTTTAATTATTCGGCAAAAAAAAGAATTAAGACGACCTGATGGTTCTTATATCCGTTTTGATGACAATGCTTGTATCATTTTGGATGGGAAAACAAAAGACCCGAAGGGAGGAAGAATTTTTGGACCGGTAGCCAGAGAAGTGAAAGAAAAAGGTTTTGATAAGGTTGCTTCTTTAGCTGATGAACTAGTATAACCCTACGAATTACTAATCAGTACGAATATACGAATTCGTAGATTCGTAAATATTCGTAATTCGTAGTGAATTATGAAAATTAAGAAAGGTGACACGGCATTAATAATCTCTGGGAAATATCGAGGAAAAAAAGGTAAGGTTTTGCGGACTTTTCCCACCCGCCCCGGCGGGTACCCGAAGAAAATTTTAGTTGAAGGAGTGAATTTAGTTAAAAAACACCAAAAACCAAGAAGAACTGGAGAAAAAGGTCAAATTATCGAACTTCCCAAACCAATTGATATTTCAAATGCAAAATTAATTTGCCCAAAATGCACAAAGCCCACCAGAGTAGGATACAAAATCACTGAAGGAAAAAAATATAGGATCTGCAAAAAATGTGGTGAAAAAATCTAATATGCTTTCCTTACCAGAAAAATATAAAAAAGAAGTTATTCCTGAGATGATGAAAAAGTTTGATTATAAAAATTCAATGACCGTTCCAAAGCTTTTAAAAGTGACAGTCAATACTGGTTTTGGAAAATTAATCTCAGGAAAAACTTCTGAAGAACAGAAAAAAATTTTAAATAGCATCTTAGATGACTTCGCTTTCATTACCGCTCAGCATCCTGTTTTAACTAAAGCGAAAAAATCAATTTCGGGTTTTAAAATTCGCAAGGGTCTTCCAATCGGAGCAAAAGTTACTTTAAGAAGGAAGAAAATGTACGATTTTTTAGAAAGATTAATTCATATTGCCCTTCCAAGGTCGAGGGATTTTAGGGGTATAGAACCCTCTTCTTTTGATAAAAAAGGGAATTTGACAATTGGTATCAGAGAACAAATTGCTTTTCCCGAGGTTTCTCCTGAAAGAACAAAAAATATTTTTGGCCTGGAAATAACAGTAGTGACGAATGCAAAAAAGAGGGAAGAAGGAATAGAATTGTTTAAATTACTGGGATTCCCAATAAAATCGTAATTAGCTACGAAATACGAAAAAGTACGAATATACGAAAACGTTTTCGTACTTTCGTAAAAAATTCGTAATTTCGTAGCCCAATGATGACAACGAAAGCTCAAATAGCAAAATCGAAGAAAAAACCTAAATACAAATGCCGAATAGTTAGGCGTTGTTTTCGATGTGGAAGAAAAAGAGGATACTTACGTAAATTTGGACTTTGTCGTATTTGTTTTAGGGAACTCGCTAATCAAGGTTTAATCCCAGGCGTCAAGAAATCATCGTGGTAATTTTATGAGCAATCCAATTTCAGACATGTTGATATCTATAAAAAATGCTCAGGCTGTTGGTCACTTAACAGTTTCTGTTCCTTTTTCCAATTTAAAATATGAAATTGCCAAAATTTTGGAAAAAGAAGACTTTATTGAAAAAGTTGAAAAGAAGGGAAGAGGGGTTAAAAAGTTTCTCGAAATTACTTTAAAGTATGATGGGAAAGTCCCCGCAATTTCTGATTTAAAAAGAATTTCCAAGTCAGGTCAAAGAATTTATCTTCCTTATAAAAAAATTAAAAAGGTCAAGGAGGGACTCGGAATAACAATCATTTCAACATCTAAAGGGTTGATGACAAATAAAGAGGCAAGAAAACAAAAGTTGGGAGGTGAAGTCATATGTGAAATTTGGTAAACAATATGTCGAGGATAGGGAAAAAACCAATTTTAATACCTGAAAATGTGGAAGTAAAAATCGAGGGTCAGAAGGTTACTGTAAAAGGTCCGAAAGGGGAACTTCAAAAAGAATTTCCAGCCAAAATTAGAATTGAATTAAATGAAAATAAAATTTTCGTTTCTCCCCACATTGAGACTAAAAAAATTAAAGCTTTGTGGGGGTTAAACCGAGTCCTTTTGGCAAACATGATAAAAGGAGTGAAGGAGGGTTTTGAAAAGAAATTAGAAATTGAAGGTTTGGGCTATAAAGCAACTCTGGAATTCCCCAATGCTGGGGGCCCGATTTTAATTTTGTCCGTTGGTTTTAGCCACCCAATTAAAATAAAAGCTTCCCCTTCAATCAAATTTTCGGTAGAAAAAAATATAATCACTGTTTCTGGGATTGATAAAGAATTAGTGGGACAAATTGCCGCCAAAATAAGGAGAATCCGACCCCCTGAACCCTATAAAGGAAAAGGAATTAGATATGTAGGTGAAGTTATTAGGAGAAAAGCGGGGAAGAAAATGGTAACTGCAGGTGGGTAAAGAGATATTTCTCATCATGTTAATAAAAAAACATAAAAGATTAAAACGACATAGAAGAGTTAGAGCCAAAATTTCAGGTACCAATAAAGTTCCTCGGCTTTGCGTTTTTCGTTCAGCAAAACATATTTACGCTCAATTAATAAATGACGAAAAGGGTCATACCTTAATTTTAGCTAGTGACCTAGAGTTAAAACAACCAAAAATCAAAAAACAAAAGAGAAAGCCTTCCGGCGGCGGAGAAAGAGTAGGCAAAGTTAATAAGGCTTATGAGGTGGGAAAATTAATTGCCAAAAAAGCTTTAGAAAAGAAAATTGAGAAAGTTGTTTTTGATCGAGCAGGCTATGAATATCATGGTAGAGTAAAAGCTTTGGCCGAGGGAGCGAGAGAAGGAGGACTAAAATTTTGATAGTAGAAGCGGACGCTTCGCTTATACAAAAATGCCAAAAGAGAAATTACTTAAAACTGAAGAAGGACATGAGAAAAGGGAGGAATTCGAGTCCAAATTATTGGATTTGGCGAGGGTTGTTCATGTCAGGGCTGGTGGGAAAAAATTAAGATTTAGGGCGGTGGTGGTAACAGGAAACAGAGCAGGAAAGGTGGGGGTAGGAGTAGCCACCGGTTTAGATGTTGCTCAGGCATTAGAAAAGGCGACTTTCCAATCAAAGAAAAATATGATTGAAGTTCCAATTATTGAGGAAACCATTCCCCACGAAGTTTATGCTAAATTTAGTGCAGCCAAAGTAATTCTGAAACCTCAAAGAAAAGGAAGAGGTTTGGTGGCAGGTGGAACTGTGAGAGTTATATGTCAATTGGCCGGCATTAAAAATATTTCTTCAAAACTTCTTGGCAGAACAGGAAACAAAATAAATAATGCCCGAGCCACCATTGAAGCCCTGCAAAAACTAAAAAAACAATAACATGCAATTATACGAATTAAAACCAATTCACAAATTAAAAAAACCGAAACGAGTAGGACGTGGCGGTAAAAAAGGTACTTACTCTGGTCGGGGGATAAAAGGACAAAAGGCCAGAGCCGGTAAAAAATTAAAACCTTTAATTAAGGAAATAATAAAAAAATACCCAAAGTTAAGAGGATACAGATTTAAGTCAAAAGTCAAAAGTCAAAAGTCAAAAGTTACTGTGATAAATTTAGATATCTTAGAGAAGAAATTTAATTCGGGAGAAAAAGTCACACCTCAAATCTTGCTTGAAAAAAAATTAATTCGTAAGATAAAAGGAACAAAGCCCCAGGTGAAAATTTTAGGAAAAGGAGAAATAAAAAAAGCATTAATGATTGAGAGTTGTCAATTATCAAAATCAGCCAAAGAAAAAATTGAAAAAGCTGGTGGTAAAATATTATGAATTGGCTCCAAACATTCCTTCGAATTTTCAAAATTAGAGATTTAAGAGACAAAATCTTATTTGTTTTGGGTGTTTTCGCCGTCTTTCGAATATTAGCTAATATTCCCATTCCCGGAGTAAATATCGAAAATTTAAGGGCTTTTTTTCAACAATTCCAGATGTTAGGAATTTTGAATGTTTTTACTGGAGGCGCTCTCGCGAGATTCTCAATTGTGATGTTAGGTTTAGGTCCCTATATCATTGCCACAGTCATTCTTCAATTATTAACAATGATTTTTCCTCAGCTCGAAGAATTGTACCGAGAAGAAGGAGAAGAGGGTAGGGCAAAATTTGAGCAATACGGAAGAATTTTGACTGTTCCACTCGCTATCCTTCAGGCCTTTGGCATGCTTACTTTATTTTCCAGGCAAGGAGTAATCGGGGCATTGTCTCCCCTGACCAAAATTAGTGCAATTTTAACTATTACTGCCGGGAGTCTTTTTTTAATGTGGTTAGGTGAATTGATTTCAGAAAAAGGAATTGGTGACGGTGTTTCGCTTTTAATTTTTGCTGGAATTATTGCCGATTTTCCTAGAAACATAGGCCAGATGATTGCTACTTATGAGCCCTCAATGATTCCTTCTTATTTTGGCTTTTTTGGGATGGCTTTAATTATCCTTGCCGGAGTGACTTTGGTTAATGAAGCCAGGAGAAATATCCCAGTTTCCTATGCCAAAAGAGTGAGAGGCATGCGAATTTATGGCGGTGTCTCTACATATTTACCTCTGAATATTAATCCGGCAGGTGTCACGCCAATTATTTTTGCCTTATCAATTTTAACTTTTCCTCCAATGATTGCTAATTTTTTAGGCGCCTCCTCTGGTTTTTTAGGAAAAGCAGCTCAATCTGTGTCAAATCTTTTTAATAACTCTTTTATTTACGGAATTTTATATTTTATTTTAGTTTTCCTCTTTACTTTTTTTTACACCATGATAACTTTTGAACCAAAATCCATTTCCGAAAATTTACAAAAAATAGGTGGATTTATTCCGGGAATCAGACCGGGAGAAAGTACAGCCAAATTTTTGTCCTATGTTTTAAATCGAATTTTACCAATTGGAGCCCTGTTTTTGGGATTTATTGCTTTGACACCTTCAATTATTCAAGGCGTAACCAAAGTAGCTGCTTTTGGGTTTTTAGTCGGTGGAACTTCTCTTTTGATTATTGTTTCAGTGGTTTTAGAAACGGTGCGGGCAGTTCGAGCCCAATTGGAAATGAGAGAATATGAAACTTTTTAACCCTACGAATTACGAATCAATACGAATATACGAATAAAACTTATAGTAAAACAGAGTTTTGACATATTAAACTTTCAGTTTGTTATAAAGTGTTTAATCTTCCACTTTAAACATGGCTAAGAATCCATTAGTAATTATCGTCATGGGGCCGCCTAGTTCAGGAAAGGGAACCCAAGCTGAATTATTGGCAGAGAAATTTAATCTTTATCATCTGGAAACTAGTGAAGTCATCGAACAGAATTTGAGAAATATTAAAAAAGGAGATTTCGTGCGAATAGCAGGCAAGAAATATTTTTTGATGGAAGAAAAAAAGAAAAGAGAATCAGGAGAACTAATGAGTTCTCTTTTAATCGCTTTTTGGGTGAAAAATAAAATTAAAGAGGTTGGAGGGGAAGGAAAAGGTTTAGTGACCTCGGGTGCCTTTCGAACCTTGCCCGAGACCAAGGAATTGGTTCCGATTTTGAAAAAATTTTACGGAAAAGAGAATATCAAAGTAATTTTACTTACCCTAAGCGACAAAGAGGTAATTTGGAGAGGCACTCATCGCAAAACCTGTGAGCTGATGCGCCACCCAATTTTATTTACAAAGGAGACCGAAAGACTTAAAAAATGTCCTTTTGATGGGTCGAGGTTGTTACTACGAAAAGATGATAATCCAGAGGTAATAAGAGTCAGATTAGATGAATATAGAAAAGACACTTTACCCTCGATTGAATATCTTAAAAAAGCAGGTTTCAAAGTGATAAAAATCAATGGTTCTCCTCCACCGGCTACTATTTTTAAAAATATTTTAAAGGCCCTAAAATAGCTATATTACATTTTCCACGGCCGTAGAAAATGTATTATAATGATTTCAATAAAAACAAAAGAGGAAATTGAGATAATGGCTGAGGGTGGGAAAATCCTGGCAAAAATAATAAAAGAGTTAGAAAAGAAAATTAGACCAGGAATCACCACCAAGGAACTAGACAGGCTTGCAGAGAGCCTGATTTTAAAATCTAGAGGGAAATGTTCTTTTAAGGGATACAAAAGCACTGATGGCGAAACTGTGAGGCCATATCCTAATTGCTTATGTACCTCAATAAATGAAGAAATTGTTCATTGCATTCCTTCAGATAGAGTTTTAAAAGAGGGAGATATTATCTCGCTTGACCTAGGAATTTTCTACAAAGGTTTCCACACTGATATGGCAATTACTTTAGCGGTTGGAAAAGTCTCTCCCGAGGCCCAAAGGTTAATTCGAGTGACAAAAAAAGCCCTAAAAAGAGGGATTAAAAAAGCAAAAGTTGGTAATACCTTTGGCGATATTGGAAACACAATTCAAAGATATGTTGAGAGTCAGGGATTTAATGTTGTTAGAGAACTCTGTGGTCATGGAATTGGTAGAGAACTTCATGAAGATCCAAAAATTCTAAATTATGGCAAAAGACACACTGGAGAAGAAATTAAAGAAGGAATGGTCTTTTGCCTTGAACCAATGGTGACAATGGGGGATTGGAAAATAAGAAAAACGAAAGATGGTTATGGTTATCAAACCCAAGATGGTTCTCTCTCAGCCCATTTCGAACACACAATAGCTATAACAAAAAATGGCTGTCGGATATTGACAATGGTTTAAAATAGAAATATATCTTAAAAGAAGGGATTAGGATTGGAAGAAAGAAGAATAAAAAGAGCGGTAGAAGTCGTTGAGAAACTTCTGGAAGAATTTAAAGAATTACATTGCGAAGAGGGTTGCTCTACAAAAGAGAGAGGAGATTGCTCTCAATCTGATTCCGAAGTGGTAGAATGTATAGTCGAGATTATAGTAGTGAACGATGAAGTAATAGAAGGACTTTCTAAAAAAGTACTTGAGTTATGCAAAAAGAAGTAGATTATGAAAAATATGGTTCTTTAAATCAACAATCAAACTAAAACAAGGGCGTTTCAGAAACTGATTCGCCCATTTTTTATTTGCAAGATTTGTGCTAAAATAACTTAATGCCAAACGAGGTTTATTTGTCGGTTATCATTCCTGCTTATAACGAGGAAAGAAGGTTGCCAAAAACTTTAAAAGAAATCGATAAATATTTAAAAACTCAAAATTATAATTACGAAATTATCGTCGTTAATGATGGCTCAAAAGATAAGACTGCCAAAATTACTGAAGATTTGAAATTGCGGATTGCAAATTTGAGGTTGATTGATAATAAAATGAATAGAGGCAAAGGTTTTGTCGTTAGGCAAGGGTTGTTAGAAGCCAAAGGAGAATATGGATTATTTACCGATGCCGATAACTCAACTTCGATTGAACAGATTGAAAAAATGTGGCCATTTTTTTCCGCCTCTGCCAAAGGCGAAGGCGGAAAGGAGGGATATGATATTGTCATTGGTTCAAGGGATGTTGAGGGGGCAGTTTTGGATCCTCCACAAAACTTAATTAGGAGGTTTGTGGGAGAAGGTTTTAAAATTTTAAGAAAATTGATTTTGGGCCTTTGGGAAATTGAAGATACCCAATGCGGATTTAAATGTTTTAGCAAAAGAGCCGCGGAAAATATTTTTCCAAGATGCAAAATTAATAGATTTGCTTTTGATCCAGAAATTCTCTTAATTTCTAAAAAAATTGGGTACAAAATAAAAGAAATTCCCATTCTTTGGATAAATGACCCCGAGAGCAAGGTGAAATTCAAATCGGTAATAAAAATGGCAATTGATTTATTAAAAATAAGATGGAACTTAATTACAAAAAAGTATGACTAAAAAACAAGTTAGATTCCCTTCGGAACTAAGATTCGATTTAGTTTCAAAAGATTGGGTTGTCATCGCTACTGGCAGAGGAAAGAGACCAGAGATATTTAAAATGGAAAAAAGAAAAGAGATTAAAATTCCCAAGAAATTTTGTCCTTTTTGTAATATCGAGACCCAAGGAAAACCGAAACTAATTTACTCTCACGGGAAAAGAATATCTCCTGAAAAGAGAGGGGTCCACCGAAAGGTGGGAGGGCGGTGGGTGGGTTGGAGTCCAGGAAATTGGAGCACTGTCGTTATTCCTAATAAATATCCAGCCTTTTTGCCTTCTGAAAAATTGGAAAAGAAAACTGAAGGAAAATTTTATCAAAAAATGCGAGCTTGTGGTTTTTGCGAATTAGTAGTGACGAGGGATCACCAAGCGCACTTTCCTCATTTTGAAATTCCTCAAGTAAAAGAAGTCTTCGATATCTATCAAGAAAGATATTTGGATTTGATGGAAAAACCCCTAGTCAATCATGTTTCAATTTTTCACAATCACGGTAAAGCCGCTGGTGCTTCCCAACCCCATCCTCATTCTCAGATTGTTACTACTCCCTTAATCGACATTGACTTGCAAAAAGCACTTTTAAATTCGGAAAGATATTTTAAAGAAAATAAAAAGTGTGTTTATTGCCAGATGAACAAGTGGGAAGAAAAAATAAAAAAAAGGATTGTCTTTGAAAATGAAGATTTTTTGGCAATTTGCCCCTTTGCCTCAAAAGCAGCCTTTGAAGTGATTATCTCGCCGAAATTTCATTCTCCATATTTTGAAAAAATTGCTGAAAATCAAAAATATCAACTTGCCCAAATCTTTCAAATTGTGATGAAGAAACTTTATAAAGCTCTCAATGATTCCCCTTATAATTTTTATTTACATACCGCTCCCTGCGATAAGAAGGATTACCCCTATTATCACTGGCATTTCACAATTTTACCAAAAACCTCAATTCCCGCTGGCTTTGAAATTGGAACCAGAATGGAAATCTCAACAATCGAACCAGAAAAAGCCGCCCAATATTTGAGAAGACAATAACCCTACGAATTACGAATCACTACGAATATACGAATATGAAAAATTTAGTCATTGCTAATTGGAAAATGAACCCTCAAACATTAAAAGAAGCAAAACAGCTTTTTAGTTCTGTAAAAAAAAGGATTAAAAACATTAAAGATATTGAGGTGGTGATTTGTCCGCCATTTGTATACCTTCCAATTTTAGGGGCTTCCGCCTTCGCCAAAGGCTATGGTGGACTCGCCTTCGGCTCGCAAGATTGTTTTTGGGAAGAAAAAGGAGCTTTCACTGGCGAAATCTCACCAAAGATGTTAAAGAATCTCGGATGTCAATACGTTATTATTGGTCATTCAGAAAGAAGAAAATTAGGCGAAACTGATGAAACGATAAATAAAAAAATAAAAGCAGTAATAACAGCAAAACTAAAGCCAATTTTATGTATTGGCGAAACTGAAAAAGAAAGAAAAGCGGGAAAAACTTTTAAAGTCTTAAAAACTCAAATTAAAAAAAACCTTAACAATTTAACAATTAAACAATTTAACAATTTAATTTTAGCTTACGAACCAGTCTGGGCAATTGGAACTGGAAATCCCTGCTCGTCCAAAGAAGCCAAGAAAGTTTTTTTATTTTTGCAAAAACTTTTTGGGAAAGTTCCAGTGCTTTATGGCGGTAGTGTCAATTCTGAAAATGCCAGAGATTATATTGAGAAGGCGAAATTTCAGGGACTTTTAGTTGGTGGCGCCTCTTTAAATACCAAAGAGTTTATTGAAATAGTAAGAATTGTTAGTAAGCATTGACCTGCTTGAGAATTTTCGGTATATTAATCGAATACGATTAATTATTCGTATATTCGTAAAAACCCGCCCCGCACCTTTCGAAATATTTATCCAGATATCTCTAAAGAATCTTGAAGAAACCTTTCAATAAAGGACGAAAGGTGGGGGGTGAATAATTCGTAGGGTTATGAACAAACTTTTAGAAGGAAAATTTTATAATCCCACTCGAGGAAATCTCACATCTACCGGTGTGATTGATGAGATGATTAATTATATCTCTGAAAAGCCGGAAAAGTTTTATGATATTATTGTTGGTTGCGATTCCTCCTCAGATGAATTTCCCCATTTCCCGGTAGCAGTGGTTATTTTAAGAATGGGAGAAGGGGGAAGATTCTTCCTTAAAAAAATTGGTTACCAAAACCGAAAATTTTACAATTGGAAAACAAGGGTTTTAGAAGAGGTTTTATTGTCTTGTGAGTTAGCTCTTTTGCTAAAAGAAAATTTTGAGAAGAAAATTTCCACCTTCGCTAAAAGCTGCGGTGGATCCGCCGAAGCCTCTGGCGAAGGCGGAAAGAATCTTCCTAACTCTTTAAATTATCAATTTCGCTATATTCATGCTGATGTTGGAGAAAATGGTCAGACAAAAGATATGATAAAGGAAGTTATCGGATTAATTAAAGGAAATGGTTTTGAGCCAAAAATAAAGCCAGAATCTTTTGTTGCCTCAACGGTGGCCGATAGATACACCTAAAAATGAATTCAAAAGAACTAAGAGAGAAATTTTTAAATTTCTTTAAGAAAAAGGGGCACAGAATTGTGCCTTCTTCTTCGCTTATCCCTACCGATCCTAGTGTTTTATTTACTACTGCCGGAATGCAGCAGTTTACTTTATATTTACAGGGGGAAAAAGACTCCCTAAAAGATTTTGGGACCCGACATTTGATTTCTTGTCAGAAATGTTTTAGGTCTGACGATATTGAAGAAGTTGGAGACGACACTCATCATACTTTCTTTGAAATGTTAGGAAATTGGTCAATTGGCGAAGATCAAAAGAGAGGCTATTTTAAAGAAGGGGCAATAAAATATGCCTTAGAGTTTTTAGTGGATGTTTTAGGTTTAGATAAAGATAAAATTTTGACAACTATTTTTAGAGGAGAGGAAGGTATACCCAAAGATGAAGAGTCCCAAAAAATTTGGATTGAGCGTGGAATTCCAAAAGAGAGGATAAAAGAATTTAATATGGAAGATAATTTTTGGGGTCCGGTTGGAAAAACAGGTCCCTGTGGGCCTAATTCAGAGATTCATTATGATAGGGGAGAAGAATTTGGTTGTGGAAGTCCTGAATGTGGTCCTAATTGCCCGCGATGTAAACGCATTGTAGAAATTTGGAATTTAGTTTTTATGGAATATTTTAAGGATGATAATGGCAACTATAAGAAACTCCCCCAAAGAAATGTCGATACTGGCATTGGTTTTGAAAGATTATCGGCTCTTTTACAAAAAAAACAGTCTGGTTATGAAACTGATCTTTTTTCTCCAATAATCTTTGAGTTAGAAAAATTAAGCGGGAGAAAATATGAAAAAGAAAAGAGAAGTTTCAGGATTATTGCTGACCACATTCGGGGGTCGGTTTTTTTGATTTCAGAAGAAATTTTTCCCTCCAATGTTGAAAGAGGATATGTTTTGAGGAGAATTTTGAGGAGAGCAATTCGGTTTGGGAAATTACTAAATTTGCCAAAGCATTTTTTAATTCCCCTCGCTCAAAAAGTTATTGAAATTTACAAAGACACTTATCCCGAAGTAAAATCAAAAGAAGCTGATATCCTAACTGTCATCCAAAACGAAGAAGAAAAATTTGAAAAAACTTTAGAGAAGGGATTGAAGCAATTTGAAAAAATTTCAACCAAAGGAAATATTTCAGGTATTGACGCTTTTCACTTGTTTGATACTTATGGATTTCCCCTTGAATTAACCCAGGAATTAGCTCAAGAAAAGGGATTAAAAGTCGATGCTGAAGGTTTCAAAATTGCCTTTGAAAAACATAGAGAAGTTTCTCGAGCCGGAGCTGAAAAGAAATTTAGCGGAATTGGCAAAGATGCTAGCTACAAAGCAACAAAATTTCATACTGCCACTCATTTGCTTCAGGCTGCTTTGAGACAAATTTTGGGAAATCATGTCGAACAAATGGGATCTGATATTACGCCCCAAAGATTAAGATTTGATTTCTCCCATCAAAAAAGATTAACCGAGGAAGAATTAAAGAGAGTTGAAGATTTAGTAAATCAAAAAATTAAGGAAGATTTAGAAGTGAAAAAAGAAGAAATGAGTTATGAGGAAGCCTTAAAAAGAGGAGCCTTGGCTTTTTTTAGGGAAAAATACCCAGAAAGAGTAACAGTTTATACAATTTCAGATTTCTCAAAGGAAATCTGTGCCGGTTCCCATGTCAAAAGAACTTCAGAATTGGGTCATTTTAAAATTGTGAAAGAAGAATCGTCAGGTTCAGGTATTAGAAGAATTAGAGCAATTTTAGAATAAATTTAGAAGTGATATAATATAACAACATCCCATATCGGAAGGGGGTCGGGGAAACCCTTCGGTTTCCCCGTCTAGGAAAACAGGGAGTGAAGCGACCGCCAGAAACCGAGGGTTTCTGGAGAGCGAGCCCGAAGAGCGAGCGATTAACTATGCGTTACCACTATGCCCAAGAAAATAGTTGATATTTTACCGCCAGAGCCCCCCACCATTTTGCGAGAGGAAAAGCGTTCTTTACCCGAAGGAAGATTTAAGTTACCAAAAATTTTTGAAAAAAAATTGAAGATATGGTGGGGGGTTCCTTTTTTTCTCTTCATTTTTCTTTTTTTGCTTTCTCTTAGACTTTCAAAAGTCGAAATTAAAATCTGGCCAGAAGTTCAAACCGTCAATTTTAGAACAAAAATAACTGTAGATAAAGAGATTAAAAGTCCAGATTTCAAAAATAATATTTTACCCGGAAAGATTTTTGAGGTAGAAAAGACTGTTTCTGAAGAATTTCCAGCTTCTGGTAAAATTTTAAAGAAAACCGAAGGAATTATTAGACTTTATAATAATTTTACTACTCAAAGCGAAAACTGGTTAGCTGGGACCAGATTTGTCTCCTCGGATGGGAAATTGTTTAAATCAAAAGAAAAAATAGCCGTTCCCGGAGCTCAAATTAAGAATGGGAAAATAGCCCCTTCTTTTGTTGATGTTCCAGTAATTGCTGCCGAAGGCGGCGCAGATTATAATATCGGGCCTTCTAAATTTTCAATTGTCGCTTTTAGAGGAACACCAAGATATACCAAATTTTATGGAGAATCCTCAGAAACAATGACAGGAGGTGGTGAAGCTCCTCAGGTCAAAAAAGAGGATTTAGAGAATGCTGAAAAGATTTTGACAGAGAAGGCAAAAATCGAATCTGAAGAGGCTTTGGAGGCGAAAATTCCAACTGAATTTCTGTTTTCAAAAGAAATTTTTGAAACAAAAATTTTAGAAAAATTTTCTCCGGCTCAAATCGGAGCTGAGATAGAAAAATTTAACTTCCAGGTCAGGGTCAATTGTACTACAATTTCTTTTTTAAAAGAAGACATCAATAATTTTGCCAAGGAATATATTTCATCTCAAATTCCTAAAGATAAAAAACTTTTTGATGAGAGTTTAAAAATAGAATATTCCCCAGAAAAACCCTTCAGTTTCGAATCCGCCAAGACTACCTTATCTTTGAATTTTTCAGCTAAGATTTATTCAGAAATTGATTTGGATTCTTTTAAAAAAGGATTGGCTGGTAAATCTTTAGCCGAAACAAAAACTTTTCTTGAAAACCAACCTGATATTTTGTGGACAGAAGTTCGATTTTCCCCCTTCTGGCAAAGATCTGTTCCCAAAAGCCTTGAGAAAATCGAAATTAAATATCCTCTTGTTGACTAAATTTTAAAATTTTGATAAGTTAAATAATTATCGGTGAAAGGGAAAAAAATAAGAAAATTTGGGACTGTCATTGAAACCCTGCCCAGCGCCAATTTCCGGGTGAAATTAGACGATGGAAAAGAGGTTTTATGCCATCTGGCTGGAAAGTTAAGAATTTACAGAATCAAAATTTTACCTGGAGATAGAATCACAGTGGAAATGAGTCCTTACGATGAGAAAAGGGGAAGGATAGTCTATCGAGGCCGCTGATATAACGCCGATTAAATCAGCGTAAATCAGCGTTTTCACGAAGTGAAAAAAAATGAAGGTAAGGTCTTCAATAAAAAAAATATGCAAGCATTGCAAGATCGTCCGAAGAAAAGGACGAGTTTATGTCATTTGTAAAAATCCAAAACACAAACAAAGACAAGGATAAAACATGCCAAGAATAGCTGGTGTAAACATCCCTGAAAACAAACAAATATTGATTGCTTTAACCCATATCTATGGGATTGGTTTACCTTTGGCTCAGAAAATTCTAAATGAAGCCAAAATAAATCCGACGAGGAAGGCAAAGGAACTTACTCCAGATGAAATAAACCTGTTAAAAGAAATTATTGAGAAAAAATACAAAGTTGAAGGAGAATTAAGACGGGAATTAATGATGAATATCAAAGGATTAAGAGACACAGCTTCCTGGCGAGGAATTCGCCATCTTCGAGGATTACCAGTTAGAGGACAAAGAACGAGGACAAATACCAGAACTGTTAGAGGGAATGTCAGAAAAACAGTAGGAAGTGGCAGGAAACCACCTCCAGCACCAACCTAATCCTATGGGAAAAAAGAGAATTATCAGCAAAACTGAAGAAGAGTTGCTAAAAGAAAGAGAAAAAATTGAAACTGCGGTTAAAAAAGAAATCAAAGTAGAGACCCCTCAGAAAATTAAAGAAGGAAGAATTTATATTTTCTCTTCTTATAATAATATAATTTTAACCTTGACTGACCCTAAAGGAAATGTTTTATATCGGACTTCGGCCGGCCAGATTGGTTTTAAAGGTACAAAAAAGGGCACCCCCTTTGCCGCTTCAAAAGTGGCGGAGACAATGGCTCAGGCAACCAAAAAATTGGGAATTGAAAAAATCCAAGTTTTAGTTAAAGGAATTGGTTCTGGTCGAGAATCAGCAATTAGATCTTTGGCCGCCCGAGATTTAGATATAGGTTCAATTAAAGATATTACTCCCATTCCTCACAATGGTTGCAGACCACCCAAAGTGAGAAGAACGTAACCGAAGCCGTTGTACAAATTTACTATCACTACGAATTACTAATCAGTACGAATATACGAATTCGTAGATTCGTATATATTCGTAATTCGTAGGAGGTCGTAATTCGTAGGGTTATGCAAAATGAAAAGTGTAAAATTTGTCGGAGGTTAGGAGTGAAACTTTTTTTAAAAGGGGAACGATGTCTATCGCCAAAATGTCCAATAGTAAAAAGACCCTATCCTCCTGGCCAAAAAGGAAAAAGGAGAAAAGGTCCTCCCTCTGAATTTGGGAAAGAATTAAGGGAAAAACAAAAATTAAAAATCTTATATAATTTGGATGAGAAACAACTCAAAAATTATATGAAGAAAGTATTAGAAAGAAAGGGTAAGGTAGGAGATCTTTCAGCTTTTTTAATTAAAATTTTAGAATCACGCCTGGATAATGTCGTTTTTAGATTAAGTTTCGCCCACTCAAGAACCCAGGCAAAACAATTAGTTTCTCATAATTTCTTTTTGGTCAATGGAAAACCAGTGAATCTTCCCTCATATCAACTAAAAAAAGGAGATGTTATTACCATTAAACCCCAAAAAACTAAAAAAGCCATTTTTCAAAATCTTAAAAATTTGCTAAAAAAATATAAAACTCCAAGTTGGCTTGAATTAGATATCGAAAAATTGGAAGGAAAAATAGTTGGCGAACCAAAATTGGAAGAGGTAGCTCCGCCGGTTGAAATTCCGGCAATATTTGAGTATTATTCAAGGTAATATGATACCTTTATCCTTAAAACCAAAAGTTGTTAAAAAGGAAAAAAATAAAGCCACCTTTGAAATAGAGGCTCTTTATCCTGGCTATGGAGTGACAATTGGAAATTCTTTGCGAAGGATTCTACTTT
>Ga0315280_10006247_pt1 | contig 16542 bp, 14 predicted proteins | sample YL17G06_40_MG_FD_203697 | JGI IMG/M metagenome (GOLD analysis project Ga0315280, IMG submission 203697) | Sediment microbial communities from Yellowstone Lake, YNP, Wyoming, USA - YL17G06_40 | ecosystem: Environmental > Aquatic > Freshwater > Lake > Sediment | place: USA: Wyoming | collected...
GATAACCCTCTAAACTTAATGCGTAGGCAACTCTTGATTGAGCCATAATGGATGTATTTAGAGAGGACAATGCGGCAATTGAACCAGCGACTGTGAACAATATTAGTCCCAATTTGCCCATGAGCTGTTCTGCCGCAAACGTCATCGGTGCAGTTTGCCCAGCGAGGGTTTCCGGTGGAACTATTCTCACCGTAACGTATGCTATGAGAGTGTAAACTGCTATTAAAACTCCTGCTGACAATAGTATAGCCCTTGGAATTGTTTTGCTGGGCTCCTTAATTTCAGCCTGAGCCACAGCTATGGCTTCAGCTCCTAGATAAACGACAAAAAGGTATGCGGAGGCTCCGATCACTCCCCATAAACCCTTTGGCATAGATAACTGGAATTCATTCATACCTTGAATGTGTTGTAACCCGCCCACAATGTATGCTACCAATATCGCCAACAGTATCGCTATCATGATGACTTGGACTGATCCTACCTCCTTGACGCCTCTGATGTTAACTAGTGCGAAAATTATAACCATGGTTATGGCAATTGTGGGGATTACCACAGGGTTCTCCACCGGAATGAAACCTGAAAGCGTATAAGTGATTATGTAGGCGAAGCCTACAGACGACAAAGCTGCATAAAACATGTTGCTCAACCATTCAAACCATCCGGTTATGAATGCAATGAAACCTCCAAAAGCCGCCTTAGCAAAAGCATGCTCGCCCCCAGCCTTCGGCATCGACGCTCCTAACTCAGCGTAACTGCACATTGTGAACAAGTTGATGATTCCGCATATGAGAAACGCGATGACGACGGCGTTGCCAGCCATAGACGTAGCGTGGCCTATCAATACAAAAATGCCTGCGCATATGGCGCCTCCTATTCCCATCATGGTTGCATGTAGGAGACCTAACTCCCTCCTTAAACCTGACTTGCCCATGACATTTCCTCGCATGCTCTCATCTACGAATTAGGAATAGTCCACTTATGATTGAAACAAAGCCGAAGATTAGGAGGAGAACAGCGCATAGCGGATATGCTTCTTGACTCAAAGCATTTTGGATGATAAAAATTTTGTAGTGTAGAAGGAAAGCGAAAACGATCGCTAATGCTCCTATGGCTCCTTGCATTACACCAATAACAGTTGAGACAATTCTCCTAGCATTTGACATACAATCACCAATTATACGAACAAGCGCTAATTACAACTCCTATGGCTTATAAAAATAACGAGAGGAAAGTTATAAAAGTTAAAGGATTATGGGTTGTTACGGAGATCAGTTTGGGAAGGAAAAAGAAGAAGGAGATAAGGGTTTCTGCGCCATCCAGACTTGTCAAGCCTCTTGAAGAGGAAGAGGAGGACACGAGGGCCATGGAAGAGGAAAGAATGAAAGTTATTTTTGTTGCGCGTCGAGTGGGTAAGTTCTTCGGCGGCTTAACAATAGCCTTCGGCATCATTCTCCTAATTCTTTCATTTTACATGATTATGGGTAGCCAGGCGTTTATTCCTTCTGAAATGAAGTCTCTTTTCATCGTGTTTTTAGCGCTTTTGGGCGTTGTGAACACGGTTAGTGGGCTACTGCTAATGGGAAGAGGTTAGCGGCGTCTAGAAGCCCTAGTTTCCACTGTGGAGTACACAATTAGCGGAGATGTCTCCCGCAAACTCTCCCCTTTCTATTAAACGAATTCAAATAAAATAGAGGTGAATTGATTAACAAAGATTTTCTCCGATTGATTAACAAAGAAGCCAAGAGAACGAGGATTAATTATCTTGTGGAGTAAGACGCGAGTATTATTCCTGCAATTACGTCAAGGACTCCGAGAGTTAACATGGTTCCCTCCAGTAGGAAAGTGTTCCGCATGAGGACTTCAACCTCGACAATGCCGAATGCTCCTAAAATGGCTAGGGCCATCATCACAAAACCAGTGAATAGAATAAAGCCGCCTAGGGCGACGATGGCGCGTCCAATCCAGCTTAACGATGATGACGACATTGCTGATTCCCTATTGTGTTTCATGCATTTTCCTCCTAAAACTTTTCATAGTGAACAATTTCGCTTATAGGCCTCCTTGACGGAGCCATGGGTTTTTCGGCTGGATGCCCCACGGGGATGATGGCTATGGGTCTCACGCCCATGGGTATATTCAACGCTTGTCTGGCCTCTTCTTCTTGGAAGGCTCCTATCCAGCATGCGCCCAAGCCTAATGCATGAGCGGCTAATAATAGGTTTTGTGTGGCTGCCGCCGTGTCCTGTAGGCAATAGAGGGTTGTGCCTCGATGCTCATATCCCCCTGCTGAGCGTTTTTGGTTGGCGCAGACAACAATGACGACTGGCGCTTCTTCAATAGAGGTTTGGTCTAAGGCGGCTACTGATAGTTTGCGTTTTGTTTCAGTATTTCTTATGATTATGAATTCCCATGGTTGGATGTTTCCTGCTGATGGAGCCCATCTTGCGGCGTCTATGAGCTTTTTAAGCTCTTCTTCTGAGATGTCTTCTTTAGTGTAGGCTCTGATGCTTCTTCTTTTTCTGATGGCTTCGAATAAGTCCAAGGTTTTGTTCTCCAATGGCTCAATAATAAGGCGTGATGAAGGATTTAGTTTTTGTGAGCTGTTGCGTAGACCATATACTCGGGGGATCATTATTCCGTTGTTTGGGCTCCTTTCTCTTAATGGCTTTGCTTTCTTCCTTCTCTCCATTCTCTGGTCCATGAACATGCTCCAATACATATGCCTAAATATTTGAAGTGAGTGGATTGCAACTTTGAAATTGTTTGCGTTCTTTATGTACCGTAAACGTTTAAAATAAATTGTATTCTCACCTATTTGAGTTTGAGAGGAATGGTTTTGAGCAAGACCGTCATGGTTCTAAAGGAAATTGAAAAAATGACGGAAAAGGAGTTTCTACCCATAGTGGGACCCCGCAAGGGCCGAATCCTAGTGGAAATAATTCGTGAGATTAAACCCAAACGCGTTTTAGAGGTTGGAACCCTCATCGGATACTCTGCGATTTTGATGGGGAAGGAGCTTGAAAGCGACGCCCACTTAATCACCATTGAGATTAACGCCGACGAAGCGAGGATGGCTAAGGAGAATATAAAGAGGGCGGAGATACCGCCAACCGTGGATGTGCTGGTGGGAGACGCGATTGAGGTTCTGCCAAGGTTGGATGGCAGGTTTGACCTAGTCTTCATCGACGCCGATAAGAGGGAGTACCTGGACTACCTACGACTGGTCGAGGACAAGCTTCACAAGGGAAGCGTCATAGTTGCGGACAACGCGGGAATCTCCGCGAACCAGATGAGGGACTACCTAAATTACGTAAGATCTTCAGGAAAGTATAGCAGCAGATACATACCCGTAGGCGGAGACGGCCTTGAGGTAAGCGTCAAACTGTAATAACTAAACTTTAAGAGGAATGTGCGATTTCAATTGAAACTTGGGCTTGGGGGAGTCATCGCCTTTCTTTTGCTGGATCGGATGTAGACGACGACTCCGATTATGATGATGGCTGTGCCTGTTGCTATGAGTATCCACGAGATTTGCTCTTGCCAGAAAGTTCTTTGTCCTATTTCTTTGGTCATTTCGTCTTCCACATAAACGTAGAAATCGTTGGCTTGAAGGAAATCCATAGCTTGGTATGTTGAGTTTATGTAGTCTGTTTTTGTGATGTTCATGTATTGGATTACATATTGTGAGGTTACTGCCGCTTTTTTAATTGCGTTTAGGTAGTCTCCTCCAATTCCGCCCCACACATATGTTAGGTCGACGGGCAACCATCCCCAAGGCGGAATATACACTATTGCCCAGCCGTGCCACCCAATCTTTTTTGAGATGAATGTCTCGTGCCCCTCCCAATACGTGGATAAGTCGCTTTCAGTTTCAGGCATGTATATGCATCCAATTTGAAGAAACGCGGGAATTCTGTATATGCGGCAAAGCGTAATGAGCAGAATCGCTTGTTCATCACAATCTCCTTCACGTTTCGCGTAGGTTTCGTTTGGGTATAATGGGACTTCGTGCGATGCGTAATCGATGTTCTCTTTAATACATTTTATGAAGCCTTTAACGATGGTGAGAACTCCTGTTTCGCTTCCCGTTATGCTTTGGGCTAATTCTTGAAGCTCTGGATCATTAATCTGCCACGGTCCCTCAGGTCCACAGTATTCATCGCTTAAGTTTTTCGGAATTTGGCTGAGGTTTTCTGATTTTTCTTCGGCTATATTTGGAAGTGGACGAGGCTTTGAAACAGCTCTGTATGTAACAGCGTAACTTATGTTTTCGCCTTTTTTAAGCTCCCCTTTATCAAATTGTAAAACTGCAAGCGGATTCCCATCATCGTCATTCGTTATGTTTTCTATGGAGAAAGAATGCTCTGTTAAGTGGACTGTTTGCCACGAGTTATTCATAAATAGGCTGATTGCTCTGTCCTCTTCGGTGAAGTTCCATACGCCTGTCCCATTGTTAGAATAGGTAACAGACGTTCGGATAGTGAACTCTAAGTCTTGAGCCTCAGCCTCTCCAAGATAAGGAATAGAAAATGCAAAAGCTACAAATAACAACGAAACAATAAGTGTAAAGGCTAAGGGTTTCTTCCTAGACTTTTTCATTCGCTTATTTAGCCTCCTCCAGCCGGCGGAAATATGGAAACTGTACAATTTGAGCTAAGCCTAGTAGATAAACCGTTTAAACCTTGAATGCCCCTCCCGTCAACTAAAACACGCACATACTCCCTCAAGTTTCCCCCTCTATCGAAAAGGGCGTCTCGAAACTCTTCCCCATACTTAGAGGCCGCCTGATTCAAAACGTCTCGAACCGTCGCCTCCTCCCCTATCCTAAGGGTCTCACTCTTTTTTCCTACGCGTTCCCGAAACATTAGGAAATACTCAATGGTCACCTGCACCGTTCCACTTCCATTTACCGTCAAGCATAACTATAAGGACAAAGAGTTAACTATTTCTTTGATTGGTGGTCCCTTTGCCAAACGGATACATGGGTCAAATCTTGCACGTTAACCTCAGCACGGGCAAAATATCCGTCGAAGAAATTGATTGGGAAATAGCTCATGATTATGTTGGCGGAAGGGGATACGCCGCAAAAATGCTCTTCGATAGGCTTAAGCAAGGCATTTCTCCATTAAGCCCCGAAAACCTTCTCTTGTTTGCAACCGGACCGTTAACTGGCACTCCAGCTCCAACATCTGGACGCTTCTCAGTTTCTTCAAAAAGTCCCCTAACTGGCACAATTTTTGACGCAAATTGCGGAGGCACGTTTGGTCCAGAAATGAAACGCGCTGGCTTCGACTTAATTGTTTTTGAGGGCAAAAGCGAGAAGACTGTTTATCTTTGGATACGTGACGGCGAGGCTGAGTTAAAATCCGCAGCCCACTTGATGGGAAAAAGAACAGACGAAACTGAGGAAGCAATTAAGAGGGAGCTGAAAGATGATCACGTAAAAGTTGCCTCTATAGGTCCAGCTGGAGAAAATCTCGTTAAAATTGCAGCGATAATAAGCGATAAGCATAGGGCTGCTGGCAGAGGCGGATTAGGCGCCGTCATGGGCTCCAAAAACTTGAAGGCTGTGGCTGTTAGAGGAAAGAGACAAATAGAAATTGCGAATCCCCACGCCTTTAAACGAGAAGTCAAACACATCCTCGAAGTATTGAAAAAGAACCCCTTAACAGGGGATTCGCTTAACCGTTATGGCACCGGCTGCCTCGTCCACTTAATAAACAAGGCTGGAACTTTTCCGACACGGAACTTTAGCCAAGGATTTTTCGAAGAGGCTGAAGCCATAAGCGGAGAATCCGTTTCACGTCTCCTTCTCATTGGAAAAAAGGGCTGTTTCGCCTGCCCCATAATTTGCGGAAGAGTGACCAAGCTGCGCAAAGGACCGTATAAAGGAGAAATAAGCGAAGGACCCGAATACGAGACACTATGGAGCCTTGGCGCCCAATGCGGAGTAAGCGACCTAGACGAAATAGCCGTCGCTAATGACCTCTGCGACAAATACGGAATTGACACCATATCCATGGGCAACACCATAGGCTTCATAACTGACTGCTACAAGCAAGGCTTAATTACAGAAAAAGAGACTGGCGGAATAAAACTAGATTGGGGCAAAGCCGAAAACCTATCGAAACTCATCGAGCTCACAGCATACAAGAAGGGTTTAGGGAAAATTTTGGCTGAAGGAACAAAGCGAATATCCGAAAAGTATGGAGGCGAGGACTTCGCCATGCACGTTAAAGGCCTTGAACTGCCAGGATACGATCCGCGAGGAGCAAAGGGCGTGGGTCTGGCTTATGCCACTTCAAACCGTGGCGGAGACCACCTTCGAGCATACATAGTAATAAGCGAAATCTTGAGTTTCCCCCGTTATTTGGACCCACTGAAAATTGAGGGGAAAGCCGAATTAGTAAAGCGCCTTCAGGACGTTTACGCCATGTTGGACAGCATGATCCTCTGCAAGTTTACGAGTCTCGCCCTTTTCGACACCTTTGCCTATGAGCCTAGGCTCTATGCCCGCCTCTTAACTACTGCCACGGGATTCTATTATGACGAAGAGGAGTTTCGAAAAACAGGTGAAAGAATATACAACCTTGAGAGGCTCTTCAATGTTCGAGAGGGTTTCGATCGACGGCATGACACGTTGTCGGCTCGACTGCTAAACGTGCCCATGCCCAATGGATCAGCAAAGGGACAAATACTTGAATTAGAAAAAATGCTGGATGAGTATTACGCGGTTCGAGGATGGGACATGAAGGGAAACCCAACTGACCGAAAACTCCAAGAATTAGGCATTACTACGGCGCCACGATGGCCAAAACTCCAAGTGGCCCTAGACCTAAGGGAACTAGATGAAGCCCTACGCATAGCTGAAGCCGCCTATAAGGGAGGAGCCGAATGGCTTGAAGCCGGAACACCCTTAATCAAAAGCGTAGGGATGGAAGCTGTCCGACAATTAAAAAGGCGTATTCCCACAGCCACGGTAGTCGCCGACCTAAAGACCCTAGACACTGGTTGGATGGAAACCGAAATAGCCGCCCAAGCAGGCGCAGACATCGTAAGCCTCTCAGGACTAGCCCACAACAACACCATAAAGGATGCGGTTGGCTGCGCCCGAAAATACGGCGTAAAAATCATGGTTGACTTGCTTGAGGTTAGGGATCCGCTAAAACGCGCAAAAGAACTAGAAAAGCTAGACGTAGACTACATTTGCCTCCACAGCGGAATCGACGTGCAGAGAGACCGAGAAGAAGAAATAGATCGAAAGGTGGCAACTATAAGCAATATCGCCAAGAACGTAAAAGTGCCAGTGGCCGTAGCCGGAGGCATAAGAACCGACACAGCCGCAAAAGTCGTGAAAGCAGGCGCAAAAATCGTTATAGTTGGCGGAGCCATCACCAGAGCCGCAAACCCAGAAGCAGCCGCAGCCATAATTAGAAAGTCAATAGAAGAGGCTGCAAAATAACCAAATTTTAAACGCACAAAAGTTTGGGCTGTTCTAAAATGTAGTATTATATGGAGCAGAAATGAAACATAAGGGAGAGGAGAAAAAGTAAAGTTGATAGATCGCAGAAGGTTTCTATCTTTATCAATCATCATAGCTTTTGTACTTACTTTCTCTTCTTTGCTTTATGCTAAAAGATTCCCTTGAGCTGATTATGACCACATAAAGTATGGCTTTCCTCTTTTTTGGTTGGTTAAAGTGTTAAGCACATTTGCGGGCCCAACAAACTCTTACATTATTAACCTTGCTTGTTTCATAGTTGATTTGGTTTTTTGGTTTATAGTCACCCTTGCTGTTATGTGGCTTTTAAGACGAAGAATGAATGTTAACACTAAGCAGTAGCAAAGGCCTCATTGATGCCTTTTGAGAAAGCTTGAGTCAAGTCTTGATTAAAGCCCACGAAAATTATTCTGTTTAAATGTGTGCCCTTTTCAACATGCTTTTTCGTTTCATCTATCATAGCCTCAACGGCTTCTTCTAAACCGACGCCTCCGACGCCTGTGCCCATTCCGGGAAACGCCACACTTTTCAACTTTAACTCATCTGCGCATTTTAACGCCGCCCTAACTGCCAACCTCACGTTTTCTGCATCTATGCGCATGGCTGGTCTCTTCATTGTAGGAGCGTGGATTACGTATTTTGCCCTGAGTTTTCCAGCGCCCGTCGCTATGGCTTTTCCGACTGGAATCGGCGCATGCCTTACGGCTTCTTCTTCGATTTCTTCTCCTCCGATTCTTTTGATGGCTCCGGCGACTCCTCCTCCCATGACGAGCCAAGTGTTGGCAGGATTTACGATGGCGTCAACTTTTTGCTCGGTGATGTCGCCTGTTGCGGCAACGATTTCAACTCTCTTGTAAGTTTGTGAAAGATTTTTCATGGTTCTTCACCGCTTAATTGATATGAGTTAAAATAGTTTGGTCAATAAATATTTTCACGGAGGCTGGGCATGCATGTTGGATGTGCAGAAAGTGAGGAAGGATTTTCCCATTTTGAAAACTGGCATAATTTACTTGGATAATACTGCCAGTAGCTTAACTCCTGAGCCTGTGCTTCAAAAAACGTTGGAGTTTTATCGAGAATATCGGGCGAACGTTGAGCGGGGGGTCCACCGTTTGTCCCAGCGGGCAAGCGGAGAATATGAACGCGCACACGCGAAAGTTGCGGACTTTATCAATGCCAAGTCTGAGGCTGAGATCATAATGACCCGAAATACCACTGAGGGAATAAACCTTGTAGCGAATGGCTTAGAGTGGAAAAGGGGCGATAAGATAGTGACTTCCCTTATTGAGCACCATTCTAACTTCATTGTTTGGCTTCGGGCTAAGAAAAGGCATAGCCTAAAAGTTGAAATTGTTAAGCCTAGGGAACCCGTCGCGCAGGGAATTCTCGATTCCTCTGATTTTGAAAAAGCCATAGACGACAAGACGAAGCTAGTGGCGATCACTCATGTTTCCAACGTTTTAGGTGTAATCACGCCTGTTAGGGAAATTTCCAAAATAGCCCATGAGCATGGAGCCTACGTTCTCATAGACGCCGCGCAATCGGTTCCGCATATGGAAGTGGACGTGCAAAAAATTGGATGCGATTTCCTCGCCTTTTCAGGTCATAAAATGTGCGCTCCAACAGGGTCTGGCGCTCTATACATTCGAGAAGAATTGATTGAGGAAGTTGAGCCACTATGCATCGGCGGAGGAACCATAGCGGACGTGAGCCTAGACTCCTACACGCTGGATAAGAGTCCCATGCGGTTTGAGGCTGGAACTCCAGCCATCGGGGAGGCTATTGGACTCGGAGCGGCAACCGACTACTTGAGAAAAATTGGGATGGAAAACATTGAAAGCTACGAGAAAGGGTTGACTAAGCAAATGTACGAGGGGTTAAGGGAGATTCCAGGCGTCGAGGTTTATGGTCCCGAGCCCAAGCATAGAGTAGGCATTATGCCCTTCAATGTTGGCGACCTGAATCCCCACGACGTAGCCCTAGCCCTGGACGTTTCAGCAAACATAATGGTGCGGTCTGGACACCACTGCGCCCTTCCCCTCATGAAGAACGTTATTCGTAGACTAGGAAGCGTTCGAGCCTCCACATACTTCTACAATATGAAGGAGGAAATAGACAAACTCATATCCTCCGTGAGGGAAATAGCCTCAGAAACATACACGCAAGCGTTACGCCAAACAAGTTAAACCTTAGGACAAAAGGCATTTAGTGCAAACTCAAAAAGCCTTCATACAGAAAATAAGAAATTTATTAGGGAAAACAGCCTTAAAATAGGCATAGAGAAAAGCCCGGTGGTGTAGCGGTCAAGCATGGCGGGCTCTGGACCCGCTGACGGGAGTTCGAATCTCCCCCGGGCTACCAAAGTCTTTGAAAAATAGGCTTGAATTGGGCTTTTCGTTTTATGTAGCATTTTGTGTAGTTTTTGTGTAGCAATGTCCAGCGCTTCTAAATGTTCTGGCTTCATATAGCACCAAGGTTTTTTAGCTTTCTTTCCGTGATAAACTGAATCAACTAAACTCGAAACCTTGGAAGAAGCGAAAGAGAGAGGAAGATAAAAGAGAGGATCAGGCTAAGATTTTAAAGTTAGCCTTATCAAGAAAGTCTAAAATGCTGAGTCAACAATTGATTGGTAAAGTTGGTGAATGATATGAGCAGTGGGCAAGAGGTTAAGGAAGATCCAATTAAACTTCACAGGGAAGGAACTGGTCTGTACGACTCCGGAAAGTACAAGGAAGCTATTGACAAGTTTCTGGAAGCGTCTAGACTTTACGAGAAGGTGAACAATTTTTTCGACTCTTCTTACACGTTGTTCAAGGCAGCCGAATGCAGTTTTCTCCTCAAGGATTATGACACTGCTATTGAACGCTTCATGAAAGCAGCTGACATCGCATTAGAGAAGGGCTACGACCGCTTCGGACTCGCAGCCCTAGAATATGCACTGGACTGCTATAAGGCGGCGGGAAAGGAGAAAGGCAAGAAGGCTGCTGAACTGAAAAAGAAGATTGCAGAAGCGAAGAAAAAACTCGAGGCTTCAGCCTTCTACTGAAAATTTTACTAAAACATGGAAATTAGCTAATTAGGAGGCCTATGTGCATCAAAATTTCTTTTACTGCACGCAGAGCCGGACTCTCCTGAGAAAGGTCAAAGATTGGCTTCCCTGCAAGGTTATATTTGAAAACATTGTCATCTTGTGGAACTAAGCCTGCGTACTCGACGCCAATTTTGTTCGCCTCTTCCTTTAGAAGCGGTTCCATTTCTGGGCTGAACCTGTTTCCCACAAGGCAGATTTTTTTGAAGTTGATGTGGACTTCTTTGGCGAGTTCCTTAATTCTCCTCGCGGTTTGGAATCCCATGGAGCTTGGGTCCGTGACGACGACCATTATGTCGACGTCTCTGTCGGTTCTTCTGCTTATGTGTTCTAGGCCGGCTTCCATGTCCATGAGGGTTAAGTCATAGTTTTTGGAGAGCGTGTCAATAATGCGTCTAAGAAAGGCGTTAACTGGACAATAGCATCCTTCTCCTTCGCCTCTGCCCATAACAAGTAAATCGAAGTCTGGCGTTTCCTTCAGAATCTTAAAGACCTCATATTCGAGAATGCCCTCCTTAGTCATTCCAGGCGGAATTTCGGCTCTCTCCAAAGCCCTTTTCAAATCGTCAGTGACCATTCCAACCGTTTTATCAACGCTTACTCCTAAAACGTCCGGAAGATTCGAATCAGGATTAGCATCAATAACCAAAATGCTGCGCCCCTTAGCCTCACTCAAAGCTCTCACCATTAAAGCGGTTATGGTGGTCTTTCCAACACCGCCCTTACCAGAAACTGCAACAACCAACCTCTGACCCTTAGCCACCAAATTTTATTGCCTCCCTTTAAGCTAATAGCCAAACACGGCTCCAATTAACTCTTTTCCATTATGCCAGAAAAAGGTTAAATAAGAACCGACGCTTTATTCGGTTACTCTGATAGATTAAAATTTAAAAGTGCTAATAAGCATTGTAAAGGTGACAAGCATCATTAGCACCATCCTATAATTTTGTGAGGAAGATGGAAAATTGTCTAAAAAAGCCACGGTCATGAAAATAAAGGAGTTAAAGACGGATTTCGGCGTCATAAAGAACTTAGAAGTATCAATTGGAAAAATTCTCGATGAGACGTGGGGGGAGCCGATTGGTCCAACGCCTTATCCCTCTATAACTGACCTAAGAGAATGGGACCACAAGCTTCTGCAAAGGTACAAACCATTTTACATGCCCTTCTGCGACGTTTGTTGCCTATGCACTTTTGGCAAGTGCGACTTAACAAGGGGAAAGCGGGGAGCCTGCGGAATAGACATGGGCGCCCAGCAGTCCCGCATAGTTTTGCTTGCCTGCTGCATAGGAGCCGCCACGCACATCAGCCACGCTAGGCATCTTGTTGAGCACTTAACAGAAAAATTTGGACGAGACCTTCCAATCGACGTAGGCGGCGTAAACATCGAAGTTGAAGCTCCAATCACACGTTTAGTCTGCGGGCTTAGACCAAAAAAGCTCGGCGACCTAGAGGATGTTCTGGACTACCTTGAAAACCAGTTAACCCATTTGCTTTCGGCAACCCACACTGGACAGGAAGGAAGCAACATTGACTTCGAGTCAAAAGTCTTTCACGCGGGCATGATAGACCACGTAGGCTTGGAGGTTGCAGACATGGCGCAGATTGCAGCCTACGGCTTCCCAAAGGCTGATCCGGAAGCGCCCCTCGTGGAAATAGGTTTTGGAGTAATAGATAGCCTCAAACCAGTTATCCTGTGCATTGGGCACAATGTTCCGCCAGCTGTTGGAATCGTGGATTACCTTATGGAGAACGGGTTGTATGGAGAGGTTGAGGTTTGTGGATTATGCTGCACTGCTCATGACATTACTCGGTATAATCCTAAGGCGAAAATAGTTGGACCAATAACTTGGCAGCTTCGATTCATAAGAAGCGGAATCCCAGACGTAATAGTTGTTGACGAACAATGCATCCGCGCTGACACGCTAATCGAAGCACAGAAAATCAAGGCACCACTAATTGCCTCAAGTGAAAAAATGTGTTTAGGACTCCAAAACCGAACCAACGACCCAACAGACGACATTGTAGCAGACTTAGTGAGCGGAAAAGTCCCCGGCGTGCTCATACTTGACCCATCTAAAGTCGGCGAAGTAGCCTCGAGAACAGCAGTGACCATAGCGCCTAAACGAAGAAAGTTCAAGATAATACCAAGCGCTAAAGAAATAATTGAAGCCGCCAAAAACTGCAGAAAATGCAATGACTGCCAAAGAGCCTGCCCGAACAATTTGCCAATCCCAGAAGCCATGAACGAAGCAGCGACTGGAAATCTAAGCAAACTCGCAGACCTCTACGAGGCATGTGTAGGCTGCGCCCGCTGCGAAAGCTCTTGCCGCAATGGTTTACCCCTACATAGTTTTATCGTGAAGGCGGCTGAAAAACGCCTAAAAGAGGAAAAATTCAAAATTCGATCAGGAAGAGGCGCCATAGGGGACATAGAAATACGAAACGTCGGCAGCCCCATAGTCCTCGGCGAAATTCCAGGAGTAGTGGCGTTCGTTGGATGCGCCAACTATCCGAAAGGCGGAATAGAAGTTGCAGAAATGTGCACAGAATTCGCTAAACGCCGATACATAGTGGTTACGTCGGGGTGCGCCGCCATGTCAGCCGCCATGTACAAAAATGATGAGGGAAAAACGCCCTACGAAATGTTCTCGGGTGCCTTCGACGCCGGATGCCTCGTAAACGTGGGCTCATGCGTATCCAACGCCCACATAGCTGGGGCAGCCATTAAAATTGCAAGCATTTTCGCTAGGCGCAACTTGCGCGCAAATTACGAGGAAATTGCAGACTACATTCTTAATCGCGTGGGCGCGGTCGGAGTAGCGTGGGGAGCATATTCTCAAAAGGCGGCTTCTATAGCTAGTGGTTGTTGGCGGCTAGGCATACCCGTAATAGTCGGACCTCACGGCGCCAAGTATAGGCGCATGCTTCTTGGCAGAAAAGACCGCGAAGAACAGTGGTATGTTTATGACGCCCGGACTGGAGACCGAGTTTACGTTGGTCCTGCTCCCGAACACCTTTTCTATGCAGCCGAGTCTAAAGAAGAGGCAATGGTTATGATAGCTAAACTTTGCATGAGACCAAACGACACAACGAAGGGGCGCTTAATAAAACTGACACACTACATAGACTTGCATAAACGCCTCTACGGCACCACGCCAGACGACATTCACCTTTTAGTCCGCACCAACGCTGACATTCCAATCACTATGAAGGACGAAATCCTAGAGACCTTAAAAAAGAAAAAATGGAAAGAAGGAAGGATTCCAGACCCGACCCTCTTACCGAGGCTAATTAGACGGAGGGCTTAACATGGCAATAGCGGAACCGTGGCAGACAGCTGAAATTCCAGGTCCAACTAAGGCTTTAGTTATAACGAAACCAGAAATCGTTGCCACAATGATAAAAAAGGCGAAACGCCCCATCATCGTTATTGGACACGAAACCGCTGAAATTAGGCTAGGTGAGCGAAAGCCGATCGACTACATGATCCTCATCGCCAAAGCCACAAAAGCTCCATTGGTGGCTACAGCTCACATCATAAAAGAGTTCCTAGAAAGGGGATTTCAGTCTGCGGCGAGCATGTCTGCGGTGGATGTTGCCAACAGGCTCCAAGACTCGGAGTGGGAGGGATTGGACGGCAAAGGACAGTATGATCTTGCGCTGTTTAGTGGAATTCCGTATCCCATGGAATGGAACATACTGTCGGGGCTTAAGCACTTTGCTCCGCACCTTAAGACCATATGCCTAGACAGATTTTATCAGCCACACGCGTCTTGGTCGTTCCCTAACATAAGCCTAGAAGAATGGCACAATTACCTCAAAGTAATTGTAGGCGAGTTGGAGGTAAAGTGAAATTGTCTATGTTTAAGGACATTCCAGTAGATGTTGGAGTAATCTATGAAGGAGAGAGAATCCGCAAAGAGGACATGTATGTGGAGCTTGGCGGTCCAAAAGTAGAAGCCAAATTTGAGCTAGTGAAAGTTAAGAGCCCAACGGAAGTTGAAGACGGAAAGATAACCGTTGTGGGTCCTGAAATAAAGGACATAAAAGAAGGGAGCAGCGTTCCCTTCGGAATCTACATTGAGGTTGCTGGCGAACAAGTTGAGGAGGAGCTTGAAGGCGTCATAGAGCGGCGCATCCACGAATACTGTAACTACATTGAGGGTTTCATGCACCTAAATCAGCGTTATGATATTTGGCTACGGTTAAGCAAGAAATCCTTTGCAAAGGGCTTAAACTCCTTCCGCACCATAGGGAAGGTTCTTCAAAGGCTTTTCAAAAGCGAGTTGCCCATCATTGAAAAGATACAAATCACCTTCATCACCGATCCTGAAAAAGCTCAAAAAATGTATAAGGAAGCCATTGTGATCTATGAGACACGGGATGCTAAAGCTAGGGGACTGAGAGACGAGGATGTTGACGCCTTTTACGGATGCACCCTCTGTCAATCCTTCGCCCCAACTCATGTGTGCGTAATTACGCCCCAAAGGTACTCGAACTGCGGAGCCATAAGCTGGTTCGACGGCAGAGCTTCAGCGCGAGTGGACCCTAAAGGACCAGTGTTCAAAATTGAGAAAGGCGAGTGCATCGACCCCGTTAAGGGCGAGTACACGGGGGTTAACGAGGCTGTGAAAGAGAAATCCTTAGGGGCGATCAATCGAGTGTGCCTTTACACTGCTTTTGGCTATCCTCACACTTCGTGCGGCTGCTTTGAGGCGACAGCCTTCTATATCCCTGAAGTGGACGGCCTCGGAATAGTTCATCGAGGTTTTAAGGGAGTGGCCGTTAACGGATTGCCCTTCTCAACTTTGGCTGACTCTACGGCTGGTGGAAGACAGGTGGACGGCTTCCATGGGCTGTCCATTGAGTATATGAGGTCTCCTAAGTTCCTTCAGGTTGATGGTGGTTGGAACCGCGTGGTTTGGATGCCCGCCAGCGTTAAGGAGCGCGTCCAGAACTTCATACCAAAAGATGTGGTTGACAAGATTGCAACGGAAAACGACGCGAAGACAGTTGACGAATTGAAGGCCTTCCTTGAGGCAAGGGAGCATCCGGTTATTGAAAGGTGGAAAGCTATGCCAGCTGAAGTCGTGGCAGAAGAGGAGAAGGCGGAGGTTCCAGCCGAAGTGCCAATAACGCTTCCTTCAGTGCCCGTTGGCGTTGGTGGTTTCAAGATAATTCTTAAGGATGCAAAAATTCATGCCAGGAAGGTTATTATTCGAAGGGTGAAGGGGTGAAAAATTGGGGGATGAGGAGAAAAAGGCTTCTATCAAATTCAGTCCCAAGCTTCTCGAGCTTTTAAGCAAGCTCGGGGAAATAGAGCTTGAGGATGTGGACCTAGAGGTAGGAGACCTAGAAATCTGGTTACAGCCAACCGCTGGAGCCGTTGTTCCACCCAAGATTGTTGCGTCGCCGAAGGCAAAGCCTATGGAAATTTTAGAGGCGGATTTTGTTCCTCCGGTCTGGAATTATCCTGGACAAATCGTGGAAGTGAAGCTCGGGGCTGTGAAAGGCGAAGGAGGAACCCGCGGAAAATCCCTAATTATTGGTGGGGAAAGGACTCCTGCCTATTATGTGTTTGAGAAGCCTACTCCTCACCCGCCGATAATTGTTTACGATGTTTTTGACGCGAAGATTCCTTTGGCGAAGGCGGTGAAAACGTATGTTCAAGATGTTATGGATGATCCAGCGGCTTGGGCAAAGCTCGCTGTAGATAAGTTTGGGGCGGACATGATTACTTTACATTTGATTAGCACTGATCCGCTTCTTCAGAATGCTTCGCCTAAAGAGGCGGCGAAAACCGTTGAGGAAGTGCTTCAGGCGGTGGATGTTCCGCTCGCTGTTGGGGGCTGTGGGGACCCGGAAAAGGATGTGGAAGTTTTTGAGAAAGTAGCTGAGGTTGGTGAGGGTGAGAGGCTTCTGATTAATTCGGTGAGGCTGGAAATGGACA
>Ga0315280_10006249_pt1 | contig 16540 bp, 17 predicted proteins | sample YL17G06_40_MG_FD_203697 | JGI IMG/M metagenome (GOLD analysis project Ga0315280, IMG submission 203697) | Sediment microbial communities from Yellowstone Lake, YNP, Wyoming, USA - YL17G06_40 | ecosystem: Environmental > Aquatic > Freshwater > Lake > Sediment | place: USA: Wyoming | collected...
TTTATGTATACAAATATTGCGATCCCTTTGGCTTTGAGGTCCCTGCACGAAAAGCCTACTATAAGTCTATCAATGTCCCCCTTCTTCATTTAGAGGATGTGTACTCAGCGGGTACGATTGGTCAACTCAGAACCAGGATCCAGGCCTTTCTGGAGATGATTGGCTAACATCGGCTAATGAGGGATTCCGGAACAAGGAGGGTTTAGATAATGGCTGAGGAGCAAAAAGAGGCAAAACCAAAAAAGAGGGTGACGGCAACTCGGGCGGCTGCTTCCATCGGCCCTATGGTCAAAGAATTTGTTACGGGTACCATTCGGGCACGGGCAGAGGGAAAACAAAAAATAGCCTATACCTTTATTGTCTGCCATCATGAAGAGATCTTACGGGCCATGGATGTGATCCCCGTCTGGACAGAAAATTTTGCCGGTATCTGCGGAGCCAAAAGAGATGCGGAACGATTCCTTCAAAGAGCGGAATCACTAGGCCTTTCCCGTTCCTTGTGCACTTACGCTCTTTGCGGGATCGGTTTTGACCAATGGAGAGAAGAATTGGGTGAAATGCCACCGGATTCTCCGTGGGGCGGACAGGCAAGGCCTGATTTCATGATATCCACTGGACAGATTATCTGTGACCCGAGATCCAAGTGGTACCAAGCCTCTCAGCAATTTATGCCAGATGTTCCGATCTATAATATAGACCTGCCTTATCCCATGTTTCAGAGGGATCGAGATCACCGGGACGTTTGGGACTATTACCACAAGTATATTGTCAAACAATTACGCGGACTGGTGGCTTTCGTCGAAAAACAGACTGGAAAGAAGATGGATTATGATCGGCTGCGAGAGTTGGTTGATCTCAGCGATCGAACTTGGAACCTGATCGATGAAACGTATAAACTCCGGCGGGCTTCGCCTTGCCCCATGGGAACTGGCGATGCCATGAATACCATGGTTCCCCTATGCTTTATGATGGCCACCCAGAAGGCATACGATTTCTTCGTTGACCTCAAGAAGGAATTAGAGGAAAAGGTCGCCAAGGGAGAGGGAGAGATCCAGGAAGAGAAGTACAGACTCATGTGGGGAGGAGGATTGCCCGCCTGGTATGCCCTGAACGATTTCAATTATTTTAACAGCAAGGGGGCTTCGTTCCCTGTTGAGACAACCTATCGAATGGTCGCACCCCTTTATGAGATGGATATCCCTGAAACCAAGGACCCCATCGAACACCTGGCATGGAGGTGGCTCGGATACTGGATGTTCTGGTATGATAAGGCCAAGAAACGACCGGGATCAGAGCCCGATGTTGAACGCTTAATCAACTGGATCGAAGAGTACAAGATCGATGGGGTTGTCATGCATGAAGCATTTTCGTGTCGGTCCTGGCACGTGGGTCTCGTCTGGCAGTTGCATCAACTGGCAAAAATATACAAACCCATCCCTGTGTTTATGATAGGGAAAGACGGAAAGAAGGAAAAAGTTTACAGAGAACTTCCTTCCCTCATTCTGGAAAGTGATATTATTGATATCACCTCGTATTCAGAGGTGGATACAAGAAACAAGATCGACGCCTTCATCGAGACCCTGGAATCCATTCGAAAAAACAAGGCAGCCTGAAACAGACCGATGGAGTGAAATGTTATTGCGAGGAGTGAAACGGTTGCGAGGCAAAGCCGAAGGAAACCCGGAGATTCCTCGCTCCGCTCGGAACAAGCTCCGCAATCTCATCAATATAATTCGAGATTGCCGCGCTCCCTTGGGTCGCTCGCAATGACAATGCTTTTGTAATAGGCAAGGGCATTCTTGGCAACGTATTTTGCAGGCATTGATGTCGGTTCCACGATGACAAAGGCGGTGATCCTGAATGAAGGGATCATCGCTTCGATCATTGGTCCTACAGGACCAGAGCAGCGCCGGTTAGCCAATAAGGTCATGGAAGAGGCGCTGAATAGGGCTGAGATCTCATTCCAAGCTATCACCTACATTGTCTCTACAGGCTACGGGAGAATTAACGTCCCTTTTGCCGATAAGCAGTTCACAGAAATCACCTGCCATGCCAAGGGTATCGCCAGTCTTTTTCCTAAAGCCAAGACTATCATTGATATTGGGGGTCAGGATGTTAAGGGAATAAAAATAGACGCTACTGGCAAGACCATTGATTTTGTTATGAACGACAAGTGTGCGGCCGGTACGGGTCGATTCATAGAAGTGATTGCCGATACCCTCGGGGCACCATTGGACAAAGTTGGCGACCTCTCTCTGCAAAGCAAGAATCCTGCAAAGATAAGCAACATCTGTACCATATGGGCCCAGCAGGAGGTAGCAGCCAGTTTGGCAGAAGGTGTACCCATTTCCGACCTGCTTGCGGGGGTCCATAAATCCCTTGCAGAGAGGATAAGCACAATGGTCAATCGGCTAAGGGTGGAAGAGGCGGTGATCGTGACGGGTGGAGGTGGTAAAAATAAAGGCCTGCTTAAAGCCCTTTCCGAACAATTGGGCCATGAGATTCTGGTACCCGAGGAGCCTTTGATTACCGGAGCCCTTGGTGCTGCCTTGCTGGGAAAGGAGATTGTGGAACAGGCCAAACAGAATCATACCCCGCTTAAAACAAAAGAACGAATCTTAGAGGAAGTTGAGATTCTATAATGTCATATAGTGGGTTGCGAAGCGGATTTCGGAGATGGACTATTTTTCAAAAAGGGTTGTTTTTAATGAAGGACTTGCGGAAAGAAGAAGAGTTCTTTCGAATATGATAGCGGAGGAGACAGGAAGCGAGGTTTGAGTACCAGAGAGTTCCCAAATCACCTGGGCCTACAGTGCCGCCATATTTACAAAAGAACCCTTCGTTTAGGTCTGATATTCCATTCTGATATGTAGATATTAGATCCCGCATTGAGTCCTATCTTGATACTACATCGAAAGAAGAAGCTTCAAGTTAAATTTATTTCAACTTTTTAAATCCATCAAAAGTGCCCACTTCTAAATTTTAAATGGCACCAAATAAAAAAAATAAAAACTTGACAAGTAATTTTGAGTGTGATAAAAATCTGAAATAGGATTTCATATTTTGAAATTTGATTTACCTTCTTATGAAGTTAAGCTCTCTTGATAAAAGCTTACAGATTCTTGACATCTTGGGTAAAAATCCCCAAGGTTTGAGGCTTTTAGCATTAACTGCAAAATCAGGTTTTCCTAAAAGCACGATCCATCACATTTTAAGTACTTTTCTTCCATACGATTATGTAGCTCAACATCCGGAGACAAAGAAATATTCATTAGGTTTTAAATTTTTATCCCTTGGTAAAGTGATATTGGATAATATCGATGTTAGAAGAATAGCCAATCCTCACTTACGCCAGCTCCATGAAGAATGCAATGAGGCCGTTCATTTGGCCATCTTAAGGGATGGAAAAGTGGTTTACATTGATAAGATTGACAACCCTGGTGGTCTTTCATTAGCCACCTATATCGGTTTTTCAACAGATCCCCATGCAGCTGCTGGTGGTAAAGTACTATTATCTGAACTGCCTCAAGACCAAATTAAGAAAATTTATCAGAATAGACGGTTAAAAGTATACGGCAAGAACACAATGACAAATGTAAATAAGTTAATCAATGAATTAAGTAAGGTTAAAAAACAAGGATATGCAATTGATGATGAAGAATATTATGAAGGGGTACGATGTGTGGCTGCTCCCATTAGGGCAGGCGGGAAAATTATAGCAGCAATAAGCATTACAGGCTCTATTTTCACTATGACCATGGAGCGTATTAATAATGAGCTTAAAGAATTGGTGATTAAGACAGCAGAAAAAATTTCATCGGAAATGCGGTGGTAATAAAAAAATTTTTTAATTTTTTTGTGAAATTAAATTTCATATTATGAAATGAATAATTTTAAAATCAAGTAGAGGTATTGTGAAAGAGATTCGTATACATGGCAGAGGTGGGCAGGGTTCGCTAGTTCTTGCCCAATTAATGGCTATAGCAGCCTTAGAAGACGGAAAATATGGTCAGGCTTTTCCCTTTTTAGGGGGTGGAGGGGAGAGAAGGGGGAAGCCTATTATGGCTTTTTGTCGTCTTAGCGATCAACCCATTCGTCTGCGGAGTCGCGTGAATGAGCCAGATTATGTGATTGTGCAAGATGCGACTATTATCAAGGAGGTCAATGTCCTGGAGGGGCTCAAAAATGGAGGAAAGGTTTTAATCAACACAGGCAGAACGCCCGAGGAACTTGGACTGAAGGGACCCTTTCATATCATTACCTTTTCTGCTGAAAGGCTTGCAAAAGAGATTTTGGGCCGGCCGATCATGAATACAGCACTTTTAGGTGCTTTTGCAGCGTTAACAAAAGAATTGAGTTTAGAGGCCGCGATCAAGGCTGTAAAGAGCAGGTTCCCAGGTGAATTGGGAGAGAAAAACTCCAGGCTGGTACAAGAAAGCTATCAGGAAGTAGAAAGAGAATCAATATGAAAATTAGTATTGGAGCAGTCGTTATCGGTGGTACCTCTATAAATTATAAAACTGGAGGGTGGAGGGATGAGAAACCGATCATTCATGTAGAGCTCTGCAAGGCGTGTGGCTTGTGCGAAATGGTCTGTCCCGATAGTGCTGTTCATGTGGTAAACAAAGTTTATATAATCGATTATGACTATTGTAAGGGGTGTGGTCTGTGTGCATATGAATGTCCAACTAAGGCTATAGAAATGATCTCCGAGGAGAAATAATGTGAACCAAGTTAAAGTTATAGAGGGTTCAGAGGCGGTGGCCCTTGCAGTAAGAGCCTGCCGACCTCAAGTGATATCCGCGTATCCCATCAGTCCTCAAACTCATATTGTAGAGTGGCTTGCAAAGATGGTGGCCGACGGAGAATTGGATTCGGAATTTGTAAATGTGGAATCTGAGTTTTCTGCAGCGAGTGTTATCAGTGGTGCCTCTGCGGCTGGAAGCCGGGCGTACACAGCTTCTTCCTCCCAGGGGTTGTTGCTCATGACAGAGGTACTATACGCCAGTGCAGGGATGCGACTTCCATTTGTGATCACTGGGGTTAACCGAGCCATTTCAGTTCCTATCAGCATCCAGATCGATCAGCAAGACACAATCAGCCTGCGAGATTCTGGAGTCATTCAATTCTATGTTGAAAGTAGTCAAGAGGCCTATGACACCCATATCGCCGCATTTAAGATTGCCGAAGATCCAGGGATTCTCCTTCCCGTTATGGTCTGTATGGATGGCTGGATACTGACGCATTCCTACGAGCGAGTTTCTATGATGGAACAAAAAGAGGTGGATCGCTTCCTTCCTCCATTTCAGCCAATCCATTTTTTAGATGTCAACAATCCTAAAACCTGGGGATCCCATACAGAGGCAGATGTTCTGATGGAGTTCAAGTATGCTGTGCATGGCGCCATGCAGAATGGAAAAGAGAGAATGAAAGAGATCTTTTCGGAATTAGCTAATATGACTGGCCGCAATTACGGCGGGCTTATTGAAGCGTATCGAACGGAAGATGCGGAAATTATTTTGGTGGCCATAGGATCTTTGGCGGGCACGATAAAGGAAGCCGTGGATGAGCTGCGTTCAAACAACGAAAGAGTGGGTTTGGTCAAGATTCGCTGCTATCGACCCTTTCCTCACGAGGACATTTGGGATGCGATTAAAGGAGCGAAAATCGTTTTGGTGACAGAGGCTGATTTTTCTATGGGTAGCGAAGGAGCCGTTGGAATGGATCTTAAGTCAAAACTTTGCGGAAGGCCTAATTCTCCTCATGTGGTCGACTTTATCACAGGTTTGGGAGGACGGGAGGTCAACAAGCGAACAATCTATCAGATTGTTCAAAAAGGACAGGAGGTTTTGGCATCAGGTGGCTACCTACCTGAGCCCTATTGGGTTGATCTTAATCGGAATATCCTACCTTAAAGAGATAGAAATATGGATTTACAACAAATCTCAAATCAAGAAGATCTCTTTGCCTCAGGGCACAGGGCATGCCATGGATGTGGTATGTCGCTAGCCGTTCGGCACATTTTGAAAGCAACAGGTAAAAACGTCATTGTGGTCACACCAACAGGATGCCTTGAAACTTTTGCATCTCCATATGGATATTCACCATGGCGTGTTCCTTGGATTCACCATCTTTTTGAGAATGGGCCTTCTATTGCAACGGGCATTGTTGCAGCTTTGAGAGCCCAAAAGCGAGATGGAGTCCGTGTGCTGGTGATTGCTGGGGATGGATCTACCTTTGATATCGGGTTTGGGGCATTATCGGGTATGCTGGAACGTGGTGATGATGTTTTATATATATGTGTTGATAATGAAGCGTATATGAATACAGGAGGCCAACGGAGTGCAGCCTCCCCGATGTATTCCTCAACAACTACAGATCCTGCTGGAAGGAAGTCTTTGGGAAAAACTCAGAACAAAAAAGACCTTCCCTTCATCGTAGCGGCCCATGGCGTTCCCTATGTTGCAATAGCCTCGGTGGCCTATCTGAAGGATTTACAGAAAAAAGTGAAAAAAGCTATGGAGTACCATGGACCACGTTACATCCAGGTACACACCCCATGTCCTTCAGTTTGGGGGTTTCCTTCGGATAGGACTTTAGAGATCGGGCGTCTGGCAGTCAACTCTGCTCTGGTTCCTCTTTTTGAGATGGAATGGGGGAAGGTGACTAGTATACAAAAGATCAAAAAAAAGATACCAGTGACAGACTATTTGAAATCCCAGAAACGCTTCAGCCATTTGTTCAAAAAAGATCAGGGAGATGCTGAATTAGCCAATATCCAAGCGATAGCCAATCAACATATTGAAAAATTCGGCCTTTTGGCTCGAACGAAGACAGGTAGTTAAGGAAACTCTTCTAAATTTAAATGAGTGAGGACCATGAAGATTAAAAACGGCGGCGAATATATCCAAAGTTTAAAGAATCTCCATCCTATCATTTTCTATAAAGGAAAGAAGATCGAAGATGTCACCCGGCATCCGGCCACAGCGCCTCATGTTCGGGCGGCGGCAATGACTTACGCCATGGTTAATGATGAAAAGTATCGAGGGCTTGCGACAGCAGTCTCTCATCTAACCGGCCACACCATTTCTCGCTTCACCCACGTACATCGAAACGCTGAGGATCTGATCAAGAAGATAAAGCTTCTCCGAACCTTGGGTCAGAAAACAGGAACATGCTTTCAGCGGTGTGTGGGTTTTGATGGCATCAATGCAACTTATTCCGTAGCCTATGAGATGGATCAGAAATACGGGACCAACTATTTTGAACGTTTTAAGAAATGGTTGATATATATACAGGAAGAAAACCTCATGGTGGTGGGAGCAATGACCGACCCCAAAGGAGATCGATCAAAAGGGCCAGCCGATCAGTCAGACCCAGATCAGTACGTCCGCATCGTAGAGCGCCGGTCCGATGGTATTGTCATTCGAGGAGCCAAGCTTCACATGACTGGTGCGGTTAACTCCCATGAAGTCTTGGTTATGCCTACTACGGCCATGGACGAACAGACCAAGGACTATGCGGTGGTATGTGCCATACCTATAGATTCGCCAGGTATCACAATGATCTTTGGTCGTCAGGTCAATGATGATCGAAAAGATAACCAGGAGCGGATTGACGTGGGTAAACCCTCCTTCGGAGTTGTCGGAGGAGAAGCAGTCATTGTTTTCGAGAATGTCTTCATCCCGACAGAAAGAGTCTTTATGGATGGTCAGGCCGATTTTACCGGAATCCTAGTCTATCGTTTCGCCGCTCACCACCGGGCCAATTACGGGGCCTGCAAAACAGGCTTAATGGACGTCTTAACCGGGGCTGTTAGCTATTTATCCCAGATTCAAGGGACGATTAAAGGTTCACATGTGAGGGATAAAATTACGGAAATGATTCACCTTTCTGAAACCTTGTATAGTTCCTCCATTGCCTGTTCAGCTGAAGGTCAACCCACTCCCTCAGGGGCCTACATGGTGGACACGATGCTGGCCAACGTGTGTAAACAAAATGTCACTCGGTTTCACTTCGAAGTGGCCCGGCTTGCCTTAGATATAGCTGGAGGGTTTGTCGCAACGTTACCGAGTCAATACGACCTGGAAAGCCAAGAGATAGGTCATTTGGTTAGAAAATACTTTTCAGGGGTTGAGGGCATCCCTACCGAACACCGCGTCAAGATCGCCCGGCTCATCGAGGCAATGACCGGTGGAACTGCTCTTGTGGAGTCCATGCATGGTGCAGGCTCCCCCCAAGCCCAGAGGATTATGATCTTTCGAGAAGGAGATCTTGAGAAAAAAATTAAACTAGCAAAGGCTTTGGTTGGGATATCATCTTAACTTAATCAACAGAGATCACCATAATAAACCAACGCCTATGAGCACAATAAAGTAAGGCCGGGAAAGAAGCTAAAATTAAATAACAAAGAGGTGGTTAAACAATGCTACTTCCAGTTGAGCTGATCGAATCGTCGATGACAAGGATTTCAGATTATTGAAAAGGTTATGACAATGATCTTAGAAAAGTTCCGGATCGATGGAAAAGTGGCTGTAGTGACTGGTGGCACAAAAGGATTAGGAAAGGCTATTGCTTTGGGTTTGGCAGAGGCAGGGGCTGACATTGCAACTGTCAGTCGAACACCTAATCCAGACCTTGAGAAGGTGGTTTTAAAACTTGGGCGTCGTTATGCCCATTATAGAGCTGATCTAACACAGAGGGAACAAACAAGAAGAGTAGTTCCTTCCATCTTGGAAATGATGGGAGATATAGATATTTTAGTTAATAACGCGGGAATCATACGAAGATCCTCTGCCGTAGAATACAGCGGGGCAGATTGGGATGCCACAATTGAGATCGATCTGAGCGCCACATTTATTTTATCTCAGGCTGCTGGAAAGATCATGCTGAAAAAAGGTAAGGGGAAGATCATAAATATTGCCTCCGTTTTATCCTTTCAAGGGGGGATTAATGTTGTGGCTTATGTGGCATCCAAACATGGGATTATAGGATTAACTAGAACCTTTGCGAACGATTGGGCCAGTAAAGGAATCAACGTCAACGCTATCGCTCCTGGTTGGTTTATCACGGAATTGACCGAGGCCATTCGAAAAGACGCGGAACGTTCCAAATCCATAATTGGGAGAACTCCGGCGGGGCGGTGGGGAATCCCTGAAGATATCGCTGGAGCCGCTGTCTTTTTGGCCTCACCGGCCTCTGATTTTATCCACGGAGTGATCTTGCCGGTGGACGGGGGCTGGATGGCCTGGTAGCAAATTCTGTCTTGACCTCTGGCTGGCAACGTAAGTTCAACGTACATGGCTCATAGGGAAGGAACCATGAGATTCAAGGATAAAGTGGCAATCATAACGGGGAGTGGGCAGGGAATCAGGCAATCAATCGCCAAGGCCCTCGCGGGGGAGGGGGCATCTCTGCTGATTAACGATATCAATGTGGATGCGGCGCGAAAAACGGCTGAGGAGATAAAGGAAGCGTTCCGCACGGACGCGTTGTCTGTTCGGACGGACGTGAGGAGCAGAGAGGATATATACAGCCTGATAGAGTTTTGTATGCAGAATTTCGGTCAGATCGACATCCTCGTCAATAATGCGGGAATCTGCCCGCTGACAAAGATAGAGGATATCACTCAACAAGAATGGGATGAGGTGCTTAACATCAACCTTCGAGGGGTTTTCTTCTGTTCTCAGGCCGTAACTCCCATCATGAAAGAACAGCGCCGCGTAAAGATTCTCAATATGGCCTCTCTCGCAGGAAAAATAGGCGGCATATCGTCCGGAGTTCACTATTCTGCTTCTAAAGCCGGGGTTATCTGCCTCACGAAAGCCTTTGCACGGGCCCTAGTGCCGTTTGGCGTGAGGGTAAATGCGATCGCGCCGGGTCCCATCGACACACAGATGACGCAGGCCTTCCCCCCGGACGTGAGGGCTAATCTGGTACAAACGTGTCCCCTGGGAAGGCTTGGTGATGTGCAGGATATCGCCGATGCAGCCCTCTTCTTGCTCTCAGGCGGTAGTAAACACATTACCGGAGAGATATTAGATGTAAACGGGGGCCTGTTAATGGACTGATAGTCACTTTTTCTCATAAAAAACTCAAGGGAGGGAACAGCGCAATGGAAGCTACCAAAAAAGGACTCTTGGAAAAGGCCTACCAACTGGGATTTGAATATGAAAAAGTTTATAAAGGCTGCTCCCAGTGTGCGGTCGCCGCCATCCAGGACACTCTGGGTATCAGAGATGACAACGTCTTCAAGGCAGCCACCGGTCTGGCAGCCGGCGGAGGCTTAACGGGCATTGGGGTCTGCGGAGGCTATGTTGTCGCCGTCATGGTTCTGAGTCAGCTCGTGGGCCGTGAGCGGTCGAATTTTGCGGATCCCGAAAAGGTGCGATTCAAGTCCTTCGCGTTAGCAAGAAAGTTCCAAGAAAAGTATATACGCGAATTCGGCACCATCATTTGCCGGGATATCCAAGCAAGACTCTTCGGCCGCCCTTATTACATCGCCGACCCAAGTGATTTCGAAAAGTTCGAAGCAGCCGGGGGTCACGTGGACAAGTGCACTGACGTTGTGGGCCGGGCCAGCCGCTTGGCAGTGAAATTCCTCTTGGATGAAGGATTGGTCTCATTGCCATGAGAGAGAATAGGAAAGGTTCGGCCATTTAGCGGCCGAGCGGCCCGCTGCTTAAAATGAGCGGCAGTTGGATGGAAGCCAACATCTTCGTTCTGGATGAATGGTCGACATGTTCAAGAATAGAGAAGAGGTGATCCATGAGATTTAAAGGATATCGGAGGAATGATGGCAGCATAGGGGTGCGAAATATGGTGGCGGTCATTTCGTGCACCGGATGCATCAACGAAGTCCCCAAACTCATCAGCCAGGGTATCCCGGGAACCATACCCCTGGGTCATAATCTCTCATGCTCTCACCTTGGGGCCGATCTGGAGCGTTCCATATGGACCCTGACAAATCTGGCGGGAAATCCGAATGTATATGGGGTGGTTCTTGTGGGCATGGGGTGTGAGCAGATATCTCCTGAAAAGGTCTATCAAGGTGTCCTTCAGTTTGAGAAACCAGTGGAGCTCTTTACGCTTAGGGATAGTGGGAGCTGGAATAAGCTGGTGGAACAGTGTAGGACAACTGCGCAAAGGATGACGGAAGAGGCGACGCACCTTCGCCGGGAAGATGCGGATATCGGAGAACTGACCCTGGGGATAAAGTGTGGGGGATCAGATACCACCTCCGGAGTGGTTTCCAACCCGGTTGCCGGATATGTCGCCGACCATTTAACAAAATTGGATAAATACTGATATGATGCTGATATGATGGCGAACTTAGGAGGATAATAATGTCATGGGATATTATATTACAGCAATCTGTAAGTGGGCTAACTGAAGGAATGGTTCTTTTCGTAGCTGCGGCGGGAATAACTTTGGTTATGGGTAGTCTTAAGGTACTAAATCTGGCCCATGGGTCAATGTATATAATTGGCTTGTACCTTTGTTTTGCGGTATGTAGCCAATTCGTAGGTATCCCAGCTTATTTCTATATAGCAATCATAGCAGGCACCCTGGGAGCTTCTATTTTTGGTGGTTTGATGGAGATATTAATAATTCGGCCGGTATACAAAATGGGTCATATTTATCAGTTTTTAGTGACGTGGGGGGTTATTTTTGTAGTAATGGATTTGGTAAAAATGGTTTGGGGGGGGACATATCATCCAATTACCGCACCTCAATATTTAACAGGTCGAATTATTTTTTTTGGTCTAGCAATGCCCAAGTATAACTTACTGTTGATTATTTTTGGCCTCGTTGTTTTTGTGCTTCTCTATTTGTTTATTAATAGGACCAGATTTGGTCTGATTATCCGTGGCATAACAGTAGACCGTGAAATGATGAGCCTCCTCGGTCAGGATGTTTCCCGATCATATACCTTTGTCTTCATGTTGGGATGTGCTCTCGCTGGTTTAGCGGGAGCAAGTGTGGGACCAATTACAGTAGCTGGTCCAGGGATGGAAATGATGGTCCTACTTAAGAGTTTCATTATTATGGTCATCGGCGGGTTCGGCAGTATAGTGGGTGCTCTTATAGCTGCTATCCTTCTTGGCCTAGTGGACTCCTTTGGTATTCTGTTTATACCGAGGCTTGCATTAGGCTTTCCTTTCTTTTTGATGCTGATCGTTCTCAGTATTCGTCCCTGGGGACTACTCGGCAGGCCTGAATAAGGGGGGAGATATAATTGTCGGCAATTCAAAAAAACAAAGTTAAGTCATCTCACTGCGTGACGTTAGCAGTATTAATTGTATTTTGCATATTGCCTCTTTTCTTACGTGATAGCTGGGTTAGTGTAGTTGCTGAGATGCTTATTTGGGGTCTCGCAGGGACAGCGCTCAATTTAATTTTTGGGCATTGTGGGATGGTTTCGTTTGGTCACGCTGGCTTTTTCGCAGTCGGGGCATACACTTTTGGACTTTTGTTGAATTATGGATTGGTCCCATATAGTATTGCTTTTATTTCAGGAGTATTGGCAGCCACACTATTTGGAATGATCGTTGGCTGGTTTGCCATAAGGCTTATATCACATTACTTTGCTCTCTTTATTCTTGCTGCTTCAATGGTAATTTGGACAATAGCCAGCATTTGGTATGGTGTTACTGGAGGAGACGATGGCCTCATTGGCATCCCTGTCCCAGATATATTCCTTTCAATAACGAATTCTTACTATTTTATTTTAATGGTGGTAGCTGTATGCTTATTCATCTTATATTTAATAAGGCAATCTCCGTTTGGCAGTGCTCTCTATGCCATTCGTGAAAATCGAAGAAGGGCAGGATCTATTGGAATCAATGTAAGGCGCTATGTTTATATTGCCTTTGTAATTTCTGCTGCTTTTACAGGTATTGCTGGGATTCTTATGGTCAACTTTCTCCAATGTGTTTTTGTTGGATATGCGGATTTTATGAGATCTGGTGAGCTCTTGTTCCTTTGTCTCCTGGGCGGAATGTATAATTTTATGGGCCCTACAGTAGGAGCTTTTGTATATCTATTTCTAGACAAGGTAGTTACTCGATACACTGAGTACTGGCCTTTCGTTCTGGGTTCTTTAATAATTTTTATAGCCCTTTTTTTCCGTGGCGGGATAATGGGATTCATGGAAGAAAGATATCGGGTTTTCAAACTTAAGAGAGGCGAATTATAATAATGTTACTAGAAGTTGAAAATGTAAGTAAAAATTTTAGTGGCATCAAAGCATTGGATAATGTTAGCATTGCTGTCCGAAAAGGTGAGCTTAGTTCAATCATTGGCCCCAACGGAGCAGGAAAGAGTACATTGTTTAATATTCTAACAGGAGAAATTGAGGAAGATTCTGGAAGAGTAATTTTTAAAGGTGAAGATATAACAAATTTAGCTCCTCATGAGATTTGTCGTAGAGGAGTCGGTAGGTCTTTCCAATTGCTCAACTTATTCAGTCAACTTACAGTATACAAAAATATTCAGACAGCAATTCTGGCTGGGCGAAAATTAACTGTCAATTTTCTACATCCCGCAAAGAATATGGTTAGAAATGAGGTTGAGGAGATATTGGAGCAAATTGGACTTGCCGATAAAGGGAATAGCATTGCAAGTGAAATATCGTATGGGGAGCAAAGGAAATTAGAGTTTGGTATAGCTTTAGCCAATAGTCCTGACATTATTCTTCTGGATGAACCTACTGCAGGATTGAGTATTGAAGAGACGAAGTCCATGATTGATCTAATACAAAGATTGGCAGAAGAACGTTTTCTAACTGTTTTATTGGTTGAGCATAAGATGGATGTGGTTTTTTCGATATCTGAGAAGATTAGAGTGCTATATGAGGGTCGGATTATCTTTGAAGGGGTTCCTGATGAGGTGAGAAGGAGTGAGGAGGTTTTAAGGGTATATCTTGGGGAGAAGGACTGATGGCGCTTCTGAGAGTTGACAATATTCATACTTACTATGAACTTAGTCATATTCTCTTTGGGATCTCCCTTGTGGTGGATGAAGGTGAGGTAGTTTTCCTATTAGGAAGGAATGGTGTTGGGAAGACCACAACGTTAAGAAGTATCATGGGGATACCTGGACCGAGGTCAGGGAGTATTATGTACGATGGTCAAGAGATATCAGGGTTCCAGACGCATAAAATTGCTCGGTTGGGTATTAGCTTGGTACCTGAAGACAGGAGAATCCTTGCTGGTCTTACGGTACAGGAGAACCTCCAGATAGCTGCGATGTCGATGGGGAGAGCTTCGGGCAAGTGGACCTTACGGAGGGTGTATCAGCTGTTTCCGATATTGGAGGAACGGAAACGACAGGAGGCAATTACCCTGAGTGGTGGGGAGCAGCAAATATTAGCCATTGCTAGAGGGTTAATGAGCAATCCGCGGGTGCTTTTGGTTGATGAACCTGTTGAGGGTTTAGCTCCTTTAGTAGCGAGGGCGGTAAAGGAGACGCTTATCCAATTAAAAAGAGAGGGGGTGACAATGCTTTGTGTTGATGATGACACAAATTTGGCTAGCCGAGCTGCAGATCGGGTTTATTTTATGGATCAAGGGAGAGTAGTGTGGGAGGGTCCCATTCCGGATGTTTTGAAGAACGATCAAGAGGTGGCAAAAAAATACTTAAGAGTTGGGTAAACCATTTTTTTCGAAATCTTTAACGTTGGCCCCAAAGAAGATCTGGCAAGTAGATGTCAGAATTAAAAAATAGCAACCCAGGGGATAGAGGCGTAGATGAGTTATAGGCATATTTATTTAATTCCTTGGAGAGTTACCTTTAAATCCCCTTACTCCCTTTGACAAAGCGGGAGGAGGGATTATCGATTTTTATGGCTCGTAGTGAGGAGGCCCTCATGCCGAATTACATAAAAATTATTTTTTATGGAGATATCTACATTAAAGGTGGTTGAATATCCAGTGGAAATAGGGGATGAGGTCCGTATCATGTACCCCAGAGGTTAACCATTAACAAGTAGAAAGGAGATAACCATGAAAACACAAAAAGTGTCAAAAAAAACATTCAGTACCATTGCACTTTTGGTATTAGCAGCCTTCTTATTCTGGCTACTCCAATGTGAAGTTAGGGCTGCGTCAAAGGAGCCGATTAAGATTGGTTCTTTAGGTCCATTAACTGGGCCAATGTCAAATTATGGAATCCCTACAAAAGCAGGACTTGAGATTTTGGCAGAAGAGATTAATGCGAAAGGTGGTATTTTAGGACAGCCGGTTAAGATAATCTACAGGGACTCCAAATTGAATCCTGAGGTAGCAGTAAGAGAGGTCAAGGATCTGGTTTACAGTGAAGGATGTAAATTTGTTGGTGGGTCTCTTAGTAGTGCTGTTGGCTTGGCTGTTTCTGCGGCGGTTAAGGCGATGAAAGGGAAAGCTTTTTTTACAGGCTATTGCTGTACAGCGGACAAGATTACCGAAGAGGAAGGCCACCGCTATGTGTTTCGGGCTGATACCAATACGCAAGGCTGGATGAGAGGTGTTGCTATCGGTGCCGCCGACAAGTGGGGGATTACCGATAAGAGGATATACACGTTCAGCCCCGACTATGTATATGGTCACTGTTGCGTGGATGAATTTTTAAAAGTTTATCTAAAGCGTGTTCCAGATGCTAAAGTAATTAATCAGACTTGGTTCCCATTGGGAAGCAAAGATTATACTGCTTATATCACAGCGATATTGGCAGCAAAACCAGATTTAATCTATAGCCCGATATATGGTGGAGATGCTATAGTATTCTTTAAACAGGCACAACCCTATGGTCTCCTAGAAAAGGTTCACTTTGTTGCTGAATGTGTGCCTCTGATGGAGTGTGTGACCAATTTAAGGAAAGGTGATGCTGGCGTTCCCATCGGGGTTTTTGGTGACAGCGTCAACCCATTCTGGGCAATGCCGGAGGACTCGGAGGCGGTCAGATATTCTCTGGCGGTATATAATAGATGCGGTGTTTACCCCGGGCTTATGGCGTCGAATGCATGGGTATACATGGCATTCATGAAGGCGGCCATAGAGAAGGCAGGCTCGACGGATGTCGAGAAGGTGGTTGATGCTCTGGAGGGGTTAACGGTCAGTACCCCTTGGGGTAGCATCCACATGCGGAAATGTGATCATCAACCGATGTACCCTGTCTACACCGGCATTATAGGCTGGGATCCGACAGGAAAATGGCCAATGCCAATTCTGTTACCCAAAACTCTTAAGAGATGGGATGATTACCCTGCTATGTATCACTCTTGTGAGGAAATTATGACAATAAGAGCAAGAAAGAAATAACTCACAAATATTGTTAAAATATTGAAAAATTATAAAATAGCTAGCTCAGAAGGTGGTGGGTCATGGTGGATTCTTTGATAGAGAAACATCAGGCCCACCTCCGTCTGAAGAATAATGGGTTTATATCATAACATCGTATACTTTAAAAATATCATAACATCGTAAACCATTTTAACATCGCCTAAACTTCTTCCAAAATTCTTTGGGAGGAGATAAAGGCGATGAAGAACCAAAAGGAATAT
>Ga0315280_10006250_pt1 | contig 16540 bp, 14 predicted proteins | sample YL17G06_40_MG_FD_203697 | JGI IMG/M metagenome (GOLD analysis project Ga0315280, IMG submission 203697) | Sediment microbial communities from Yellowstone Lake, YNP, Wyoming, USA - YL17G06_40 | ecosystem: Environmental > Aquatic > Freshwater > Lake > Sediment | place: USA: Wyoming | collected...
AGCTACCTGTCGATAGCGTCGGTGAGGCTGGCGAGTTCGACGAACATGGCCCGCGCTTCCGAGGCCAGGTACCTGGCCGAGTCAGGCGTGCAGCACGCGATGTGGATCCTGCGGGGGGACTCGTCGGCCCTGCTGGCGGCGAACTCGGCCCATCCGTTGGGGCCGTTCCAGCTCGGCTCCGACGGGGGGCAGTACGTTATGTACGCCCAGCCGACCGGCACGCCCCTTCAGTACACGGTAACGGCCAGGGGCACGTTTTGCGGCATCACGCGGACCAGCCAGGCCGTGGCGCGGATATACAGCCAGTACAACGACAAGGTGAGGGCCCTGGGCCCCATACACCTCTGGCGGCTGGGGGAGACCAGCGGAGACAAGGCCAAGGATGTCACGGGAGATAAAGACGGCACGTACAAGAACACTCCCCTGCTAGGCCAGGCAGGCGCAATCTACGGCGATACGGACGCCGCGGTGCACTTCGACGGAACAAACGACTACGTCGACCTCAAGAAGTGGGACCTGTCCGGCAGCAAGATGACGATCCTGTGCTGGTTCAAGGCCGACGCGTACAACATCGACGATCTTCGCTTCATATCCAAGGCCAACGGGATTATGGCCGATAACCACTACTGGATGCTCGGCACGCTGCGCATCGGCGCCGACGAATTTCTGCGGATGCGCCTTCGGACGGGCTTCTCGACCGCGACGCTCAATGCCACGACCGGCAAGCTCGATGTTGGAGTGTGGACGATGGCCTCGATGACCTACGACGGGACCTGGACGAAACTGTACAAGGACTCGCGGTTGGTTGGCACCGGTGTGAAGCTTGGCAACATAGCGCAGGACAATACCGTGCCGGTCTGGATCGGCGGCAACCCCGACGGCGCGGCGAGCAAGCCCTTTCTCGGGACGATAGACGAGGTGGCGATGTTCGACAAGGCCCTCACGGCCGGCGACATCGACAGCCTCTACCAGGCACGCCAGGCGTCGGTTGAACTCGTGAAGTGGGAGAAATGAGAGAACGCTGGTTCATTGGAGACCTGACGATGGGCAAGACGCGACGGACAGTTGAGATTCGAGTGGACGTTTACACGCGGAACTGCCTTACGGTGATCGCCGTGTTGCTGACGGTGCTGATAGTGGCTTTGTGGGCCCAGCCTTTGGCGCCGGCCGGGGCTGACCAGGCGACGGCGGCGACCCCGCCGACGCCAGGGGCGGACATCCCGGACGCCGGGCGCCAGCGCGACACGATTATCAAGGAACTGGAGAACCAGACTTCCAAGCTTGATGCCCTTATCCGGCTCTTCGAGACGGGCAAGGCGAAAGTCCAGGTGGTGGATGAAAATGGCAAGGCCGCAAACAAGTCCGGCCAGTAGCCGCCGGCCGGCAAATAAGAACGTGAAAGCCTTCACGCTGGTGGAAGTGCTGGTGGTCGTGGTGATTATGGCAATTGTCGGCGCCATGCTCGTCCCGCTGATGGCGGGCGCCGGCGAGATGGAGGCCCTAAGCGCCGCTCGCAGTATCGCCACGGACATCCAGTACGCGCAGAGCGTGGCAATCACCATGCAGTCGCCGGTGACCGTGTGTTTTTACCCGGCTGCCGACAGGTACACATTGTCTAACGCAAGTGGCCTGCTGAAACATCCGATTACCAACAAAGACTACCAGGTGAACTTTCGGACGCAAAGCGGTTTCGAGCAGGTGGACCTGGCATCGGCGAATTTCGGCGGCAGCGCCAGCGTCGTTTTCGACGAGTTGGGATCGCCCGGCGCCGGAGGAAGCGTAACCGTGCTGGGCGGTTCGCAGACGTACCGGATCGACGTGACGAGCGTCACCGGGACGGTGAGCGTGGTCGCCCCGTGATGTTTACGGGCGTTTCGGCATGAGTGCCGCGGAGTCGTTACGTTGCAGGGCGTCTTGGCCCGAGTGTAAGCCGTCCGGTTGTTGGGCGTTTAAAGAGGAATAGGGCATGCTGGATTTTCTTGCTCCGAAAAGGCGATGGCCTATCGCGCTGGATATCGGGACCGACCGCATAAAGATGCTCCAGATGCAGTCGGCCGGCAGGACCATGTCCGTCCGCGCCAGCGGGCACTGGCAGTTGCCCGTCTCCGCGCCGCGCAGCGGCGATTCCTGGCGGCAACTGGTGGTCCGGGCCGTGAAGGAAATGCTCCAGAAGGGCAACTTCTCCGGCAGGCGCGTGATCTCGTCGCTTTCCAGCAGCGACCTTCTGATCAAGAACGTGCGGCTTCCCATCATGTCGCCTTCCGAGATGGCCGAGGCCGTCCGGTGGGAGGCCAAGGAGAGGTTCGGGCGCGACTTCGCACCGGATCAACTGCACTGCATCGACGCCGGGCAGATCCGCCAAGGCGCCGAGAACTGCCAGGAGGTGATCCTCCTGGCCGCGACGGCCGAAGTGATCGACTCGCACATTGCGATGCTCACGGAGATGGGCCTGAGCCCCGAACACCTCGACCCCGAGCCGCAGGCCATGTTCCGCCCGTTCGAGCGGCGCCTGCGCCGCCGGGCCGACGAGAACGAGATCACCGTGGTCGTCGACCTCGGACATTCGTCTACCAAGGTTGTTGTCGGGCGGGGGCGCGGCCTGATCCTGATCAAGAAGATCGACATCGGCGGCAAAGACCTGGCTGAGGCGGTCGCCCGGCAGTTGAACCTTCCCGTCGAGGAGGCCGTCGAACTGCGCCGCCAGATCATCGGCGACCATGCCGGCGCGGACAAGGGCGCGGACGGCGAATCCGCGCCCGGCGACGCCAACTCCATGTCGTGGACGCTTATCGACGCGGTCCGCGGCAAGGTCGAGGAACTTGGGCGGGAGGTCGCCCTGTGCCTTCGGTACTGCTCGGTGACCTTCCGGGGCCTGCGGCCCAAGCGGGTGCTGATGACCGGCGGGCAGGCATACGACCCGGCAGTGATGAAGCTGCTGGGCGAGCAGTTGAACATCGAGTGCCAGATCGCCCAGCCGCTGCGCGGAATAGACACGTCGGCGGCTGACCTTGGCGGCGATCGGCGCGGGATGCTTTCGGAATGGAACCTCTGTGCCGGGCTGGCGTTCAGGTCCGCCCAATACGAGCGCACGGCGCGAAAGATCAACCATGAACAAGATCGACTTTCTGCCTGAACGCATCAAGGACCAGCGCCGGCGGCGCCGCCGTCTGATCCGTCAGGGCTACCTGATGGCCCTGTGCATCGCCGGGCTGGGCGTGATGACTTACGTCTTCCAGGTCCGCGTGGACAAGGCCCGGGGCGAGTTGGAAATGCTCCGCAGCCGAAGCCGGGCCATGGACAGCCAGATAGCGCTGAGGGACCAGCTTAACGGGCAGATGGCCGAACTGATGATCAAGAGCCGCATCGAGGAGCAACTGGGCCGGCGCGTCGGCACGCTCGACGTCCTGGGCGAACTGCAGCGGGTCATGCCCGAGAGCCTTACGCTGACGAACATGACAATGGAAACCATCGCCGTCCAGATCGCCGCCGACCCGGCCGAAAAACGCAACACGTCAAACCAGCCCGTCTCCCGCACCGCCGCGGCCACGGACAAGACCGTCAAGCGCGTCAGGCTGGTGCTGACGGGGATGGCGCCGACGGACGTCGACGTGGCCAATTTCATCGGTCAGCTTGCCGGCAATAAGCTCTTCGAGGACGTGAGCATGGGCTACGCGAAGAACGTCACGTTCCGCAACCGCCAAGCCCGGGAGTTCCAAGCCAACTGCTACTTGACGAAATGATTGCAGGAGCCACGCCGTGACCCAGGCAACGCGAAACAACTTCATCGTTCTGGCGATCCTGGCGGCCGTCGTCGCCGCCGCCATGGTGCTCGTGTACGTTCCCCAGCAGCGGGAACTGGCACGCCTGAGCACCGCGATCAGCCAGGAAAAGGTTCGGATGTCGGACAACGCCAGCCTTTGTTCGGCCGTGCCGGCCATGATACGGCAGGTCCAGGACCTCAAGAAGTCTTACAGCAACTTCGACCAGCGCCTGCCCAAGCAGATCGAACTGGGCGGTTTCCTCCGGGAGATCAGCGGCGATTTGGCCCAGGAAAGCCTGGTCAACCAGCTCATCGAGCCCGGCAGCCCGAAGCGCTCGGAGCTGTTCCACACGCTGCCGATCACGCTGCGATTCCGCGGGACGTACCTGTCGCTGGCCAGTTTCCTCAAGCGGCTCAGCCAGATGGAGCGGCTCACGCAGGTCGAAAGGATCACGATTGCAAACAAGGGCGACCCGCCCAAGCCGGGCGAGTCGTGGAACCTGGACATAGAAGTCCTCATGAACATCTACTTCACGGAAAGCTAGGGACAGTCGCATGGGCAATTCGAAGTCGACAAACCCGAACTTGAAGGGCCGCCTGCTTGCCGAACTGCGGCGGGACCCCAAGAAGGCGTCCATTCTGGGCGTGCTGGTGCTGGTGTTGCTGATAGTCGGCGTGCGAGAGGTCGCCCGCCGGGCCGGCTCGCCCGGCGCAGGTTCGGCCGCGACGCCGCGGGCAGGCGGCGCCGGCGGCGAGGCGGGCCTTCGCAAGCCGGTAAACGCCCTCAAGGCTCCCGGCCCGCCAAAGGGCGGCAACCGGCAGGCCGATGCGTCCGGGCCCGGCGCGAAGCTGCCGGTCGACCGGGACATCTTCACCCCGAACATGATGTACTTCCCGGTCGAGGAGGCGGCCAAGCCGAGCAAGGTGGTTTCCGCCGCCGCGGTGATCGACCCGAACGCCAAAGCCGAGGCCGCCAGGCGGGAGGTCCTGGCCCGTGCCAAGGCATTGTCGCTTCAAAGCACCGTCATCGGCGCGGTTCCCACGGCGATCGTAAACGGGCGGGTGCTGCGGGTGGGCGACTGGATCAACGACTTGCAGGTTATCGAGATCAACTCGCGCAGTTGTCAGTTGGAAAAATCCGGCATCCGCGTGGTGCTGGAAATGGCGAATTGAAGTGGCCGCCGACGCCTTGGGAGGCGTGTGCGGCATAGTCAGGAGTGTCGGTTGTTTGTGAGACGACCAGTTGGGAAGGAGACACGAGATGAAACGGTTAGAACAATTTGAGTTGCACAGGCGGCTCATAATGGCAGTCTGCATGTGTGCCTGCCTGTCCGCCTCGACGGCCTTTGCGCAGACGGAGATCTCGCCGCCGGGGCCCGAGGCAGCCAAGGCGGCGGCGGCGCCGGGGGAACCCGCCGCGGCGTCGCCCGCCACGGCCCCGGCCCAGGCGCGGCAGCAGCCCGCCTCGGCAGGGTTGACTCAGCCGGCCAGGCCTGTCGTCGCCGCCGCGGCCGCCGGCGCGCCTAAGGCCGCCCCGCCCGCCAACGATCCCGCCAAGGAGCCCGCCAGGGAGCCCGCGTCGGTGGCCGTCACGCGCCCCGGCACGTTTGAGATCCATGTCCGAGGCGACGACCTTCGCGGCGTGCTCCAGCTTCTCAGCTTCCAGGGCAACCGGAACATCGTCTGCACGAAGGACATCCAGGGCACGGTCACCGTCGATCTCTACGGCGTGACATTCGAGCAGGCCCTGGATGCCGTGACGGCCTCCAGCGGGTTCACGTACGTCGATCAGAACGGCTCGATCTACGTCTACACCCACGAGCAGAAGGCGGCCTTGCTGAAGGCGAAGATCAAGCCCGTGGCCAAGGCCTTCAAGCTCTCGTACATCAAGGCCGCCGACGCTCAGGTCCTGATCGCCCCGACATTGTCGGAGGTGGGCAAGATAGTGGTTTCGACGGCATCGGCGGTCGGCATAGCCCCCAACAAGACCGATGCGGGCGGCAACAGCTTCCCCAACAGCGACACGCTGGTTGTCAGCGACGTGCCCGACGCGCTTGACCGCGTGGCCAGGCTCCTGGAGGAAATTGACGTGAAGCCCGACCAGGTGCTTATCGAGGCCACCATCCTCTCGGCCAAGCTGACCGAGGGCAACCAGTTGGGCGTCAATTTCAATTTCCTTGGCGGGGTCGATTTCAGCGACACCGGCTCGACCTGGAACACCACGGGCGCACCGGCATTCACGCCGGGCAACGTCACCAATCGCACCGGCGTCAATTTCCGGACGGACTTCGCGCCGGTCCAGAACGGCGTGACGCTCGGCTTGTTCGGCAACAACGTCGCCTTCTTCATCAGCGCCCTGGAGACCGTCACCGACGTGACCGTCATCGCCAACCCCAAGTTGATGGTCATCAACAAGCAGCGCGGCGAGGTGCTGGTCGGCAAGCGCGACGGGTATAAGACTTCGACAATGACCGGGACCAACACCATCGAGAGCGTCGAGTTCCTGGAAACAGGCGTCAAGCTTTATGTCCGCCCCTTCGTGGCCAGGGACAAGTACATCCGCCTGGAGATCCACCCGGAGGACTCCGACGGCGGCGTCGCGGCGAACGGCCAGATCAGCAGCACCAGCACAGAGGTCACCAGCAACATCCTGGTCAAGGACGGGCACACGATCGTGATCGGCGGCCTCTTCCGCGAGAACACCAGCACCAAAAAGAACCAGGTCCCGGTGCTCGGGAACATCCCGTACCTCGGGGCGCTGTTCAGGACCAACGACGACGGCACCGAGCGGAACGAGGTCATCATCCTCATCACGCCGCACATCATAAGCAACGAGGCCGACGAGGCCGTCAGCAGGCAGATGCGCGACGACGCCGAGCGAATCCGCATGGGCCAGCGAAACGGGCTCCAGTGGTGGTCCAGCGAACGCCTGGCCATGAGCTACATGAGAGCGGCCAAGCAGGCGCTGCGCGAAGGCAAACGCGAGCAGGCAATGTGGGACATCGACATGGCCCTGTCGATCAGGCCAAGACTGATTGAAGCCATCAGCCTCAAGGAACAGCTTACCCGCAAGGCCTACTGGGCCGACGAGGTCCAGGATGCCCCGACACGCTATGTCGTCGAGCGGATGATCATGCAGGAACTCGGCAAGTGCTACAAGACCGTCATCCCGCCGGACCGCCCGCTCAATAACGAGCGGATTCCCGAGGACGTTCGCAAGGCCCTGGGCATCCAGCCGGAAATCCGCCCACCCGGGCCTCAGCCGTTGACCGGGCTGCTCGACCACTCGAATGTGAAGGTGGAGATACAGGTCCCCACGAACGCCAAGCCGCCGGTCGAGGCCCCGCAGCCAATGCCGGCAAGGCCTGCCGAGGACAAGCCCGCGGGGGCCAAGGTGACGGAACCCCAGTCGGCAGCGCCGCTCTCGGCCGTGCCGCAACACGAGCCGGCCGCACAGGCGACGACTCAGCCGGCCGAAAACCAGATTGTCAGCTCGGAACCGGAAGAGCCAGAACCGGCCGACACCAAGGCAACCGAAAATGACGCCGATGTTGATGCCGATGTTGTTAAACCCGAAACTGCAAGGGCCGATTAGAAAAGCAACCGGCGGACCCGCCGGCAGCACGCCCGGCTGGACGCTGAAGTGCCCCGGATAACTCGTGACCGGACTTTTTTTGGCCGCGGGCGTCAACTTGGGGAAAGTGCGAAGTTTGTAGAACATGAAGCCGAACTTAGGAGTTTGGTCATGATTAAGTGGATACTGGCTGGAATCGTGGTGTTGATCGCCTCCGGCTGCCAGCGGGCGCCGAGTTTTGCCAAGCAGCAGGACGATGCGCAGCATCGGTGGTCCAACGCCCGGGCGTCCGTGGCGCTTCGCGTGGCGGAGAACAGGCTGGACTCCGGGGCGCTGGACGACGCGCACAAGGCGGCTGAGCAGGCCCTGGAAATCGATCCGAACAATCATGAGGCCAGGATCGTTCTGGCCCGGGTGCTGATCGAGAAGGGCAGGTTCACTGAGGCGGCGGACGTCCTGAACCGCGCCTGCCAGGCGCGTCCCCAGGATGCCAAGGCTGTGTACTACCTGGGCGTTGCCCAGGAGAAGAGCGGGCGGCTTGAGGAGGCCCTGGACACCTACCGCCGGGCGTACGGCCTGGACGAGTCGGACTTGTCGCCGATCAAGGCGTCGGCGGAGGTCCTCGTGGCCCTGGGCCGGGAGCGGGCGGCGCTGTTGCAGATCGAGAGTTACCTTCCCAAGGCGCCGGACGATGCGGCCATGTACGAACTGGCCGGGAGGCTGGCACTGATGGGCAAGGAGTACGACAAGGCGGTCGAGTACCTCCAGCACCTCCGCGACATGGACTTCCAGAACGTCCGTTACTCCGAGTTGCTGGCCAAAGCCCAACTCGGGGCCAGACAGCACGCTCAACTCGTGGACAATCTGACGGAGCTCCTCGCCCGGAAGAACTACGAGGCCCCGACGTGGGTCTACCTGATGCTGGGCGACGCCTACCTGGCCCAGGGTCAGGGCCGCAATGCTTTCAACGCCTATTTCACCGCCAGCGAGCGCGAGCCCAGGCAGGTCGAGATCTGGCTGTCGCTCTCACGAGCGGCCATTGCCATGGACGACGCGCCGCGCGCGGTTGGTTCGGCCCAGCGAGCACTGATGCTCGCCGCCGGAGACGTAAACGCCCAGTTGCTGCTGGGCTGTGCCTTTCTGAAGGACAGCCAGCCCTCGAGGGCGGTGCTCGTGCTGACCGGCGCGGCCGCGGATCATCCCGACAACCCGACGGTCCAGTGCCTGCTTGGCCGGGCCCATGCCGCGCTGGGGCAGAAGGACCGGGCCGTCAAGTGCTACACCGAGGCGATCCGCCTCGATCCGGGCAGCGAACTGGCGAAGCAGCTCCTTGGGTCGCCGATCAGCGGAGAGGGCCTCTCGAAGGTCCAATAGACAGGGTGTCCTGCCGGAGGAGTTCCGATATGGCTGCCGGCGCCTGCTTCCGGCATTGGAGATAGAGCGTGACTGCCGCCAAGAGAGTGGGAATGACAGGACTGGCCGTCGCTGCGTTGGGGGCCCTGGCGGCCTACTACGCGACCATGCTGGTCGCGTACAGGCCGGACGCGCCGGATGCCCGGCTGGGGTATCTTATTCCCTTCATGCTGGCGGCGCTGACCGTGATGATCCTCGTCGGCTTCCAGCGGCACGTGCACCGCAGCGCGGACTCCATCAGCAGGCAACTGCTCAAGTTGAAGGACGCCGACGAGGTCGGCACGATCGAGGTGGAAGGCGGCGAGGAGCTCGGTTCCGTGGTCCGGCCGCTGAACGAATACCTCGCCGTGATCCGCAGGAACATGACCAAGCTGCGTTCGGAGAACCGGGAGCTCCAGATCCAGGCCCGCATCGCCGCCGCGGAGAAGCACCACACCGAGGCGATCATATTCTCGATCTCGGACGCGGTGATCGTGACCAACAGGTTCGACGAGCTTCTTCTGTCCAATGACGCGGCCGAGAAGCTGCTGGGCTTCCAGTTGGCCTCGGCGGTCCGCAAGAACATCGACCGGATCGTTTCCGACGGCACGCTGGTGCGGCTGATCCGCGAGACCCGCAGCCACGGCAGCGGATTCACGCGGAAGGTGGTCGAGCACAGCATCGACAGCAAGGGCGTGCCGCGGACTTTCAGCATCACGCTGAGCTGCATCGTGGCGCCCGGCGAGGAGGTCTCCGGCGTGGTGGCTGTGCTGCACGACGTGACGCGGGAGAAGGACATCGCCCGCATGAAGACGGACTTCGTCTCCAACGTCTCGCACGAGCTCAAGACCCCGCTGGCGTCGATCAAGGCGTACGTCGAGATGCTCATGGACGGCGAGGCCGAGGACGAGGACACCAAGCGCGAGTTCTACGAGATCATCTCGACCGAGGCCGACCGCCTGCACCGGTTGATCGAGAACATCCTGAACATATCGCGGATCGAGTCCGGGGTCGTCAAGGTCGTCCGCGAGCCCGTGAACCTGCCCGGCGTGGTCAAGCAGGTGTTGGACGTCGCGGCCCCGCAGGCGAAGCTCAAGGACATCAAGCTGGTCAGCCAGTTGCCCCCGATCTACTACCAGGTCGAGGCGGATCACGACATGATCTACCAGGCGGTCATGAACCTGGTGTCCAACGCGATAAAGTACACGCCCGAGGGCGGCACGGTCACGGTCGGCGTGGGGGTGGACGAGCGCCGCGGGGTGAGCTTCTGCGAGGTCTCGGACAACGGCGCGGGGATCGCCGCCGACGAACTCCCCCACATATTCGACAAGTTCTACCGCGTCAAGGCCAACAACAAGCTGGCCAAGGGCACGGGGCTCGGGCTGACGCTGGTCAAGCATATCGTCGAGACGGTCCACGACGGCAAGCTGTCTGTTACCAGCACGGAAGGAAGCGGCAGCACATTCACGTTCGAGCTTCCCGTGATGCGTTGAACGGGCCAGGCAAACAAGGCAGGTGTGACAATGAAAAGCATGAAGATACTGGTTGCCGACGACGAAGCCCACATCCTCCACGTGGTCTCAATGAAACTCCGCAACGCGGGTTTCGAGGTGATCACGGCGGTCGACGGCGAGGAGGCCATGGAGTTGTGCACGGCCGAAAAGCCCGACCTGCTCATCACCGACTTCCAGATGCCGCTCATGACCGGACTGGAGTTGTGCACGGCCTTGCGCGGGCAGGAGGGCACGCGGGACATCCCCGCGATCATGCTCACGGCCCGCGGTTTCGACATCGAGCCCGAGGAGATGGCGGCCGCCAGGATCTCGGCGGTGCTGGCCAAGCCGTTTTCCCCGAGGGAAGTCCTTCAGAAGGTCAACGATCTGTTGGCCCCCGCCGGCGCGGGCGCGGCGGGCGCGGAGCAGGCATGAACCTGGCACAGACAAGCACATGTCAGATACTTGCCGAGATGGAACCGATGTTCCGGAGGCTCACCGACCGCGCGCGCGACCTGCACCTTGAATTGAGCGTATGGAGCCCGGACGGCAGGCGAGTGGGCGCCCCACAGCCCGGCTGCGAGTTCTGCCGGACCGTCTCCGACGCCGGCGGGGCGTGCTCCGAACACGTGCGGGAAATCGCCATGCGGGTCGCCGGCGACTCGAAGCCCGTCGCGACGCGCCTGCCGGGCGGCTGCGCCGTGATCGCCGTGCCGGTCCGCAAGCGGCGACGGACAGTCGGCACGGTCGCGTCGTGCTGGCCCAGCAGGCTCTGGCTGGACGAGGAGTTCATAGCCAGGCGCTGCGACGAACTGCACCTTGACCGGCTCACGCTGCTTGCCATGGCGCAGGAGGTCTGCTGCCACGAACTGCGGCGGTGCGAGGACATCCTGCCCTGGCTCGAGTGGGTCGTCGAGAACGAGCAGGCGCTGCACGTGGCGAACAGCGAACTGTCCACGCTTTCGACGAACCTCTCGACCACCTACGAGGAACTCAGCCTGCTCTATTCCATCAGCGGGTCGATGAGGGTCACGCAGGCGCCGGACGCCTTCCTGCTGGCCGTGTGCAGGGAGGTCCAGGAGGTGATGAACCTTTCGGCCGCGGCGGCCGTGGTGTATGCCCACCCGCCGGCAGTGCACGAGGACACGGTCGTCGTCGCCGGCGAACTGGGCCTGACGAAGGAGCAGATCATGCTCCTGGCGGCCACCCAGATCGCGCCCATGCTGGCGCAGAACAATCGAGTGGCGGTGGAAAACCAGTTCACCTGGGGCACTCGTCCGGACCTCGGCAAGGCCGTCCGGAACCTGGTGGCCGTGCCGCTGCTGGGCGAGCAGACGATGGGCGTGCTGCTGGCGTTCAACAAGGAATCCGGGGATTTCAACAGCGTGGACATCAAGCTGATGAGTTCGATCGGCAGCCAGTCCACGGTGTTCCTGACCAACAACATGCTGTACGCGGACCTTCAGGACCTGCTGATGGGCGTCTTGCACGCCCTTACGGCGACGATTGACGCCAAGGACCCGTACACGTGCGGCCATTCAAACCGCGTGGCGATAATCTCAAAGCGTCTGGCCGAAAGCATGGGCCTGCCCGCCCAGCGGGTCCAGCAGGTGTACCTGGCCGGACTCATGCACGACATCGGCAAGATCGGCGTGCCGGAGAGCGTGCTGTGCAAGCCGGGCCGGCTGACGCCGGAGGAGTACGAGGCGGTCAAGAAGCACCCCGGCCTGGGCGCGAAGATCCTCGGCGGGATCAGGCAGTTGGACGACGTGATCGCGGGCATCCTCTACCATCACGAGAGGCTTGACGGGCGCGGCTACCCGCGCGGGCTCCGCGGAGACGAGGTGCCGCTGGACGCGCGGATCATCGGCCTGGCCGACTGTTTCGACGCGATGAGCAGCGACCGCACCTACCGCAAGGCCCTGCCGCTGGAGGCGGTGATCAACGAGGTGCGGAACTGCGCCGGCACCCAGTTCGACCCCGACGTCGTCACCCACCTGCTGGACTGGGACCTTGAAAGCCTGCTCACGGAACTCTGCCAGCCCGCCAAGACCGTCTTCCCGATCCAGGTCGCGCAGGAGGAGGCCGTATGAACATAGCAACCGAAAGCTACGGACACGCCGTCATTCTCAACCTCAAGGGCGAACTCACCGAGGACGCCCTCGGCGCCGTGCGCCAGGCCGTGGACCACCAACTGGAACCCGCCGAGGTGGTGGACGTGGTGTTCAACCTCGAGGGCGTGCCGTTCATCGACTCTTCCGGCCTGGAGTACCTCCTGGATCTCCAGGACCGCCTGGCGGAACGGTTCGGCCAGGTCAAGCTGGTCCGCCCCGACGACAACGTGACGCTGATCCTCGAGTTCACCCGTCTGCGGTCGATCTTCGAAATCTACAAGGAAACCCACGAGGCCGTCAAGAGCTTGCCGGCATGACCGGCCGCGCGGGAGCAAGCACATGATCACCAACGCCGCAAAGAAACTTCAACTCGGCCAACTGCTGATAGAGCAGGGAGTCCTTACGGGCGAGCAACTCGACCAGGCCCTGGCCTACCAGAAGGAGACGGGCAACGCCCTGCTCCTGGGCGAGGTCCTGCGCAAACTCAACCTCTGCCAGGAAGAGGACGTGATGAAGGCGCTGGCCAGCGCATACGGCGTTCCGTTCGCGCGGGTCTCGCCTCGCCTGGCCGACCCCAAGATCATGGACGTGCTGCCCCGTGAGTTCCTCGAACGCCACAACGTCCTGCCCCTGTTCAAGGTCCGCAACCACCTGGCCCTGGCGGTGAACGAGCCCGCGAACGTCTTTTTGCTGGAGGAGATAGGCCGGCTGACAAACTGCGAGGTGATGGTCGTCTGCGCCTCGGCCAAGGACATCAAGGCCACGCTCGACACGCACCTTCCGGCCGCCAACGTCTTCGTCATAGACGACATCATAGACGACTTCGTCTCGTCGGAATTGTCCATCGTCGAGGCGCAGATGGAGGACATCGCGGACATGGAAGTCCTGGCCGAGGGATCGCCGGTAATCAAGCTGGTCAACTACCTGATCTACAACGCGGTCCGCGAGGGCGCGTCGGACATCCACATCGAGCCGGACGACAACGCCCTGCGCGTGCGGTACCGCATCGACGGGCGGCTTTACGAGAAGCTCCACCCCCCGTACAAGATGCTGCCCAGCATCTCCAGCCGCATCAAGATCATGGCCAACCTCGACATTGCGGAGCGGCGCCTGCCGCAGGACGGCGGCATACACGTGATGATGGACGGCCGGCCCATCGACCTTCGCGTCTCGACGCTTGCCGGGCAGTTCGGGGAGAAGGTCGTCATCCGCGTGATCGACAACCGCAACGTGCTTGTCAACCTCGAGAAGCTCGGCTTCGACTACGAGATGCTCAAGCGGTGGCGCAAGGTCGTGCAGTTGCCAAACGGCATAGCGCTGGTCACCGGCCCGACCGGCAGCGGCAAGAGCACCACGCTTTACGGCTCGCTGAGGGAGATCAACTCCGACGACGTGAACATATGCACCGTCGAGGACCCGGTCGAGTTCAACCTGTCGTGGGTCAACCAGTTCCAGGTCAACGTGAAGGCGGGCTTCACTTTCGCCTCGGCCCTTCGCAGCCTGCTGAGGCAGGACCCGGACATCATCATGGTCGGCGAGATCCGCGACACCGAGACGGCCCGAATCGCCGTCCAGGCCGCACTCACCGGGCACCTGGTGCTCAGCACTCTGCACACCAACGACGCCCCCAGCGGAGTCACGAGGCTGCTGAACATCGGCATCGAGCCGTACCTCGTGGCGGCCAGCGTCGAGGCGATACTTGCCCAGCGGCTCGTGCGGAAGATCTGCACGCACTGCAAGGAGCCTTACGAGCCGCTGATGAACATCCGCCGGGCCGTGGAAAAGGCCGCGGGAGAGGTCGAGGCGTTCTACCACGGCGTCGGCTGTCCAAAGTGCAGAAGCTCCGGCTTCTCCGGGCGAATCGGCATCTACGAGCTGCTGGTGATGAACGACGAGGTCCGCGACAAGATCTCGGCCAACGCGTCCATCAACGAGCTGCGGGCGGTCGCCAGGGCCAACGGCATGGTCGCGCTGCACCAGGACGGCATGGCCAAGGTCAAGGCCGGCCTGACCACGGTTGAGGAAGTCTTCCGCGTCACGGCCGGGTAGCTCTATTCATGGAGCATATGGGAATGTCCAAGACTGAGACGACATCACAGGACACGCAGCGCTGGAGGCATCCCAGCCAGTTGGCGGCCTCGGCGGCGCGAAAGCCTTCAGCCCAGCCTCCGCACGCCCAGCGGGGGATCTCGACGCCCGGGCGGGAAGTCAGCCCAGCGGACGCGCCCGCGACGAACATTAACCCCGCCCGCGCCAAGGCCAAGCGGGACGAGGTCATCTTCTTCACCACGCAGCTTGCCATCATGGTCGAGACCGGCGTGACGCTCTCGGAGGCCCTCGACGCTTTGGCCGACCAGGCCACCGAACCGGTCTTCAAGGCCGTCGTCAGCGACCTGTCGTCGCAGGTCAAGGGCGGCGTGGAGTTCTCAGCCGCGCTGGAGAAATACCCCCGCATCTTCACACGCATGTTCGTGGCGCTGATGAAGGCGTCGGAGGCGTCGGGGCAGATGGGCACGATGCTCAAACGCGCCTCGGACTACATGGGCCAGGAACGCGAGACGCTCAAGAAGATCCGCGGCGCGATGATCTACCCGGTATGCATGATGGTCTTCTGCACGCTGGTGGTCATCGGGCTTCTGATCTTCATCCTGCCGCGGTTCGAGAAGATCTACTCCGGCAAGGGGGCCGTGCTGCCCGCGCCGACGCGACTGCTGCTGGCCCTGAGCCACGGCATGACCGACTACTGGTTCCTGGTGCTTCCGGGCATTGTGGCACTTGCGACGGGCTTCTACTTCTTCAACCGCAGCGAACCGGGCAAACGCTTCATGGACACCGTCCGCATCCGCCTGCCTATGGTGGGCGTGATGTACCGGAAGGCCTACCTGGCCCGCGGCCTGAGGACGCTCGGGACGATGATCTCCACCGGCGTGGCCCTTCTGGAGGGGCTGGAGATCACATCGCGGATTGCCGGCAACAGGCACTTCCAGGCAATCTGGGAAGCGGTGGCCGAACATGCCAGGGAGGGCGGCAGCATCACCGAAGAGCTCATCAAGCATCCGCTGGTGCCCGGCACGATCACGCACATGATCTCCGCCGGCGAACGCACGGGCCAGCTTGCCAACGTGATGAACCGCGTGGCGGACTTCTGCGAGGAGGACGTCAAGATCGCCGTCAAGAGCGTCACCAGCCTAATCGAACCCGCGATGATCATCGTGATGGGCATCGTCATCGGCGGCATAGCAATGGCCCTGCTGCTGCCGGTGTTCAGCATGTCCAAGCTCGTTCATTGAAAAGTGAGGAGACGTTCTTGCCGTTGGGGCGGGTTTGCCCCCGCGGCGCGTAGTACCTTCCCAGCCCCCGTCGTGACGTGTGGCCGGCTTGCCGGTCGCCCCGCGGCGGGGGCACTGTTTTTGCCCAGCCGACGGCGACGATAGGGCAGCGACGGGCAGGTTTGGAACTGAGGAGCATTCCGCAGATTGAGAAACTTCAAATAACAAGCACCAAATATCAAACAAGGACCAAGCTCCAAGAAGCAAATTCCAAACAATGACCGGGCGTTGAGCCCTTGCCGGGTACCCTGTTGGCGCGGGCGATCACGTTGTCGCTTAGGCGTCCAGGCCGAGTGTGCCACAAATTGAGGTTAGAGAATCGAAGTTGCCTCTTGTTTGGGACTTGGAGCTTGGTATTTGGTCCTTGTTTGTTATTTGATGCTTGTGATTTGGAGCTTGTTGACTGGTGGTGCGACTTGGTCCTTGCTCATCATTTGGCTCAAAGCCCACCGGTGCCGGCCCGGCTGGCCTCTGGCGGTCCACCGCGGCGGCCGATAGAATGTGACCATGGCCAAGCGGGATTATTACGATGTTTTGGGAGTCAAGCGCGGCGCCCCGGCCGACGAGATCAGGTCGGCCTATCGCAAGCTTGCGCGCAAGTATCACCCGGACGCGAACAAGGCTCCGGGCGCGGCGGAGAAGTTTCGCGAAGCCACGGAGGCGTACGATGTCCTTTCGGACGCCGAGAAGAGGAAGGCGTACGACCAGTACGGCCATGCCGGGCCGGGGGCCGGTTTCGGCGCGGGATATCCCGGCGCCGGCCCGGCCGGCAGGGGCGGACAGGGCGTGACGTTTGATTTCGGCGATATTTTCGGCGGCGGCGGGCGCGGCGGCGGAAGCGGCTTTGCCGGCATGAGCCTGGACGACATACTCCAGGC